>Ga0307378_10008470_pt1 | contig 13669 bp, 10 predicted proteins | sample UN1MG_FD_202238 | JGI IMG/M metagenome (GOLD analysis project Ga0307378, IMG submission 202238) | Soil microbial communities from Risofladan, Vaasa, Finland - UN-1 | ecosystem: Environmental > Terrestrial > Soil > Coastal area > Acid sulfate soil | place: Finland: Risofladan, Vaasa | collected... | reverse complement strand
TGAAAACATATAGAGATTGGGCACGGGAAAAATTTCCAAGTATTAAGGAACCTGAGATGGTTGCACCCAGTTCAGCACATCCATCCTTTGACAAAGCAGCAGATTATTTTGGAGTAAAATTGGTTAAAGTGCCCGTGGATAAAAAAACTCATCGGGCTGATGTAAAAGCTATGGAAAATGCATTAAATGAGAACACCATTTTAATAATCGGTTCTGCGTGTGATTTTCCAAGAGGTGTAGTAGATCCCATCACAGATCTCGCAGTTATTGCTAAGGAACGAGGTATTGGAATGCATGTTGATGCGTGTCTTGGAGGATTTATGCTTCCTTTTGTGAAGAAACTTGGGAATACTGTTCCTGATTTTGATTTCTCAGTGCCAGGAGTAACCTCAATTTCGGCAGATGTCCACAAATATGGATACGGAGCAAAAGGTGCGTCTACTATAATGTATCGTAGAGAAAGAATATGGAAACATCAATTTTCAGTATATACGGACTGGACTGGTGGTATTTACATATCTCCTTCTATGAGAGGTACACGACCGGGTGGTCCAATTGCTGCTGCGTGGGCTTCTATGAAAGTATTAGGAGAAGATGGATATTTAAAGCTAGCAAAAATCGTTATGAACGCTACCAAAGTATTAATTGATGGAATCAATCAAATCCCCGAACTTTATATTATTGGAGACCCTGTGATGAGTGTATTTTCCTTTACATCCGATTCTGTAGATATCTATAATTTAGGAGATATAATGGATAAGAAAGGATGGCATTTGGACCGAATTCAATTCCCAAACGCTTTGCATATGATGGTTAATCCTCACCACGCTAGTATCGTTGAAACCTTCTTGAAAGATCTTAATGAAGCTGTAAAAAAAATTAAGGAACATCCCGAAGCATCTTCAGACGGAGACGCTGCTATATATGGCATGGTAGCAAGTTTACCTGACCGAAATAAAGTCAAAGAATACATCGTCAATTTCTTAAAAAGTCAATACAAAATTAAATAATTTTAATCCTTTTTTGCTCTTTTTGGTCTTCTCTTTCATTCATTTTTTAATTCTTCTTGTTTTTAGTTTCATACAAATTTTAAAGAAAAAAAATTAGTTGAGATTAAACATATCTTTGTTCCACATTAGTTTGGAAATATTGCTCTCGTATATTTGATTGCGTGTTACCCCCTCTTTTAGAGACTATGTAAAACTGAACAAGTGAATTCTCTTGAACAAGAGTATTACCTCGCCATTTTTTGTCTTGGGATTCAAATTCTACTACTTCACCAAGACCAATGCCTTTTCTTGAAGTAAAATTCAATTTTAAATTCTGAAAAGACTTAATCAATTGTGTTTCATATAATTCTGATTTTTCCTCAAAAGTTTTATCTTTAAATCTCAATGATTCGATGGCAAAAGCTTTAAGTATATCTTTGCTCATTTCTTCCCATACTTGTGAGTTTGCATAAAATTCAATACCTATAAACTCACCGTTGATAAAAGTAGCTATGCCACACTGATCTTTTAGATTCTTAAACGAGTTTACGATTTTTTCTGTTTCTTTTTCAATATTCTCAGTCATTTCTAAGTAACTCTGAGTTGGGGCAATGTTAGCGTTATAATTCATTTCTGATCTATAAGATTGGATTTCATTCCATACTGATCCTTGACCTGCTGAGGATATGGCTTCAAAAGCAACATTAGGATGAAGTCTTGTATTAGAAGATTTAAACCCTTTTCCCTTGCGATAATTCCATCTCGATTGTTCTACGCATTTCGCAGGAACAGTGTACTTTCGTTCCATTTCTCCTTTGTTGCTACCAGATATATTTTGCTTTCCTCCTGAAGCTAAAAGGATGGGTTCCCATATAGTCCTATCTTGTTTTCCACCGTGAACGGTGACACCAAAAGGGATTAGAACTTGTTTATCACTATTGTTTACAACTTCCAATTGACTGACGGTATCTGTTTCAATTATGCTTATTAAGCCAAGTTCTTCGGCTTTATTAACACTAATAAATTCTAATGATTTACCCTTATAGATAATAGGGATAATTGTCATATTACCATGAGTTTGAGGTTTTTCAAATTCCAAGATTTCTAACGGATTTTCAAATAACATTTCTACAATTTGAATGCTTACATTTTTCATGATTATTTTTCCTCCTTTTTTTTATTAATACGTTTATTTTCATGCTCTTCTCCTAAATTGGTTTCTTCATAAAGTGGGTCTATAAATTGGTTAGCAATATCTTTGCCGTTTTTTGTAAGTTCAACCCCATAAGAGATTTTTAATTTTCCATTTTTAGTTACTTCATTAACTATAGCACCTCTCATTTTTGGTGCTTCTTCTTTCGAAACTTCCATTTTCTGAGTCTTAATTATTCCTCCTCTCTTTAGCGCGCCTATGTGATAATTTATGTTTTGACGTTCAACGTCCAATTTATTTGCTAGATCAACAGGACGTTGGGAATTAAAGGAAAGTTCCCTAAGTATTTCTACTCTCATAGGATTTCGAAATACTAAACCCACCTTTTCAAACATTGGCTTTTTTTTCTCTTTTTCTTGTTTTTCTTTTTTTTCAGGCATAAAAACTCACAATATTTTTACTGTAAAAATTATTTTTACTATAAAAACAATTATCCATTTTTCTATTTAAATGTTTGTATCAGAAATTGGTATTAAACTGAGTTTTTTTTGTTTCAGAAAGTAGAAGACTATTTTTAAAGTAAATTATTTCCTCTAATAACTTCAAAAAATAAACTTAAAATGACAAAATTGTCCGATAACAACATCATTCATACCTTTCTTAATCCAAAGTCAGTAGCAGTAATTGGAGCTTCGAAGAATCCAATAAAAGGAGGTAATAGAATTGTAGACAACCTAGTTTCTAATAATTTCAATGGTAAAGTTTATCCTGTTAATCCTAATGCTAAAGGAGAGGTTTTCGGGTTAGAATTTAAAAATAGTATCCTAGATATTGAGGATGATATTGATATTGCCATCTTTTACGTGCCAAATAGAGTGATACCGGATTTACTTAAGGATTGTATAAAAAAAGGAGTAAAAGGTGCGATAATTGAAGCTTCTGGATTTGAAGAAGTGGGAAATGCTGGGTTGGAACTTCGAGATGAAATCTTAAAAATTACAGAGAACTTTACCAAAATTAGAGTTGTTGGACCAAATTGCATGGGTTTAACTAGGTTTGACGAGAGTAGTTCTTCAGAAAATAAAGCGGGGTTTTTTACCAGTTTTGGCATCTTTTCTCAGTATAACCGTGGAAATATTGCAATATTGAGCCAATCAGGAATGCTAAATGGAGGGTATCTAATGCACGTCATCTCGAAATATCCAAATATTGGTTTTAGATATTCTTGTTCAATCGGAAATAAGATGGATATTGGAGAAAATGAATTTTTAGAGTATTTAATTGATGATCCGACTGTAAATGTTATCGCAATATACTTGGAATCCTTTAAAGATCCACGGAAATTCTTAACTTTGTGTAAAAAAGCTATGAAAAAAGAAAATAAGACAATAATTATGGTAAAAGGTGGAAGTACCTCGCTTGGACAAAAAGCATCACATAGTCATACTGGAACACTCTCTGAAAGTACTAAGTTGATTAAAGCAATCATGAAACAAGCGCATGTGATTCAAGCTAATAGTTTCCATGAATTATTTCAATACGCAAGAACTTTTTCCATGATGTATAATACTCATAAAAAGCTTCCAATCAAGGGAAATGCAACAATGGTAGCTGGCTCTGGAGGTGCAGGGACCATCACTGCTGATCTTACAAATAAACATGGATTGAATTTTCCGGTGTTAAGCGATAAAACGTATGAAGTTCTGTTAACTGTATTTCCAGAGTGGATGCCACCAAATCGATTTGGATTTGTTGATATTTGGCCAGCAATGGAAAAGGCAATGATGAATAATGTACAACCAAAAGTTATCATGAGAAAAGTTTACAATGCATTAATTGAAGATCCCGAAGTGGAAGCTGTGTTTAACATGCTTTTCTGTTCTAAACTCTATAGAGGGTTTAATGATCTAGATGATATAATCTTGGAGCTTCAGAACGCCCCAAAACCATTTTTCTATTGGTTAGTTGGAGAGGACAAAGAGGTAAGGCGAGTTTCTAAATTTTTAAGCAAACACGACATTCCAGATTTTCCAAGCTTGGAAGAAATGGTGAAGAATCTTGAGATTCTAGTGATGGAGTCAAAACACAAAATATTAGAATAAGTGAATTAGATTTAACCTTTTTTTCTTCCCCAGTAAAAAGTAAACTTCAAATAAAATTTGGGGGTTATTACCATTATGAATGATAATATTATTGAATGGGATTTGAGTGATTTTTATGATGGAATCAATGATCCTAAGATTACTAAAGATATTCAAGCGATAACAACCTTAGCTGATGGTTTTAATAGCGAAGTCAAGGGAAATCTTAAAGATCCATTACTTAAATCTGATACTTTACTCGATTGGTATAAAAAATATGAAGATATTTCTGAAAAATTGTTTTACTTACAAAGTTATTCCAATTTAATTTATTCTACTAAAAATTTAGATGATGACGTTAAAGCACTCTTTTCAAAAGTTGAGGAATTTGCTGTAAAAATTCAGGAAAAATTAATCTTTTTCAATTTAGAATTGAATGAGATCTCTGAGGAGAAATTTAATGAATTACTCAAGTCGCCTGAATTAGTAAACTATACAAACGCATTGAAGAATAATCGCTTGAGAAAACCACATCAACTATCAGAAAAGGAAGAACAAGTTATTTTAATAAAAAATATAACTGGAGCAAGTGGATTCTTAAAACTCTATAATGAATTAAGAAGTAGTTTCACATTCGATTTTGAAGTTGAGGAAGAATTAAAAACCCTAACCCAAGAAGAATTATTCTCTTATTTATATCAACAAGACCATGAAATTCGCAAAAAAGCTCTAGCAGCTATTACAGAGAAGTATAGAGAGAATGAAATGATATTTACACATGTTCTAATAAATATATTAAAAGATTGGGATTTAGAATCAAAAAAGAAGAATTTTAAAACGCCCATTTCAAGAAGGAATCTAGATAACGAAGTTACTGATGAAATTGTCCAAGTATTAGGAAAAGTGACTTCTGAGAGCTATAAAGTTGTAGAACGATACTATAATCTTAAAAAAAAAATATTAGACCTCCCTGAACTACACATGTCAGATTTATATTGTCCAGTTGGTCGAATATCCAAAAAATACACTTATGATGAAGCGATGGAATTAATTAAAAATGTAAACGGTAAATTTCATCCCGAATTCAAAGACATAATTCAAAAAACTCATGAACTACAACATATCGATGTAACTCCTAGAAAAGGGAAAAGAGGTGGTGCGTTTTGTGAATTTGGAAAGCTAAAAAAATATGCCTTCGTGCTTGTTAATTTTACAAATACTGTCGATTCACTTCTCACTTTAGCTCACGAATTAGGTCATGCTATACAGGCATACTATATTCAGAGGGACCAAAATTTCATTAATGTAGGTTTATCTCTGGCTATCGCAGAAATCGCTTCGGTTTTCAATGAAATCTTAATGTTTGATCATCTAATGGAAACTGACCTTAGCAAAGACGAAAAAATAGCATTATTAGCAGTTTTCATGGAAAATAATTTTGCCACTTCATTTAGACAAAATGCTTTCTATAATTTTGAAACTCGAATTCACGATTTAATTGAGAAAAAATTACCTACAACAGAAGAAATTAAAAATATTTTTGCTGATGAGATGGAAGCCATGTTTGGTAATTCAATGACCAATCTCCGTGAAGAATATTCTTCTTACTGTTTTGTTATTCCCCATTTCCTTCATACTCCCTTTTACGTGTATGCCTATAACATGTCGAATTTACTAGTGATTTCATTATATCAATTATATTTGGAGCAAAAAGAAAAATTCATTCCAAAATTCGTAAAATTGCTTTCTTTTGGGAGCTCTATAACTCCTGAAGAAATGCTCCAAATCTTAGATATCGATCTGAAAGACCCTTCTTTCTGGAAGAAAGGAATTGCATATTTGGAAGAAAAACAGTCGGAATTGGAAGGTTTGATTGAAAATAATTAGACTCAACTTCTTTTTTGTTTTATTTTAGTTGATATTTTTTTTATGATAGAACTTATCTTTAACACAGTTTCGACTAAAAACCATTCAATAGAGTAAATAAAAAAAAAAGAATAAAAAATTTTGTAAATATTTTTAAACTATTGACCTTTAAGGTCAGCTAATGACTATTAGTCATCTAATAAAACACAAAATATTGAAAAATGACACAATTAAACGAAGGTAAATTCAGTAGAACCAAAAAATACTTGCTCTATTTAATCATTATATTAATCTTGGTGGCAATTCTCGACAGTTATACCACGAATTTTAAAAATGTTATTCCTTCTAAGATACAAGAAGAATTCTTATATCCATTAGGTATTACTGGAAATGCAGCTGATTCAGTATATTCCTTTTTCTTATCCATCGCATCGCTTGGTACATATGCTATCTTTATATTTCTATGGCTTTCTGATAAAATTGGACGTAAAATATTCTTGATAATTGCGGTATTAGGAATGGGCTTAGTATCAGTTCTTCTAAATTTAGCTACAAACATTTTTCTATTTATGATTCTCTTATTCTTCCTTCACATATTTTTCAACGCAGACATCCAAATTATCTATATTAGCGAAGAATGCCCCCCAGAAAAAAGAGCTAGATATATTAATTTTATTTTTATGGGTAGCGTGGTGGGAACTCTTCTTGTCCCGATTTTTCGTTCAATATTTATAACTGAAACATCACCAATAGGTTCTTGGAGAGGAATGACATTATTTCCATTATTTTTATGTATTCCCTTGAGTATAATTATTTTTTTTACAATCAAAGAATCTTCAAAATATGAAGAAGTTAGAGAAAGATTATCAGAAGAATCAAAAAAAGAAAATTTAAAAGCTAAATTTAAAACAATATTTTCACAAGATCGACGAAAACAATACATAACCTTAATAACATTGAGTTTCTTTGGAGGACTAAATTATATCTTAATTCTATTAGGAGAAGATTTTCTGTCAAGTTCCCCTTATTTTGTCGAAGATGATATTAATACTATTGTTACAGCTATGGCTTTGTCTATTTTTATTGGTTATCTCATTACCGGAATAGTTGCAGATAAATTTGGAAGAAAAAAACTGATGTATATTTATGCATTATTAGTCCCAATCTCAAGAGCAATTTTTGTTTTCGGTGCTGCTCTACCAGAAGGAACATTATTGATTGTTTTAATTGGGGCGATGTTATCCAACATTTCTCTGATTGGATTTGCTGTTCTCATTACAACTGTGACATTAGAAACACTCCCTACAGAGTCAAGAGGAACAGGATCAGGATTTAGATCATTATTCACTCATATTGGAACCACCACTGGTCTGTTCCTTAGTGGAATAATTACAGCCATTGGAGGATTGGGAATGACATTTATAATTGTTAGCCTAGTCTTTATAGTTGCTATACCTCTTATATACTGGAATATAAATGAAACAAAAGGACAAGATCTGAGCGAATTAAAATAAATATTTAAAAATTATTAATTTTTATACCTTTTTTTTTTTAAAAACCATTAATTAAATTACTTAATAAATCATTTGTTCAGAGCCCTTGGTTCAGAGATGAAAACTAAATGGTTAATTTTATTGGTTATATTACTTTTGGTCTTTCGGTTTAGATTTCAAGCCCTCTGTAATTAAATCAAATACTATTGAAATCATTTGGTCTACATTTAATCCATAATCTTTCCAAAATTTTTCTCGACGTAAAAGATCGGACACTAAGTTACTCATGAGATTCGATAAAACCATTCCAATTACATTAGGAGAAATATCTGAACGAATTTCGTTATTATTAATAGCTTCTTCGATTGTTTTTGTTATTGTTTTTCGCATTTTATCAGCTTGTGCTAGATATTCGCTTTCGCTACGTGTAAGGCCTTTATTAGAATTGTTTCGATCAACAATAGAGAAATAAGATATATTTGATTCTAATGTTTCAATATTATGTATTATATCTGCATAACCAGGAAATTTCTTCACAAAATCATAATATGCAAAACCTAACGATCTTAACTGATTTAGTGCTGATTTTGAATTTAATATCACCTTGCTATAAAAGTCGTTAAGTTTTTGAATACTTCTGGAAGCAATAGCTAAATAAAGGTCTTCTTTGTTCTCAAAGTAATTATAAACTGTCCCTTTAGCAAATCCGGATTCATCTGCGATCTGTTTCATCGTCGTTTTTGTAAACCCGTGAGAAATGAATAATTTTTCTGCAGCTAGAACTATTTCATTGCGGTGTTTTTCATTTTCTTGTTCCCTTCTTAATTGCCCGCGACTTTTTTTCACTTTTTTAGAATCTTCCATCCTATATCGTAAATATAAGCAGAACTATTTATTTATTTTACTTTAAAACAATTTAGATAAATTTATAAATAATTGACCTCTAGTCCAACGTATGACCTCTAGTCCAAATATGTGATAAAAATATGGTTAATTTAGAATTATATGAGAAATTAAGAAGAGTCTTAAGCAAGGGTGATAATATCGTAGGCACAGGTGAAGCAGTCCCTCTTCCTAAAAACAAGGCAAGTCAAAAACTACTAACAAATATGTTTACTGAAGAGGAAGCTAAGCTTATAACCACTTGCTTTACCGAAGGCGGAGAGATTAAAAATTTATCAACCTTGAGGAAGCTAATGGGAATTTCAAGGGAGGAGTTAAAAGCAAAATTGGAGGATATGTTTGAAAAAGGGAAAATTCGCAAAACTGGACCCTATTATTATATATTACCCTATTCACCGGGGGGATTTGATGCATATTTTATTGCATCTAGAGATGATCCTGATAGATTGAAGAAAGTGGCAGAAGCACATTGGGAACTATGTGATTCTGGACTAGCATATGAATTAAGTGCGAGCAATTTAGGGAGATTTCGTATTATGCCAGCCATGGATTCAAAAACAAAAGTGATTGAATTAAATCAACCAATGGAAATTGAAAATCAAATCATGCCCTATGAAATTATCCAAGATCTCGTGAAAACCTTTCCTGAACCTTTTGCACTTCTTTATCGATGTCCATGCCGACAAGTTACAAAGCTGATTGGAGAACCTTGTAAAGTAACAGACGAAATTAATTGCATGATTTCGGGAATAGGTGCCCATAATGCAATTGAACAAGGTGTTGCACGGCAAGTATCTAGAGAAGAGTTCATAGAACACCTGAAAAAAGCTGAGGAGTTGGGATTAGTCCACCAAACTACAAATTTGCAAAGTAATTCTTTATTTTTTTGTAATTGTTGTACTTGCTGCTGTGGATTCTTAAAAACAATTAAAAAATATCGCAATTATGGTGCAATTACAAAATCAAATTTTGAACCTAACATTGATAGGGAATTATGCACATTATGCGAAACATGTATAAATATTTGTCCTATGGAGGCAATTTATCATCATTGGCCGCATACAGATGATTTATCGGATAATTACATGAGAGTCAGAATTGAATATTGCATTGGATGCGGTTTATGCGCTTCACATTGTCCATCTGATGCAATTTCCCTAGTTAAAGTAAGAAATTACGAACCTTATAAATCTTCATCAGAATTATTAGAAGCAATTAATCGAAATAGAACGCATTAAACCAGAAAATAATAAAAAAAATAATTATCATGACAGAAAAAAAAGTATTGGAACAAGTTTTTAAAGATATGCTTAAAAGGACATTTCAAGATATCGAGGAAGATGAATTCTATCAAAAAGATGTTAAGAAATTTCCATTAAGAATCAATTGGGTTATAGATGATGATATTACCGGGTATCAAATATATGAGGCAGATAATTATTCCTTTAAATTTGGAGAAGAATTGGAGAATCCCGATTTAACGTTTATCATAAAAGACCTTGAGCTGGGAACGAAATTTTTGAAAGGAGAATTAGAAGGATTTAAGGTTGCTCCTCGTTCTGACTATAAAGGAAGATTTAAAATACAGAATGTTGTTGGTTGGAAAGATATAAATAAAGAAGGAGGAAAGGGACAAACTTCCATTCTCAATCATTGGTTGACTGTTAAATTCGATAGGAATCGGGATTTCCATCCATATACATTGATGAGATTACCAATTTTTAAAAATCTTGTAAGGGAAAAAGTTGCTGATATGAGTAAAAATTTTGGATCATATTTACCGATTAATAAAACGCTAAATTTCGAGAATCAGGTTTTACCTCTAAAAATAATAAAGTATTTCATAGATAAAGCAGCTAATATAGTTACGCGAGTGAAATGTGGCTGTCGGGATCTAAAAGGATGTCAAAATCATGATCACTCCTTAGGTTGCATGTATATGGGAAGGGATACATTCAGTATGAAGGCATCTGAAGGTAAATTACGAGTATTAACTAAAGAAGAAGCATGGAATATAGTAAATCGAGCTTATAAAGAAGGATTAATTCCCGTAATGGGAAGATCGATGGGCGAAGCAGAAATATTTGGAGTTGAAGAAACGGGACATTTCATGTCCATGTGCTTTTGTTGTGCTTGTTGCTGTGTAAATGCAAAACTGATGAATTATGGACCAAGTGAAGTTAGTTCAATTTTATTTCCAAGAATGAAAGGATTAGAGGTTAAAGTTGATCTAGATGAGTGCATAGGTTGTGGGAAATGTATTAAAGCCTGTGCGTTTGGAGCGAGAGAAATTATTGATGGAAAAGCATTGATAGATCAAGAGCGTTGTTTAGGTTGTGGAAGATGTGTGGATGTTTGCCCTACAGGAGCAACAACAATCGAGTTTGATGATCCAAGGCGTATAGAAGAACATATCAAAGTACTGGAGTCCTACGTTGATGTTTCCTAACCTCTAATCTAAGAGTATTTTATCATTTGTTCAGCATTATCAATTAAACTAAATAAATCCTAAATTAATCACAATCCTTTCTGAGTAATTAATAAATTTTTTTTATGGTATTCCATTTCTTTAACATAAGTCTTCATTTATACTCATAATTTTAAATCAATTTGAAAAAATGACAGAAAATCAAACTGGCGAAGATAAAAAACAATATGATTATTCATTTGATTACATTCAAGGAAAGCTTGAAGGCAAGAAAGATTCATTCGGAATGCTCATGAAAGAGATCGTTCGTGCAGGTATATGTACGGAATGCGGAACTTGTGCTGCTGTTTGTCCTGTTTTAGCATGGGATCACCTAATCGGACAACCCAAATTGATTGGAAAATGTACAGGATGTGGAATTTGTTATAACCAATGTCCCAGAACTATAACGGATCCAATTCAACTCATGGGTGAATTTAAGACCGGTTATGTTGGAAATACAAATATTCCTGAAGTTATTGGAGGTCAAGATGGCGGAAGTATTACATCACTCTTGTGTTACTTGTTTGATGAGCATTTAATTGATGCTGCCGTGGTTACAATGAAAGATCCTAAAAATCCTTGGAACCCCGTTGCTCAAATCATTACAAGTAAAGAGGATGCAATAAAAGCCTCAGGTTCTATTTATTGTCATTCCCAAACCGTCGAAGCTTTAATGGATGCTATTAGACAAGATTATAGATCTATAGCTTTTATTGGTACTCCTTGTAACATAGATGCTGTTGATAAGATGATGAGTTCACCAGCAGGTATGCTTAAATATTTTATGAGAGCTCACGTGCTGAAAATCGGACTTTTTTGCATGGACTCATTTGCACCAGAAGCAATTTATTCCTTCTTTAAAAAAGAAGGTATAGATTTATCCAAAGTAGAAAAAATGGATATCAATAAAGGCAAGTTCCACGTATATTACGATTCTAAAGCTGAACCAATAAAATCATATACTATTAAGGAACTTGACAAATTCAAATCATCAAGTTGTAATTTCTGCACTGATTTGACTGCTGAGAATGCAGATATTTCAGTTGGTTCTGTTGGGAGTGGTCCGAAGAAGAACACAATATTTGCTCGGACGGGAATTGGTTCAGAAATTATCGAGGATGCTGCTAAAAAAGGATATCTCACAATAGAACCTTTTAATGCCATAAACTTAAATGCTGTTTTATTCTTAGCAAAACTAAAGAAAGTTTCTCAATATAACATCCAAAAAAGAAAAGTTTTTATCGTAAGAGATTCTGAAGAAGAACCTCGAATCAAAACTAAACCTGAATCAGATCAGACACCAATTTCTCCAGCTCTTGGAACTCGAAAAGTCTTAAGTGTATCAAAAACGATAAATGAAGTTAAAAAAATACTAAACATTTCTATTACTAATAGTATGGGTCAAGTCTTAGAAAATATAAAAATAAGGATCGTCAGTGTTGAAGAATTATTCGAAAAGAGACCTTGGATAACCACAATAAAAGAATTATTTCCATATGAAACGATTGAAATTGGATATCCTCTTGAAGTTGAAGAAGGGGAAATAAAATATGAAAATGTCTTAGTGGAAGCATCTACCGATGAGTTCGGTAAGATTTATTCAAAAAATTTTAAATTAGAACCACCAGAAAAAAATTAATTAAAATAAATTTTATTAAAAAATTAAATGAGATAAATTATTATAAAAAGCAATAATAAACAAAATAGGTGAATTAACGATAAAAATATCACTAATAGGTTTATCTGGATGCGGAAAAACAAGCTTGTACTCTGTAGCTTTCGCTGAGAAAAGTCCCGAAGATACTAAGGGTTTAAGCCCAACGATTCTTTATGAAACACGAAGGCATCCGTTTTTAGGATTGCAAGTGGGAATCTTTGACTTTGGTGGCCAAGAAGAATATAGGAAGGAATACATGGAAAAACCAGAGATATTTCGCGGTACAGATATCCTCATACCCATTGTGGATCTTCACGATCCACATAATTTTGAACAAGCTAAGGAATATATTAAAGGATTATTGGATATCTATCGAAAGAATAATGAAAAACCAAAAATTTTCTTGTTCTTACACAAATATGACACTGAAAAATATCAGAAAGAATTGCTCGATACAAATGTAAAGAAAGCAAAAGACCTCTTTTTGGACATGTTTAAAGAATATGATTTTGATTACATGTTAACAAGCATTTACCAACATGATGAGCTAGCAAAAATATTTCGAGACATCCTCATGTCATCCTATTCCAATTTGAAGGCACATGTGGAAAAAGCTGAGGCACAATTAGAGGAGATAAAAGCAAAAATTATCATTTCAGATGTTTCAGGAAATGTAATTGTTCATAACGTTCAAGGAGTTAGTAGTGGTTTAACATTAAGAGGAGATTTAAGAGACTTCATCAATGCATGTAATACTGTAAGAGAAAACATATTCATGTCCGATTCTGCAAATTTTAAAGGACGAAACGAAGATGGTAAAGAAATTGAATTACACATTTTCAAGTATATCATAACAGTTTTAGTGATGAAATCAGGGGATCTTGATGTAGAATCCCAAAATAAACTCAACTCACTATTGAAAGACATGAATCTATTTGCAGATCTAATTGTAAGTGCTCACACGGATTAAAAATTTCTTTTTCATTTCTTTTTATTTTAAAAATTAAAATTATTTCATTTTATTATATAAATCTCAAATTTCACTACTGAAAGTAGT
>Ga0307378_10008468_pt1 | contig 13670 bp, 15 predicted proteins | sample UN1MG_FD_202238 | JGI IMG/M metagenome (GOLD analysis project Ga0307378, IMG submission 202238) | Soil microbial communities from Risofladan, Vaasa, Finland - UN-1 | ecosystem: Environmental > Terrestrial > Soil > Coastal area > Acid sulfate soil | place: Finland: Risofladan, Vaasa | collected... | reverse complement strand
CAACATCAGGCGGGCCGTCCTGGGCGAGACGATCGGAACCCGGGTCCATTAAGCCTGGCACCGGCATTCATGCCGGGAGTCGATGGTTTGCCCCATTCGCTGCCCCGGGCAGTAGCCCGTGATAGGCTCAGGGTTAACCCCTGACAGGCCCTGGTATATATACTGGGAGTCGAGGGGTTGACAGGTTGGGGGGGGCGTGTTTTACTATCCTCCAAGCCGATATCTCTTGTACTGAGAGGGACACGATGGTCAAAGACGTGCTAAAGGACGCGGAAAAGAAGATGAAGGCCTCGACCGAACATTTCCGGAAGGACATGGGCATGCTCCGGACCGGGCGGGCCAACATCAGCATCTTCGAGGAGATCAAGGTCAATTACTACGGCGTCCCCACACCCGTCAACCAGGTGGCCACCGTCAAGGTCCCCGAGCCGACCCTGATCGCCATCCAGCCCTACGACCCGTCGATGCTCGAGCCCCTCGACAAGGCCATCCGGAGTTCGGACTTCGGCTTCAACCCGCTCAACGACGGCAAGATCCTCCGCGTCCCGATCCCGCCCCTCGACGAAGAGCGCCGCCGGGAGATCGCTAAAAAGATCGGCCGGATGCTCGAGGAGGAGAAGACGGCCCTCCGCAACATGCGCCGGGAGGCCAAGGAGTTCATCGAGGAGCTGGAGAAAGAGAAAGAGATCTCCGAGGACGATAAATTCTCGGGCCTCGAGCACCTCCAGAAGCTCCTCGACGAAACCGTCGGCAAAGTCGAGGAATTGGCCGGGGCGAAAGAGAAAGAAATCCTGGAACGCTAGCGCCGGACCTCAGCAAGCCGGCGTTTTCTGAAACCAGTTCTCCCGCGTGCCGAACTTCGTCCGGAGGACGATCCCCCAGCCCACGGCGTTCATGACCAGGCCGAATAGGAACCCGAGGACCGGGATGAAACCGATGAAGCTGAAGAGGAAAAGGCCGGCGAGAACGGCCCCCAGCGCGGATATCTTCCGGGAGCCGAGGGCGCGGAGCAGGCTGTCGCCGAGGAAATAGAAGACGACAAGCCGGCCGAACACCTTAATGATAAATGCGGCCGCGACGAGCGTGAGAAGGACCGGAATGCCGATGAGGACAATGCTCAGCAGGGCGGCAAAGAGGACGAGGCCCGTAAAGGCGATGATGGCCAGGAAGCCGATGCCGACGGCCGGCCAGAAGGACTTGCGGAGCTCGCCGGAGGCAAAGGCGAGCGGTTTCGGGAATAGGGCGGCGCCGAGAAACGCGGCTATGAGCCAGAGGAAGATGATGACCAGCTTGATGGCGACGATGATGGGGATAAGCGACACGGAAAAGACCCCGGAGAGGAGGCCGTCCTTGAAGATCTTGTCCCCGATCTCGGCGGTCTGGAAGTAGAGGGTGTCGCCGCCGACCGTGCATCCGGGCTCTTTTTCCAGCGTCCCCCCCAAGGCGGCCAGGTCTTTGCCGATGACGGCCGTGGATTTGACGATGATCCGGCACCCGATCCCGACGACCGACTGCTCGGCTTCGCCGCTGATCGTGATCGACCCGCCGATGACCATGACGTCGTCCCGGACCTTGCCCTCGATGAGGACGTGACCGCCCAGGCTGAAGATCTTGTCCTGAGTTTCTCCCGGGGCGACGTGGATATCCTTCTGAATTCCGACTTCGGCCGACGCCCGCGGAGGAGCGGCCAGAGGGGCGAGAATGAACAGGCCGAAAAGGGCCAGGGCCAGGATTTTTTTCATCATGTTTTTTCTCCCAGGGAGAGGAGTTTTCTCGCTCCGAAGAATAAGAGCAGGGACAGGACGAGCCCCAAGCCCAGGATGAGGCAGATGCCATCGGGGCCGAGGGAGCTCAAAAGGGCGACCAGGCCCTTGCCCAGCATCATAACGAAGCCGGATGCGATGTCCAGGAGAAGGCCGCCGATCTTCAACAGCTTGGCGAGAAGCGGCAGGAGCCGGCCGAAGCCCGAGCCGAAGGACCGGCAGACGGCGACCAGGACGTCGGACAGGCTCTCGCCGGTGAGGATGTAGAAGCCCAGGAGACCGACGACGAGAGCGGCCAAGCCGGAGGCGAGAGCAGCGAGCCAGCCGGCCTTTTCATCCGCCGCCTCCGGGATCCTGTCCATGACCGACAGGGCGAAATCCGGAGGAACCTCCAGGGGCGGTAAGCTGGTGAAGGCTTCGTGGAGGAGGCGTCTTTCCACCAGGACGTCTCGGCAGGACGGGCAGCGCGCGAGATGGGCTTCGAATTCGCGTCGTTCGGACGGGTCGAGTTCTTCCTCGAGATAGAGGTAAAAATTCTCGGCGTTCCGGCAGTCCCTCACGACCCCTCCATCCTTTTCCGGAGCATCTCTTTGGCCTGAAAGACTCGGTTCTTGACCGTCCCGACGGGCAGGCTCTTGATGTCCGCGATCTCTTCGTAGGAAAACTCGTTGACGTGTCTCAGGACGAACAACTCCCGGAAGGCCTCCGGGATGGCGTCCAGGGCCCGCTCGATCTTCTGCCGGATCTCGGCTATCTCGAACTTCCGGGCGACCGACGGTCCCGGGTCCGGGACCTGGGGCGTGAGCGAACAGTCCTTGCCGTCGACGGGCTGATCGAGCGACAGCGTCGGGAGCTTCTTTTTTCTCCAGTGGTCGATGAGGTGGTTGGAGGCGATCTTGAAGAGCCAGGTGCTGAACTTGTAGGCGGGGCGGTAGGATTTGAGCGAGCAGTAGACCTTGATGAAAACCTCTTGGGTGAAATCGAGCGCCGCCTCGCGCTCCCCGGTCATGCGGCCCAGGTAGTTCGTCAGGGGCTGCTCGTACTTGCGGACGATCATTTCAAAGGCCTTCCGGTCTCCTTTGAGGGCGTGGGCTACGAGGGTGCTGTCTTCGGACATCGAGGACACTCCGCCCTCGGGAATTGATACGGACCCGGGGCGGGAAAGTTTAGCGCCGGACGTTTTCCCCATCGTCGATGATCTCACAGTCCGCGGGAACCTTGAGCTCGAAGGTCCTGGCCGGGAGACGGACGCCGGTCCGAATCTGGCTGAAGATGAATTCCCGCTTGTTGCCCGCCCACTCGAGGAATATGGCCCGGCGCAGGAGCCAGGTCGTCTCGTCGATCTCGAGGAGGATGTGGGAGTAATCGCCCTCGGTCCGGGGCGTCAGCTTGATCTGCCTGACGCGATGGGCATCCGTCGGAAAAGGGCTGTCTTCAATGATATAGGCGTCCCTGAAGGACATCACCCCGAGGAAGATGCCGAAAATGTCCGACTCCAGCGCTTCCTTGGGAACGCGGCTCCGGGTCAACTGATTGTCCTCGGGGATATACATCTCGAGGACGCCGTCCTTGTAGAGAAATACCTTGTCCTGGGGGTTCCGGTATTCCCAGCGCATGCGGTCGGGCTTCTGGAGGAAGAGTTCCCCCTTTTCCCGGAGAGGGTCTGAAACCGACATGGAGTAGTGAAGCTGTTCGAACTGGGCCTGGAGGGTCCCGGCGGCCTTGAGCGCCCTTTCCAGGTTGGCTACCGCCTCCTCGGGGGTCACCGGGAAAGCCATGGCCGCAAGAGCGACGAGGCCGACGATGACAGCTGTTAAGCGCTTCATGCGGGCTATTATATCATACCGTTGCCTGAGGGCGTTTCCCCTTTAGCCTATGGAAAAGCGTATAGGGAGGATGCCTGAAAGAGGCCGCTCACTTCGGGTCCGAGAGGGTTATCAGAGTGAGCATGATTCAAGACTCGTTCAGATATTTCCTAAAAGCGCGGCTCCGAGCCGCTCTGCCGCGCTTTTATCGGTCGCTCCGCAGACTCCGCTCCCTGCCGCTCCACATCGAATCCGGACCGGGAAGGCGTGAAGAATCACTGCAGCGAACGAGGATGACCCCCGAGGGCCCTCTGCGGCCGACCTAAAATGGTATATACTCCTTGCGCATGAAGACCGGGTTTCTCCTGGCCATCGCCGCTTATGCGGCCGTTCTCTGGGCCGCGGGCCTACGCCTCCCCAGGCGGCTCGAAGGTCTGGACTCTTTCTTCCTGGCCTCCCGCCGGCTCGGCTCCCTGCGCGTGGCCTTTTCTCTCTGTGCCTCATGGATCGGGGCGGCCTCGCTCCTCGTTTCCACGGACGAGGCCTTCCGGGACGGCTTCAGCGCCATCTGGATAATCGGGATCCCGGCCGTCGCCACTCTTCTCCTCCTCCTGGCCTTGGCCAGACCGGTCAGGGCGGCGGCCGGCACGACCCTTTCGGATCTCATGGAAAGCCGGTATGGCAAGGCCGCCAGGTTCCTGACGAGCGTCCTGATCGTCTGGTACATGACGGTTCTGGCGTCCTCGCAGATGGTCGCGGCCGGTTCGTTCCTGGGGGCCTTCCTCGGTACCTCCCCGATCTCGAGTCTGGCGATCGCGGCCGGTATCGTTCTCGTCTACTCCGCGGCCGGCGGCCTCATCTCCGTCTCCAGGACGCACGTCGTCCAGGTCGTCTTACTGGTCGCCGGAGTCACGGGCATGATCGCCGCCCTGGCCTCCCGCACGTCCTGGGGGGCAGTCCGTTCCGCCGCCGGGGAGCTCGGAAAGGGCTCCTATTTCGATATCTTCGCCCATGCGGACCGTAACCTCCTCGTGGCCCTGTCTTTCGTCATGGCCTGGACGATATCGCCGATCGCCTGGCAGAGGATGCAGGCGGCCCGGAGCGAAGGAGCGGCCCGTCGGGGCCTTCTTGGGGCCGCCCTCCTTCTGGCCGTTTTCTACGGCGGCATCGTCGCGGCCGGCATGCTCTTCCTGCCACTTTCTCCTGAGGGCATGGTCGGCGTCCCCTTGGTCACGGCGTTCATATCCCGCGAATCCGGTCCTTTCTTGGGCGGGCTTCTCTTCATCACGGTCCTGGCGGCCATCCTGTCGACGATGGACGCCGCCCTCAATGCCGGGGCCTTCACTTTGACGAAAGACCTGCTCGGAGGGCGAGAAGGCGCCGGAGCGGGGCGCCGGGCCGTGACACTGGCCCGCGTCTCCACGCTGGGCTTGACGGCGGCCGCCTTTCTCATGGCCACCCGGTTCGAGAGTATCCTCGAAACTCTGGGCCTGGCCTCCAAGGTCATGGCCGAAGGGCTTCTCATCCCTGGACTGGCCGCCCTTTTTCTAAAAAAGAAACTCCCGTGGGCGGGTTTGCTGAGCCTCGCCTTTGGCGGCGGTTACGCGGTCGCCTGTTTTCTCGAAGAAGCGGGCCTCAAACTCGTCTCCATCCCTGCCTGGCCCTGGTCGCTTCCGCTGGGCGTCGGTCTCAGCGCCGTGGGCTTCCTCGCGGGGCTTCTCGTCGAGCGCTTTCGGGGGCGAGCCTAGGGGTTGACCCGTTCGCGTTCTCGGCCTCGCCCCGCCGCCACGCCCTGGATCGCCGGCAGGACCGGGATATGCTCAGGGCAAACCCCCTAATAGGCCCCGGCTCTGCCGGGACCGGGGAGTCTTGGGGTTGACTTTATTCGCCGAAATAGATAGAAGATTAAGGGGTATGGAGGGAAAAATGAAGAAAAGCTTTATCTTTTTCGTGCTTGCGGCCGCCCTGTCCGTCATGGGCTTCGCCCAGACGGCCGCTGAACTCATCCCGGCCGGCGACCAGGCCTACGCTCAATTCGACGACCATAAGGCCCTGGAACAATATTCCGAGGCCTTGAAGCTCGAGCCCGCGAACTACGAAGCGCTCTGGAAGGCCTCTCGGGCCATGGTCGATATCGCCGACGTCATCCCGGCGACCGACAAGGACATCAAGGACCGTCAGATGAAGATGTATACGGAGGCCACCGCCCTGGCCATGAAAGCGGTTGCCGCCAACCCCAACGACACCTGGGGCCATTTCCAGCTCGCGGCCTCCAACGGCAAGCGGCTCCTCCTCCTTGGGAAGAAAGAGCAGATCAAGGCCTCCAAGGCCGTCCGCGCCGAGATCGACAAGGCCCTCGAGCTCGACCCGACCAACCACCTCGCCTACCACGCCCTCGGCCGCTGGCACCGGCGTATGGCCGAGATCGGTGGCGCCAAGCGCTTCTTCGGGGGGATCATCTACGGTTCCATTCCGAAGGGGTCGTTCGACGAGTCGGAGAAAAACCTCAGGAAGGCGATCGAGCTTCACCCCGAGTACGCCAACCATTACCTCGAATTGGGCCGGACGCTGGTCGAGCTCAAGAGATTCGATGAGGCGGCCGAATCCTTCCAGAAGTGCATCGACCTGCCCCAGACGACGTCGAAGGACGACGTGCTGAAGGCCGAGGCCACGGCCGAACTCGAGAAGCTCAAAGCCAAGAAAAAATAACGCGAGTTCGCGGCCCTTTATTCGGAAAAAACCTGGGCGGTGAAGGCCTCGATCTTAGCCCCCTTCTTCCATTCGTCGGGGCCGAGACCGGCCTTCAAACAACCATGGCGGAGGTAAGTTTCCCTGTCCCACCCGTGTTCGACGGGCACCTGCGGCAATAGCAGTCCTCTGTTGAAACCCTTGGAGACGATGATGCCGTGGCGGCCGACCTCGACCTCCATGGGAGAGGCGACGGGCTCGGGCAGGCCCAGGACGGAGATCTCGATGCGCAGCCGGTCCATCTCCTCCGATGCCAGCGGGTCGAATCGAGTGTCCTGGCTGGCTGCGGCGACGGCCATCTCGATGATGGTTTCGTCGAGAGGCTTGACGGGGAGCGGATAGCCGATACACCCGCGCAGGTCCCCGGCCACGGTCAGCGTGACGAAAGCGCCCCGTTTTTCCTTGAGCACGCCTTCCTTGACGGGAGTCCGAAGGCAGTCCCCGGTTTCAAAATAGTGGGCGAGTGCCTGACGGGCCAGTTTGAGACAAGCGAGTTCCTCGTTCCGGGTCAGGGGTTCACTCATGGGCCTTCGCTCTCCCGGGCGTCACGAGCGGGATCTTCGCCAGAAAGAACTTCCGCTCGAACTCGACCGTGAACGGCCGGATTACGGGTGTCCCGGCAGAAGGGTTCATGGGAATGAAGAGTTTGCCGTACCAGGCCGGCCCGAGGACGGCCTTCTTGAAAGCGGCTCCGGGACGGACAGCGTAGAGGCCGATGATCCTTCCCGGCCAAACGCGGTCAAGCTCGGTCAGGAGCCGTCCATTCGGCAGGACCCGGCCGCTCCCCGACGGGAAGACCTTCTCGACGACGAACCGGAAGCCCCGTTTGTGGCCGATGAGGAAGCCCCAGGCCGAAGGCGCGGGCCGGACGACCCTCAGGGCCTCCACTTCGCGCCGGGCCTCCGGGGTGATGAGAACGTCCACGCACCGGATTATACCAAATCTCCGCCCCGTTTTCTCATCCCGGATTCATGTCCCGTGACACTTCTTGTATTTCAGTCCGCTGCCGCAGGGGCAAAGGTCGTTGCGTCCTGTCTTCTCCGGCCCGGGAATGCCGCGGCCCTCCTCCCCGGCCATGATCTTCATGATGCCGGCGGCGGGCCGGCCCCGGCGAAGGAGGTCGGCCATGATCTTCATCGACGGCTCCGTGTGCTCGAAGAACGCCTTGAGTCCCCGGCATAGCCAGTTAAGCCCGGGCTCGCCGTCCGGCGTCGTCAAGACCCGGTTCTTCGGGCATTCGCCGTGGCAGGTGAAGAGGAATGCGCACTCGCGGCAATACCGCGGCAGGGTCTCCGTCTTGGCCCGGCCGAAGGCCCGCTGCCGCTCGGAGGAAACGAGTTCCGCGACCGGCGTTCCCGCGATGTTCCCGAGAAGATAGGCCGGCTCGACGAAGTGGTCGCAGGAGTAGAGGTCGCCGTTATGTTCCAGCGCCAGGGCGTCCCCGCAAGCCGGGCGAAGGACACACAGGGACGATTGTCCGAAGACATAAGCCGTGAGAACCGCGTCGAAGAACGGGACGAACATGACGCCGACGTCGCGGCGCACCCATTCGTCGAAGATCTCGATCAGGAAACGGCCGTATTGCCCGGGGTCCACCGTCCGGTCGGTCAGGCGCGTCCCTTCCTGGGCGCCCGTTTCGTTGTCCCGCTCGACAATGGGGATGAACTGGACGAAGCGGGCGCCCAGCTGGTCGCGGAAATAGCGATACACATCGAGCGGGCGCCGGCTGTTCGCGGCGTTGACCGTGCAGAGGACGTTGAATTCGACGCCGTGTTCCTGCATCAGGCGCGCCGCCCGCTCGACCTTGTCGAACACGGGCCGGCCGCCCTTGTCGTGGCGGTAGGCGTCGTGAAGCTCGCGCGGGCCGTCGAGGCTGAGCCCGACGAGAAAATGGTTGTTGTGGAAAAACCGGCACCACTCCTCGTCGATCAGGATGCCGTTCGTCTGGAAGGAATTCTCGAAGCGCCGGCCGGGCCGGACGTGCTTTTTTTCCGCGCTTACGGCCCGCCGAAAGAAATCGAGGCCCATGAGCGTCGGCTCGCCGCCCTGCCAGGCGATGGTCACCTCCGGCGTGCTCTGCCCCTCGATCATCTGGCGGATATAAGCTTCCATGGTCTCGTCGGACATCCGGAAGTCGCTCTCCGGATACAACCGGTCCTTCTTGAGGAAAAAGCAATAGTCGCAGGCCAGGTTGCATCGCGCCCCCGTGGGCTTGGCCATGACGTGGAACGCGGGAAGGGCCTTCGTGCCGGAGCTGCTCATGGACCTATTGGGAAAAGATATTTCCTGGCATTGCCGTCTCCAACGAAGAAGCATATCGCCGGCCGCGCGGCGATGTCAAATTCTTGACTCCCGTCGAGATTTTGCATTAATATGGGACGGGGATCGGGAATGAAATACGAACTGGTCATCGTCGGCGCCCTCGAGACAAACTGCTACCTGGTTTACTGCGATGAGACTCGGGCCTGCGCCGTCATCGACCCCGGGGCCGATCCCGAGAAGATCATCGCCTCCCTCACCGACCTGGAGCTCAAGCCGGTCATCGTCCTCAACACGCACGGCCACGTCGACCACATCGGCGGGAACAGCGACATCGTCCGGAAATACGGCGTTCCCCTGGCCATGCACGCCGCCGATACCGGGATGCTCCAAGTCTCCGACTACATCGAGCTCAGCCTGCTCCTCGGGGCCAGGAATTCGCCCGAGCCGGACCGCCTTCTGGCGGAAGGGGACGACGTGTCTTTCGGCCGGGCCTCGCTCCGGGTCATCCATCTCCCCGGGCACACTCCCGGGAGCGTCGGCTTCGTCGCCGGCGGGATCCTCTTCTCCGGGGACACGCTCTTCTGCGGCGGCGTCGGCAGGACCGACCTTCCCGGCGGTTCCTGGAAGGACCTCGAACGGTCGATCCGCGAAAGGATCCTCACGCTTCCCGAAGAAACGATCGTCCTGCCCGGGCACGGGCCTTGGACGACGGTTGAACAGGAGCGCGACTCCAACCCCTTCCTGACATGAAACCCGCCTCCTCCTCCTCCGAGGACGCCCTTCGCCTCTTCCTCGAATACCTGGCCGTCGAGAAGGGCCTGGCCCGGAACACGATCCTGTCCTATGCCCGCGACGTCCGCAAGTTCCTGGGTTTCGTCAAGGCCGGCAAGCTCGTATGGAACCGCGTGTCCGAGGAAACCATCGTCCGGTTCATCCACAGGGAAAGCCGGGCCGGCCTTTCGGCCCGGTCCCTGGCCCGTCTCATCTCCGCCCTCCGCTCCTTTTTCAAGTTCCTCGTCCTGAGCGGGTTCGTCAAAAAGGATCCCTCGGCCCAACTGACCACGCCTTCGACCTGGCGTTCCCTGCCCAAGTTCCTGACGGTCCGGGAAGTCGAGGAACTGCTGCGGGCTCCCGACGACACGAAAGCCCATGGCGTGAGGGACCGGGCCATGCTCGAAGTCCTCTACGGTTCCGGGTTGCGCGTCTCGGAGCTCGCCTCCCTGAAGCTCGCGGAGGTCAATCTCGAGGACGGGTTCCTCATCTGCCGCGGCAAAGGAGGCAAGGAGAGGATCGTTCCGCTCGGCCGCTCGGCCGGCGGCGCCGTCGGGCGGTACCTGGCCGAGGTCCGGCCGCTCATCGTTTCCGGGGGGCGTGACGAGCTTTTCCTATCGCAACGGGGCAAGCCCTTCACCCGCCAGGGCCTGTGGAAGCTCCTCCGCCGGCATGCCCGCGAGGCCGGGCTTGACGCCAAGATCAGCCCCCATATCCTCCGCCATTCATTCGCCACGCACCTCCTGGAACGAGGGGCGGACCTGAGGTCGGTCCAGCTCATGCTCGGTCATAGCCAGATCACGACGACCCAGATCTACACCCATGTCAGCCGGGAACAGCTCCGCCGCGTCTACGATCGGTTCCACCCCCGCGCCTGAAGACCCGAGGTCAATCAAGGGACGAGCCTTAGCGGCGTAAGTGGATCCCCGGGCAAGCCCGGGGCCCTGGCCGCCGTGGGCGACGAGGGAGATGACGGCTTCGACCACGTGGTGTTGGATCACCCGAAAGGTCCTGGAATCCCGAACGATCCGTTTCTCGCGCCGCCATTCCCAGGAGAACGTCCGTTCCGGGGAGCGGCGTTCGAGGTCGGATCCGGGGATGACGATCCGGTTCGAGCCGCGGCTGACGAAACCGGAGTAGTTCGAGCCGGGGGAGGGGTCGCCGGGTCCTGGCGAGTGGGGGAATTCGAGGGCCACTTTTAGCGGAGAGGCGTGGAGGGGGATGGGGACCTCCCCGAACTCGTAGTCGAACCGGAGATCCGGCCCGTCCCTTAGGACATAGTTTATCCGCAAGGTGGGTTTTTCGGAATTTTCCGGCGCTTCGAGGAGGCTTTCTCCCCCGGGCAGAAAGGCCTTCTCCGCGAGTCTCCACTCCAGGACTTCCGTTTTGAGGTGATAGAGAAGAAAATCCTTCTCGTCCGGTTCGATGGTCCCCGCCCAGCGGGCGCGGCAGGTGAATTTGCCCTGAAGGGGCGTTTCGCCGCCTTCGATGACATAGCTGCCCTTCACGGTCACGGACAGGGTGGCTTCCCACCACGACGGGCCGGGGGAAGGCCGGGCGGAAGGGAGGGTCGCCGGCAGGCCGACAACGAGGAGGGCCCCCCCGAGGGAGCCGAGAAGACGCCGGACGAACTCTTTATTCATCCTTCGATGTCATTCCCAGACGACATCCCTATTGTACAACGGCTCCAAGCCCTTGACAAACGGCGGCCCGGAGCGTATCTTAGATGGACTTTATAGTTCAATAAGTGAACCGGTGAGTTCACTAAGTAAACTGAAGGGTTTAAGCGAATGAAAACGAGCGGCCTTCGCCGAGAACGGGAACTGCGGCGGTACGAGGGATACCGAAAGACCATCCTCCACGCCGCCGAGCGCGTCATCCTTCGCAAGGGCTATAGCGCGACGACGATGGACGACGTTGCCCGGGAGGCCCAGTTTTCGAAGGCGACCCTCTACAAGTACGTTCCGGGCAAGGGGGTCCTCCTTTTCGAGATCATGGGCCACTATCTCGATGAGGTCCGGGACCGCATGGCCGAGATCCTGGCCGGGCCCGGGACGGCCGGCGAGAGGCTCAGGCTGTCCATCCGCATGATCCTCCTGTACCAGGAGGACAAAGAGAACATCGCACGGGTACTTTGGATGGACAACGCGATGCTGAAGTTGATGCGTGTTTTCGCCGCATCGACGGGAAAAGCCAGTTCGGAGATGGCGGCCGACCGGAAGATGCTCGGCCTGCTGCAGCGGAAAACCCGCGAAATCACGGAGATGGGCGTCAGGCTCGTCGAAGAAGGGATCGCCGCGGGCGAGTTCAGGCGAATGGACAGCCGAGGCGCCGTCGCTTTCATCGAGGCCGTCCTCCAAGGGTACGCCCACAACCGGTTTTGGCATGGTGAGGCGGCCGTCAAAACCGGCGCCGCCGACCTCCTGGCCCGCTTCGTCCTCGAAGGCATCCGGAACCTCGAACGACCCGTGAAGGAGAATTGACATGAAGACAACAGCCGTTTTGCTGTTCGGGCTGTGGATCGCCGTTGCCGGGCCCGCGCTTCTGGCCGCCCAGGAGCCCCCGGAAACGCTGACGCTGACGCTCGAGGACGCGATCGAACTTGCCCTCCGCCAGAACCCGAACTACCTCGCCATCCGGGAAAGGGAGGGCCAGGCCCGGGGGATCGTCCGGGAGTCCGTCTCCCGATTTCTTCCCAGCCTGAACCTCCAGGGGACGAACACGCTGGACGAAAAACTGTTCGTCCTGGAATTCCCGTCCTTCGTTCCGGGAGAGCCGGCGCAGCGGATCTCGATCGACTTCACCAAGAATTATCAGATGGGCCTCGCCTTTTCCATTCCGCTATTCGCCGGAGGCCGCCTGGTCGCCGGGTACAAGCAGGCCGAATACAACCTGCGTTCCACGCAGGAGAGCATCCGCCTGTCCAAACAGGAGACGGTGTTCAACGTCAAGAGGGCTTTCTACGGCTATCTCCTGGCCCGCGAATTCTTCGTGGTCGCCGAAGAAGCCCTGAAGCTGGCCGAGGAATTCCACAAGAACGTCAAAAGCCTCTATGACGTGGGGATGTCGACGAAGTTCGACCTCCTCCGGTCTGAGGTCCAGGTGGCCAATCTCAAGCCGCAGCTCATCCGGGCTAAGAACGGCCGCGACGTCGGAGAGCTCAGCCTGAAGACGGTCCTGGGGATCGACTTGGGAAAGCCCATTGCTGTTGCGGCCAAGGGGCTCCCCGTATCGGCCCCGCTCGACCCCGACGTCGAAAAATGGGTCGAGGAAGCCCTCCTCAAGAGACCGGAACTCCAGCAGATCGACCACCAGCGCCTGATGGCCGGCGAGACCCTGAAGATCGCCCGCGGCGCCATCCTGCCGACACTGGCCATCGGAGGCGTCTACAACTCCTGGGCCGACAGCCTGAGCTTCCGCAAGGGCGCCTGGCAGAACTATTATTCGATCAACCTCTCCCTGTCGATCCCCCTGTTCAACGGGTTCGAATCCCAGGCCCGGATCGGCCAGGCCAAGGCCGCCATCCGGGAGATCGATTGGATCCGCAAGGGACTAGCGGATATGATCGCCTTCGATATCCGTCAGGCGATCCTGAATTATCAGCAGTCCCGCGAATCCCTCCTCTCGCAGGAAAAGAACGTGGAGCAGGCACAGGAGGCCGTCCGGCTCGCGGAACTCAACTTCGCCGAGGGCCTGGCCACGGCCTTGGACGTTCTCACCGCCCAGGTGGCCCTGAGCCAGGCGCGGACGAACTATTCCCAGGGCCTCTATGACTGCGTCATGTCGGAGGCCCAGCTTGAAAAAGCTCTCGGCCGGAACCGCCCGGAGAGCCGTTCGAATTAACGGAGGAACCCATGAAAAAGTCGAACACCCACCGCCAACTCATCGTCGGGTTTGTCGTTGCCGTCGTTTGCGTCGCCGCCGTGTCGTGCAGCAAAAATGGAGATCAGGCGGCCTCATCGGCCGAGACCTTCGGCGCGACACCGGTCAAAGTATTCAAGGTTCGGCGGGAGCGGATCACGGAAAAGATCACCTATACCAGCACGCTCGAGGCGTGGTTGAAGATCAACATCACTCCGGAGGTCGGCGGCAAGATCGCCGGCATCCACGTCCAGGAAGGCGACCGTGTGGCCAAGGGCCAGCTGCTGGCCGAGCTCGAGACCGAGTCCATCCGCCTCCAGCTCAAGCAGGCCGAGGCCGGCGTGGCCGTGGCCGACGCCAACTACGCCGACGCTCTGCGCAACAAGGAGCGCATGGACCGGCTGTTCAAGGAAAACGCCGTCTCCGAGATGCAGCGTGAGAAGATCCAGCTCGCTTGCGA
>Ga0307378_10008467_pt1 | contig 13670 bp, 15 predicted proteins | sample UN1MG_FD_202238 | JGI IMG/M metagenome (GOLD analysis project Ga0307378, IMG submission 202238) | Soil microbial communities from Risofladan, Vaasa, Finland - UN-1 | ecosystem: Environmental > Terrestrial > Soil > Coastal area > Acid sulfate soil | place: Finland: Risofladan, Vaasa | collected... | reverse complement strand
ACAATGAAATATGTAGCGATAAAAGAAACGTATGAGAAAGTATCAGACGAAGAATACAACCGTATTAACCCTTATCAGCGTATGAGGGATAATATACTATCTAGGCACCCAAACGCTAAGATAAAGAGAACAGAGACGGTTATAGAACCATTTGGTAAGTACCTAGTACCTGTTATGGCGATGTATTACGAGATACCCTAAGGAGGTACAGATGAATAAAATCATGGTTGCGTATAGCAAATCAAAAAAACTTGATCGCGACTACACGTTAAGTGGTGACTATGAAGAAGATATTAAATTATTGTATGAGTCATTAGTGAAGGAATTAATAGATAAACACAAAAAAATTGAAGTGGTAAGTAAAGAAGTTAAAATTTATAGACAAGTTGAACAATTTGAACAAACTATGTTTGTAGAAGTTAAATTCAAAGTGATACCCTAAGGAGGTACTATGAAAGAACTTAGATGTAAGAAATGCGAAAAGCTTTTAGGCAAATTGAACGAAACAGGACATGTAGAAATAAAGTGTCCTAGATGTAAGACGTTAAACAAATACTAAGAGTGCCAAGAGCGCCATTACTTAAATGTGATGGTGCTTTTTGTATAAATGGACATGCCAGTCCAACGACATGAAAGGAGCATATGCCAATGCTAAACGAGAATTATGAAATGCCTGTAGAAGATGTAGAAGTTTCAGACGAAACGCCATCGGACGAAATTGAAACAGAAGAAACAGAAGAATCCACAGAGAATGTAGAGGTTGACGAATTTGACGAGGTTGCACAGAAGTTCTTAGAAAAGTTTGAGATACAATTTGATAAGAACTCTAAGAAGTTTGAAAGTATCGACCAGTTAAAAGAAGCTGCTGAAATGGGTAGCGCATTACCTCGGTATAAAGAAAAGATATCGAAGTATGAAGAACAACTCAACTCACCACATTATCAATGGATTGATAAGTATATGAAAGCAAATGGATATGACAACGGATCAGACTTTGTTAAAGCTATTCAGATTAACGAAGAAAGACAATCACTTATTGAAGGTGGTATGTCTGAAGAATTAGCACAATCAAAAGCTGAAGAAATTGTAAACAAAACGTTCGGCAATCAAAACGACACCAAAAACAAACAAATTGATGACTTTCTTAATTGGCATCAATCCAAAGTAGAAGCGGGAACATTTAACGATTCCATGTCACCTGACAACATACCTCCTGAAGTATTAGAGAAACACGAACAAGGTATGAACTTAAAAGAAGCCTACATGGATTACATGTTAGACGATATTAAAGTTAAGACAGAACAGGAAACGTTAAAGAAACTTGACAAGAACAAAAAGACTTCAACTGGTGAACTTAAAACAAGTCCTAAATCTGAAACAGGAATGACAGCACCACAGATTGAAGCTAAACTTGCATCTATGCCAAGTAACGAGCGAAACAAATGGATTAGCGCTAATTACGCAATGATAGAAAAATCGGGAATTTTTAACTAGGAGGACAATATGTCAGTAAAAAACTTTATACCTGAATTATGGTCAAGTAAGATTTTAAAGGAATTAGACAAGAAGCAAGTACTTATTAAAAACTGTACTACTAACTGGTCAGGTGAGATTAAAGGTGTTGGTTCAAGAGTTAAGATCAATTCAATTAACGAACCTACAATCGGTGATTATGTACCTAATTCAACAGTAATTACACCTGAAGAACTTAATGACGAATCAAGATGGTTGGAAATTACACAATCGAAATACTTTGCATTTTACATTGATGATGTAGACGAGAAACAAACTACAGGCGGTGTATTAGCAGAAGGTATTAGAAAAGCAATTATTGGATTAAAAAACCGCGCCGAAGCATTTGTTGCAGGTAAACACACAGAAGCAGGAAATACAGTAACACAAGGATCACTAACATCAGGTAACGTACTTTCTACACTTATGAAAGCTAAAACAATCCTAATGGCTAACAATGTTGACGATGGCGAAATGTGCTTAGAAGTATCACCGTACATCTTAAACAAAATGATCCTTGCTGATATTGTTTACACAGACACAGGCAAAACAATTGCATCAGGTAAAATTGGTAACTCAATGCAACTTGGTATGATGGTTTATATGTCAAACAACTTACTAGGTACTGGTACTGATCCTGACTCAGCACAAACTTATTGTATGATGCGTACTAAAGAAGCAATCGGTTACGCTGAACAAATTATGAAAACTGAAAAATACAGACCTGAAAACGCATTCAGTGATGCAGTAAAAGGCTTACACGTTTACGGTGCTAAAACACTTAAACCTAAAGAACTTGTATCGCTTAACCTTACGTGTGCTGCTGAAACAACAATTTAATATATAATACTAGGAGGTATTAAAAATGGCTGATTTAACAAATGTGTTAACGATTAAAAACGGTGCAAGCGCAGATGTAACCGCTGACGCAGGCGCAGCTTCACAAACTATTGATTATGATAGAAGTGATGAAAAGTTTGTTATTAGAGTAGCAAACGCTGATGCAGCAACCGCTACAATTAGTATTGTAACAAACGGTTTTGGTGGTGGCGATAATGCTAATACTACATTTACTGTAGCGCAGAACGAAGTTAAATATATTGGTGCTTTAGAATCAATGTTCTACAAAGCGCCATCAACTCAAAAGGTAACTTTATTGGTTACAGATGCAGACCTTACCGCTTTTAGTGGTACTGTAGCAAATGTAACGTTTGAGGTTATCGAATTACCAAAATCATTAACTAACTAAACCATTTAGAAAGGGGTAGGGGTATAGAGCCTCTATCCTTTTCTTATTAGGAGGATATATGTTATTAAAAACTAAAGTACCTAATCGAGTAGTGCAACGCAGAGTAAGAAAACCTGGTGGTGGTTTTAGAATCAAGCCTTGGTTTAGATTTGATTCAGAAGGATATGCAGAGATTGACGAAACTAAACTTACTCAATCGGACATTAATAAACTTATGAGTACGTTTGAAGTTGTAGAAAAACAAATTGTGTTAAAAAAAGAAGTAAAAAAAGAAGTAGAAAAAGAAATTAAAGATATGAGTTACCAAGAGTTACAAACAGCTTACGCATTAAAAACAGGCAACTCGGCGGTAGGTAAAAAGAAAAAAGACTTAATAGAAGAATTGGAGGTTTAATATGGCTGGTATGTTAGAACAAAACGCAAATCAAGCAACGGTTAATTCTGTAGGTGCTATTGGTTCTAAAGCTATTACAGGAACAAGCGCAGTAACACCGCCAACAGGTTATTACTTCTTTGCTATTGACTTTATGGCAGACTCAGTTGTAACATCTCAAATAGATTTAACAGGCGCTACAAACGCTGTTTTATCATCATTAACAACTATACCTGCAAAACCTGTGTATGGTAAATGGACTAGTATTACATTAACGAGTGGTGAAGCTATAGGCTACTTAGCAAGATTGTAGGTGATGTATGTTAGGACTAGGCTTAGGCTTAAATAAAAGCAACGCATTACTAGCATCATTTGCGCAACTTGTTAAATCAGCAGGTGGGGTATTATACCTAGATGCTAGAAAAGCAGATGGGTCAGCACCGTTAACAGGGAATAGTAGTCCTTGGGTGGATTTAACAGGCAACAACAATGATGGCACATTAACGAATCAAGCAGGTACAGTGACTAGTGGGTGGCAAGGCCCCCCTTATGTCGATAGATTTGATGGAGTAGACGACCGTCTAGTATTTGCTAACGCAGCTAGTTTAGATATTACTACTGCACCGTTTGTTCAGGCAACTACTTTAAAAGCTAACTCTACACAACCTAGCACAACGTATTTGTTTAACCGAAATTTAACCGACTTAGCATCAATGCAATATGGTATGCAACTTACTACTGCAGGAGTATTAAATCAAATAATGAATGGCTCAGGTGTTAAAAGTGTGACAATACCACAAGATATATACGTCAATGTTATATCTTATTGGGATGGTGTAGACGTTAAAATGTATATAAATGGCGTACAAAATGGAGTTGGCACTTCTTTTGTAAGTTCGCTAGTGTCAGCACCGAATACACAGTATGGTTCGAGAAGTACAAACGCAGATGGAACAACACAATCGTTTTTCTTAGATGGTGATGTTGTAACCAATACAGTTTATTCAGGGGCTAAAGTTGACATAAATAAAATTATAAGCATTGAAGCTAAAATATCAGCTCAATACTTAGCACTTAATCCATAGGAGGTAATATATGCACTATGAACAATACTATCAATTAGCAACAAAAGAACAATACCTTGCAAGCATGGACACGCAAGAGGAAAAGGATGCGCTAGAAGCTTCGCTATCTTCTTGCAGAGTGTTACAGCAAGCGCCTACACTTTATAACAATATGAGGTGCTGTGGTGACTTTACAACTGCAACAGGTATGATTATTAGACATTTAGAGTTTGCTAATGGTTACATGCAAATGATGTGGGCTAAAGCAGCTACCACACAAGATTTTTCAATGATTCCGTTTAAAATTGATGAGTTAAATTTAATTTTAGCGAATGAACCCTCGGAGGAGGTGTAACATGGCTTTAAACGAAAAATTAAACATACGGTTACAAGAACTTGCACTGTTTAATATGTATGGATTTGATATGATGGCAGGGTTTGGCATAAGAGGTATACAGGGTGGTAATAAGTTTGGTCAGATACCTAGCTTTGGCCCAATAGATGGGCGTATACCTGTATGGGAAGGTGCTAACCCTTATGTATATCAAACAAGTGCATTTAGTCCAAGTATCGCATCGTCAGATATAAATGATACAGTATTAGGTACAGGCGCTAGAGTAGTAGTTGTAGTAGGAAACGATGCTGAAGGTAATGAACAAAGTGAAACAATTAACCTAAACGGTCAAACACCTGTAGTATCTACATTAACGTGGTCTATAATCTATAGAATGTATGTAGATAAAGTAGGCACAGGCGGAACTACAGCAGGTACAATTTATTGCGGTAGAGGAACATTTACAGCAGGTGTTCCAACTACTCAACTAGCAATTATTAGAAATGGTAACAATCAAACGCAAATGTGTATTTTTTCAGTACCAAAAGGTTTTTATTGTGCTATTACATCAATCACCTACACAACTATTGCGGGTAAACCTGTAATATTCCACGATGAATTAAGAATAAAAGATAATCCGTTTGATTATTCAAGACCTTTTAGAAATACAAGAACAATAAACGTTGAAACTAATTACTCGCTACAATTAAGACCTTATGGGATATTCCCTGAGTTTTCAGATGTAAGGATCACAGCACTAGCAACACAAAACCTTAGTGAAACCGAATGTGCATTTAGATACATTTTAATACCAAAAAGTTTAATAGACATATTTTTATAGGAGGTAATGATGCCTACAGTAAGAAATGAGATATATAATAAAGTGTTAGCTTTGCTAGATACTTTCACTGAGGACGGTGTACCAATATCTACTGAAGATAACATAGACATCGAAAAAAAGGTAATCGTATTTACCGACATGAACCAAAAGGAAAATTGGAAACTTAACAAGAATACTAAGCAAGTGGAAATCGTAAACAAACCACCTGAAAACAGACTAGGGTTAATTTCAAACTTTAACATTATTGATTTTGAAGGAGATACACAATATTATCCTGACGAAACAGGTGTTGACAATGTACAAGGGTACTCAATGCAAGTAGATGGAGATTGTACATTAACCTATCAAGAGAACATATCAGGTACATGGACTGACTTAGTTACTTTAACACCTACTTCTATAACAACTTTAACGACCTATAAAGGTGTTTTAAATGTTGCTAGTATTACGAATAAGGTAAGACTAAAAGTAGACGGTACAACGCATTTTAGACACTTAAACAGAGCGTTATGGAAGTTGAAGTATCAAGCTGATAAAGTACCAACCTATGAACCATGGGTACAAATTGACCTCCCTAGTGATTTTAATTCAGTAGATATGGTAGTCGAGGAGTTTCCATCAAGACAATACAGCCAAGCTGCTAATTATAAACTAGAGAATTACAGAGATTTTTACTACAATTTCTACTACGAAGGGTTAATAAGGATCACTTACAAGCCTATTCCTGCGGATATTACAAGTTTAGACGATGATCTACAAATAGACACCGCTTTTGCTCAAACAATTATCTATGACGTTGTTGCAAAGCTAGGTTTTTATGAGAACCCTGACATCGTTAACTGGGCAGAAGGTAGAAGAATGGAAAATAAAGCAGAAGCTAAGAACGACGAACCTACATCAGCAGATATAATTATAGACTATTATGGGAGGTAACTATGGCTAGAGCATCGTTTCAAAAACCACCTAAGCCAATAGAAATAAATAAGTTCCTCGGTCTTAATGAATCTGTGGGTAATACTGAAATTGATATAGGTGAGTTTAGTACAATTGAAAACTTTAGAATTACTAAGAATTATAAGTTAAAGAAAAGACCAGGACACAACACATTAATTAATTTTACAACATCAGCCAACGTACAAGGAATATGGCAAGGTACTATTAGTGGTAAAGAAATACTATTAACGTGTTGGAATGGTAATGTGTACGAGTATGACCTATCTATAACCACTACAACGGTCGATATAGCTGATTTAATTACAGAAGGTACAGTAACTATCATCGGAACACTAAGCGACCTTAAAACGGATATATTTTGGTTTAATGACCTAATCTACTTTATGAATGGAGTAGAGTATAAGCAGTACGATGGTACGACATACGGTGACGTGGTGGGATATACTCCTACCATAGCACTAAACGCACCACCTGCGGGTGGAGGTACACTATTTGAAGAAATCAACCTTTTAACAGGCAAGAAAACACAAACGTTTGTAGGAGATGGCACTAGCACGTTGTATCAATTGGCAGAGTCAGGCTTAGATGCAGACCTGCTTGTTATTACGGTTGATGGTGTAACTAAAACAGAAACAGTGGACTTTACAGTTAACAGAACATTAGGGCAAGTAACATTTACGGTTGCACCTATCTTAGAAGCATCAGTGTCGATTACATGGGTTAAAGTAATAGCGGGTAACGCTAATTTAGTAAAGAACCATAAGTACGCTGTAGACTTTGGTGTGAGCAACGATACTAACTTATTTATATTTGGTAATGTTAACGAAAAACATGTATTTAGATTTAGCGGAATCGGTAGGGCTAATTACTTCCCTGCTAACTCGTTTGTGTCGGTAGGTTCAACTGAATTTGCTATCACTGATCTTAAATCTAATCAACAAAGTTTGCTAGTGTTTAAAGAAACTGCAACGTATGTAGTTAAACCTACAATTAATCAAGACTACTCTAGTAACACAGGATTAAACCCTTACAACTTTGGTTATGAGGACTTAAACGAACAAGTTGGAAATTTAGCGCCTAAAATGGTACAATTAATAAAGGATAGTCCAATATCACTAGATGGTTATTCCATGTGGTTATGGAGCATAACAAATGTAGAACTACAAAGAAACACTAAGATAATATCGGATAGAATGAAACTTAGCTTGCAAGTGTTAAATTTACGAAACGCTGTAACGTTTAACTACTCAAATCAAACTGAATACTGGATGAATGTTGACGATGTTGTGTACATTTGGAATTATGGAAATGATACCATGTATAAATATACAAATATTCGTGCTACACAGTTTGTAGAGTACAACGATCAAATTATTTACGGTAGTAATGGAACAGTAGAATTAATTGATGAATCATTTGTAGCAGACGGAACAGTATTAGGTGATTCAATACCATGTGTTGCTAAACTAGGGTTTACAGACTTAGGTATGCTAAACTTAGAAAAGAATATGCGTGATGAATGGCTAGCGATTGAACCTAATTCAAGAACATCTGTAATCATTAAGTTTATTACTGACAGAAAGAACGAAGAAGAATCGAAAGAGTTAAGTGTAAGATACGTGCTAATGGACTTTAATAACGTTGATTTTAACGACTTTTCATTCTTAACTAATGTCAATCCACAACCTAGACGATTAAAAGGCAAGATAAGAAAATTCACATATTTACAAACGGTATTTGAAAATAATACAAACGATGAAACTTTAACAGTGCTTAAACTATTATTACCAGTAAAAGCACACAGATACAGTGGTTAAGGAGGAAGTATGGCTAAGAAAACATTAACACAGTCCACAGTAGCAACGGACAATATACAGAATCAACCCGACCAAGTAGTAAGCCAAGCTGTAGCACTTAAATTATCGTTTGACCAATACGGTATAGACTCTAAAGCGTATAATAATAATACTTTACTAGTAGAGTTACAAAGTGAAACAGTAGGTACATCAGGTTCTAATGCCATTGGTCATGGTTCGGCTAACATTACAGCAAACAACGTGGGTGATGCTTTAGAAGAAATTAAAGCGGACATAACAGGAGTAGTGCTAGGTCAGATACCCGACAACTCACTAACTAACGCTAAACTCGCAAGTGATGTAAAAGTTGGTTCACTTGCCACACTAACTACAACAGAAAAAGGTAGCGTGGTAGGTGCAATTAATGAACTTGATTTAGATGTAGGTACAAACACAACTAACCTAGACATAATCCGTACAGCTAAAACAGATACAGGAGTTGCAGATGCTTACATTGTAGACACTGACGGTACATTTGATTTAACTAAAGACGGTAACGTACTTAACTTTGTACCAGTTAACTCTAACACAGGAGTATCAGCGATAGTGGTTGATGGTTTAGCATCTAAAGCAATAAAAAAAGCAGACGATACAGGCACTCTAGTAGATTTAGAGGAAGGGGATATAGGAAAAAACAAACCTGCTCAACTTGTATGGAGTGTAGGTAACGATTTTTTTATCTTGCGCCCTAGTGGTGGTAAAACAATAAAAAGTATTCAACGTGGAACTGCTACAATTGCAAGTGGCACTAGTATAACATATGTTAATATATCGCCAGTTAATATAGCTAAATCAATTATAAAGATTTCTTTCCAAATTGATACTGCTACTGGTGACTCGAACGAGGGACAAATACAAGGTAAATTAAATACAACAAATCAGATTAAATTATCTAGGTATTTTGACCCTGCAAATGCAACCGGAACTATATCGTGGGTGGTTATAGAATTCGATAATGTAAAAAGCGTACAAAGTGGTTTTAAATTTACCAATACTTCATCCGAGAATACAGTTATTGTATCAGCTGTAAATGTAAATAAGTCCATGCTATTCAAAAGTTATACAAGCCAAGTAGGGTCAGTATCATACCCTGTTAGTAACGCATATGATAGAATAATTAACTCAACAACAATAGGGTTTAAAGTTCAATCTACACAGTCTATAGCTTATGAATGGTATTTAGTAGAATTTAATTAGGAGGAATTATGAAAAGGTATTTAACAATACAAGACAATAAAATTGTCAGCGATAGATTTTATAATGAAATAGTAGATGGTGAAATTGAAGATGACGGAACATATGGCGAAGTCGGAATGATTTTACTAGATGGGGTATGGCAGAAAGACCCACAAGAAATTGCAGAACAAGCAAAACAACAACGCATATCAGAACTAAAACAAATCATAGATAATAAAAACTATCTAGGGGATGACGTAACAGAAGAACGAGCAGAACTAAGAACACTACTCGGAATGTAGGAGGTTAACATGGCTAAAACATCAAGCGGTTTCGACCTTGATATACTTAAAAAACAAATAGCAGGTGCGACACCCGAACAGCTACAAAAGTCTTACGCTAATGTTGACAAGTTTGCAAAAGGTGATGCACAAGTTAAAGGGTTATATGCACAAGCACTTGGGGTTAATCCTCAGGTGCAAGCACCACCAGTACAACCTATGCAACAACCTGTTCAACAACCAGTACAAAACACGCAAAGTATCATAGACCAAATTAGACAACAGAAGTTACAGAAACAACGTGATACTATTATGCAAGGTATAGAGTCACAACGCCAACGTTCACAAGCTGCATCACAAGCTGAACAACAAGCACTAGGGCAAAAAGCATTGCAACAACGTAGTCGAATAGGTGTAGAGGACGTAATGAGTCGTACAGCTAGAGATAAAGGTTTAGCGCAAGGTGGATTGTCAACTAGTGGAGCAAAATATCAAGGCGATATATCTCAAAACGTACTTACACAAGGTTCACTAGGTCAAAATAGAGCCACAGAGCAACAAGGTTTACAAGACATAGGACGTAGACAATCAGACTATGAATCACAATTAAATCAACAAGGTTTACAAGCTATTACTTCAGCAGAAGCACAAGGAATGGACTTCCAGTTGCAAGACTTACTTGCACAACAAAATGCAGAGCGTGAAGCAACAGCGACAGAATCAGAACGTGCCTTTACTCTATCACGTGACGAACAAGACAGAGCGTTCACACTTGCAAGAGATGAAGCACAGAATCTTTCAGTACAACAACGTGACTTATTACAAGCTGACTTAGAACGTGAACAAACATTCTTAGATGCGCAGATACAGCAAGCTAGGGATAAAGGGTTATTTGAGCAAGAACGCCAACTTAACACTGAGAAACAAAAGAACGCTATCCAACTTGAAGGTATTAGAAAAGCTAACGAGTCGATACTAATTGGTCAACGTGGCGCAGAGAACAGAGCAACTTCACAGTTTGATGCTAGTTTAAGACAAACAACACAAGCAACGCAAGAACCGGCATTTGATATTAAAACTTGGAAAACTGCATTTGATAGAATAAACGACCAAGCGACTACCACAAATGTAGACGGTCAAAAAGTAACTAATGATGCCAAACGTCAATTTGACTTAGCAAGAGAATTAATAAACAACGTTATGAGCAAACGAATGACAGAACAACAAGCAGCACAATTAGTTATTGAATACGGTATTGATGAAAGATACGTGCAACAAGCCGAAGATTTAGCAAGTGGAATTGTAGATTTAAACCCTAGGAGGTAGATTATGAGTATCACTTCTAATATATTTAACAAAAGACCTACAACCTCTAGTATTAAGCAACAAGATGTACTAGGGGTTAAACCCTACCTACCTAAAGACCCTACTTTTACTCAACAACCTAAAACGTTACAAGAAAGATTAAGCAGACTAGGCGGAGCGCAGGAGGAAACTTCTCCTGTATCACCTAGATTAGAACGAGCAGAAGCACCAAGTCCTTTAGATGTAGTTAGAGAAGATATGCGAAACGCACCTAAAACTAATTACGCTGAAAGAATTAAGCAAGAAAAAGATAGGATTCTATCACCATCTTCACAAAGACGAGTTGATAGACTCCAACCGCTACAAGAACAAGCTAATTTAAAACGTCAATTCGATGTAGCGGAAACTAAAGCTAGTAAAGAACGCGTATCGTCTGCTAAAGAAGAATTAAAAATCGTACAAAGAGAACTTGAACCGCTACAACGTATGAGAACTGAACAAATGACACCTGTGCAAATAGACAGACGTAAAGAACTTATACAAAGAGTTGCAGATTTAGCAGGTACTTCTAATCCGTACGCAGTTGCAGTATTCAAAGAACTTGTACCAGGTTTCAGTAAATTAATGGAAGATAACACAAGACGAGCAGGCATTACACCAACAAGAGGGTTAGTAGAACAAGCACAGGCGGAAAAAGGTTTCAAAGCAGGCGAGATTACAACAAAAATAGGTAAACAAGTTACAATATACAAAGCAGCTAGCGCACTCGTAAATGGCGTGCCAGCACTTGCTAACTTAGGTTCTAAAGTGTTTGGCAAGTTAGGTGAAGAAGGCGCTAAATTTGCAACAGGACAAGCAACAGACTTACTTATAGACAACTTAGTACAAACACCTGTTAAAGTATTTAATGCCATTAAAAATGACACTAGCATTGATGAAGTTAAGAAGGATTTATTCTATCAGAACTTACTAGACTTAGGTATAAATCTTGGTATTGGTGGACTAGGTGAAGTGTTTAAAAACTTAAAAAACGCAGACACAGGAGCAGTAAAGCAAGTTGACGATGCAATTGATGCAACTAAACAAGTTGACGAAGTAGCACAGCAAGTTAAACAAGTAGAACCACCAGTACAACAACCGACTAGAGCGTTTGCAGAAGGTGATATACCTGAATTTGGTGATGTGACTATACAAGCAGGAACAAAAGAACTAAAAGATATACCATCTGTTAATACAGAAAGCATCGTACTTACAGAAATGCCTAAACGAGCTAAAAATGATGCTACTGACTTTATAGATAGAACATATCAAGAACTAGTAAGTAAAAACGCACCATTTGAAAAGATAGGGAAACTAACAAAGAATGAAACTTTAACAGCCAAAGCAGGTAACTTAAACAGAACAACAGGAACTATAGATTATAATATAAGTAAGGCTCAATCAGATATGTCGGGTAAAGATATAGGACTATCAATGCAAGATATATTTAAAGATGTACCTGAAAATCAAAAGTTACAATTGTATGATTACGCTCTTAATAAACATAACATAGCAAGATCAGCAGAAGGTAAACCAGTATTTGGTGATATAGCAGATAGTATTGATTCAAGCACTAAAGTAGCAAAACTAGATATATCTAATCCTGAATTAAAAGAAACACAACAAAATATAACAAAGTACTTTGACAACTTAATAAGCGAATGGGGAGTAAAGTCAGGAATGGTAAGCCAAGATACACGTTCTTACTTAAAAGATTTATACCCTGATTACGTGCCAACTTATAGAGCTATTGATATTGATAGAGCTATGGGTGGTGGTGATGGCAATTTTGTTAGTCAAATATTAAAAAAAGCAAAAGGATCAGAAAAACAAATACTACCACTTGACCAACAAATGGCAATGTTAACAGATAGAACAATTAGAAATGCACGTAAAAATGAAGTAATGTTAACTTTGGATGATGTATTCACAGAAAATCCCGATGCTGTAAGTAGATACATTAAAGGAATTACTGATGTAGAAGCTAAACCAATCACTGATTTGCTAGATATTGGTGGAGAGTTAGAAAAACCAGTATTAAAAAAAGGAAGCGATTACGTTATAAACTATTATAAAGATGGTGTTCCAAAACAAATGACGGTTAATGAAACGCTATATAACGCTATGAAAACAATGGAACAAGATACGATGGATAAAGTGTTAGGAGTAGTAAGAAACTACGCTACAAACCCATTTAAAAGCCTTATCACAACATATAATCCTTTGTTTGCTGTATCTAATATAATGCGTGACGTACCAACCGCTTTAATGTATGCTAAAAATCCACTAAAATTAATTGGTAATGTACCTGAAGCTACTAAACAAATGCTAACTAACGGTGATTTGTGGAAACAATACCAAGCAATGGGTGGTACAAGATCGGGGTTATTTAATTACGAAAAAGGTGTAAACTTAGATTTTGCTAAAACTAAAACACTAGGAAGTAAACTTAAATCAGGAGCTAAAAAAACTGGTGAAGCGTTTGAATCAATTAATAACTTTACAGAAACACTACCTAGGTTTTCCGAGTTTGTAACATCTATGAAAGAAACTAACAACCCTGCGTTATCCCTTATGCGTTCAGCAGAATTAACAACAGACTTTGCAAGGTTTGGCAAACAAACTAAAAGAGCAGATGCAGTTGTGCCTTATCTTAATGCTTCGGTACAAGGTATAGATAAATTTG
>Ga0307378_10008466_pt1 | contig 13671 bp, 13 predicted proteins | sample UN1MG_FD_202238 | JGI IMG/M metagenome (GOLD analysis project Ga0307378, IMG submission 202238) | Soil microbial communities from Risofladan, Vaasa, Finland - UN-1 | ecosystem: Environmental > Terrestrial > Soil > Coastal area > Acid sulfate soil | place: Finland: Risofladan, Vaasa | collected... | reverse complement strand
CGTTCCCCTTTACAGGAAGGGTTATCGATCCCCTCATTTGAGCATTTACATATCGATGTCCTTACGGTTCCAAGCATTAAGAATCGCATATCGATGTCCTTACGGCTACCACCTAATTCTTTCGCTGCCTCCTCCACCTCAGCCGCCGGAATCTCATCTCGGGTCTTGAACATTGCGCGTAGCAATTGCCCGGCCAGTTTTTGTTTGGTCTGTTTCTCCTTCGGTGATGGAGTTGCCAGGATTTCCTCCGAAGTTGGAACCTCTTCCAATGATACCACTAACCCACTATCCTTCGGGATACGGAACGCCAATCCTTTGGGGTCATACGCCGCATTGACTTTGAAAACTTGGAAGTATCGGAGTTGGGGGTCATCTTTATCCCGCGCAACGAGCCAGGCTGCCCGCGGCACTTCCACAAAAGCCGAGGAGCCGGTGACCCGGTAGAGAGCACCGAGGAGTGAACTTTTGTTCAAATGGGCGATAAGCAATACCGTAAGGTCCAACCGTCGGGCTAATTGTATGTAGGGATCGAGGACAGCGCGCACATCTTGTTGACGGTGGGCATCGACCATTTTGGAGGTGCCTAGGTAACTCGTAACAGGGTCGATGATGACGAGCTCTACCCGGTTTTCGGTCTTTTGGAGAGGGGTGATAAAATTCTCCAGCTTTCCAATATCTTGTGAAAGCGAGAACATCTCATTCTTAGCCGCCATCCCTCTGCCTTTTATTACCGACTCGATTATAAAGAACTTGGATTTGTCTCCGTCGTTCCATCGGAACCTTGGAGCGGTCATATCCTCTGGCGTGTCTTCGGCCTCCAGCATAACCACTAAACCTTTGGCCGGCGTCATGCCATCTGGGGTGTGGGGCAGCCTCCGACCCTTGGTGATGTGGGCAGCCAACCAAAGGGCAAACATTGTTTTGCCCCCTCCCGTTTCTCCCGCGATGATAGTGAGATGTTTTCGGGGGATTCGTTCCCACCACAGCCAATCCGGCTCTTGTTCCTCATACTCATCTAATCGCTTAACAACGAGTTCTCCGGGTTCCTCCGCAACCGAGTAAGCGCTTGTTACCAAGTCCACAATCTTTTTGTAATCCTTATCCTTCCTCACTATCTCTACCGACTCAAGGATTGCCTCTGTCATCTTGGCCCACCGGATGAAACGGATAAGCTCATCTTTGACATAGACGAAATCTCCTTTGCGGACATCTGCTAAAGTTTCTTGCACTGTATCCAGGAACTCCTCCATGGGGAGGTATCGCGCCTGTTGGTCCACCAAGTCGTCTACCTTTTGCAGAAACACATCCTCACTCACCACGGTTTTGTACTTTTGGTAGTAATCGAAGATTATTTTTACGAGAAGCTGGTGGAGAAGATTCGTGAAATTTTTAGGCACAAGACTTGCGCTTGCTATCTCCAGGCTCTGTTTATCGGTGAGTAGCAGCGCTACGATCTGCCTTTGGATGGGATCAGAGAAGTCAAGAGCCTTGTTTTGAGTTTCTTCCAACATCGGTTTCTCCCGGTTTCGAAATGGTTTTCAATTTCATCCCTGCCAGCTCTAAACCGTCAAGGATGGTGTTGCTCTGAAGGTCCACGGCATAGAATTGTCGGATGACAATCCAGGTTTCACCGTCCTCAGAAAGAAGCATGCACTTGAGTTTCAATGGTTTCATTTTCTCCTCCTTAATTTTTTGATTTCAATTTCCAACCGGTGACTCGCCGTTCCGCGATCGCGATTGGTTCTGCAGATTCCTCCGACGTTCCTATCGAAATTTTGATGACTTTCAAGCTGCTAAAGCGAAGTAGCCGGGCCATTACGATGTCCATGATCAGAGTTAAGATGGCCCAAACGGTCGCATTCTCAGTGAAGTAGCTTTCTGTCCAACCGTCTTTTTTCATGTAAGTTCCTCCTTAACAAAGAGCCGATGGCCTCGGTGTGAAGATGCTGTAACGCTGCCTTTGCCAACCGAATAAGGCGGAAAGGATTTATACACCTCGGCCATCGGCATGTTCATTCTTCTTCGGTCATGTTATACTCCTCAAGCCATTTCCATGGCCGCTGTGAGTTGACGGATCTGGAATGAGAAATCAGTTTGGAAGAGATTGGTTAGGAAACTATTGGCTTTGAGGAGCCACATTTTCCAATCTGTTTCTCTGGGCGAAGGGATGAGGAAAGCTTTAGTTTTCTGGGCCGTCTTGGCTTTTTCCCTTGCTCTCTCCGGCCAGGAAATAAAGCGCCTGCCCCGGCGCTCTGCTTCGACTAAGGAGCTGTGTTGATGACGAAGACCGAGAAACCTTCGCCGTATGATGCCCCCGAGCTCTATGATCTTCTCTTCGATGCTCTCGATTTCGACATCCCCTTCTGGCAAAAAGTCGCGCGTGAAGCGAAGGGTCCGGTGCTAGAGACCGGCTGCGGCACGGGCCGCGTGCTCCTGCGCCTTCTCGAGTCGGGTTTTGATGCGGATGGGCTCGACCTGAGCGAGCCGATGATCGAACGCTTCCGGGCCAAGGCCAAGGGGAAGGGCTGGGAAGCCAGGGCGGTTGTCGCCGACATGAGGGATTTCTCCCTGCCGCGCCGCTACGCCCGGCTGATCTGCGCCTTCAACAGCTTCGCCCATTGTGAGACCACGGACGACCAGATCCGGGCTCTCTGTTGCTGCCGCAAACACCTTGAGCCGGGTGGTTCCCTGGTCATTCACATGTCCTACCCCGGTCCCAAGTATTGGGCCGAGCCCGACGGAGTCCCGACCTTCGAGGTCGAGGTGGAAGACGCTGCCGGCGGCCGGACCATCCAGATGTGGGACACCCGGACAAAGGACCCGGTGGCCCAGCTTCAGCGATCGGAGGTCGAGATCCGGAAACTCGACAAAAGCGGACGGACCGTCGCCTCCCGCTGGTTCACGACTTCACAGCGCTGGGTCTATCGCTTCGAGCTCGAACTCCTCTTCCGTCTTGCCGGTTTCTCCCGCTGGACGGTCACGCGGGGGTTTGATGAAAGGCCCCTGACAAAACCGGAAGACCAGATGATCGCCTGGGCCTGGTCTGATTGATCGGTAAGGCCGGATTCCCGCCCGGCCCGGCGCCGTTTCAGGCCGGAGCAAACGGGCCGGGGAGATTCTCTGGGGGGATTTCAAGCTTCTCGGGGTTTTCGACAAGATCCCTCAGCAGGTCGATGGTGGCCACGAAGTAGATACCGTCGGTAATGCGCTCATCCAGGCTGAATTTCAGGTCCATGACGTCCTGCACCTCGAGCTCGCCGTCCTGGTTGACGACCGCCTCCTTTTTTCTTTTTCCGACGACGATGAAAACCGGAGCGTTCCCCCATTCAAAGAGGTGGTGAAAAACGGCGTCGAAGCCGATACTGCCGAGATTGGCCAGGAACGCGCTCGTGTAGAGAGCGTCCCCTTTGATGAACGATGCGGGCAGGAGCCCGAGGTAATCGAGCGTCCGCACCCCCCACACGGCCAGTCGAGTCAGGCTGCGGGGAAGCTTGGTGACGAAGTCGGCGGCGCTCTCGTCTCTCGAAGTCCGGCTTTGCCTGATCGCCTGGACGACCGCGTTGACCCGATCGGTCACATCCGAGATGGTGGAGCGGGGGTCGAAGGTGATCTTGACGGTGGTCTCGGCCGCCTTTTCGGTGAGCTCGTGCTTGACCACGAACGACAGGTCGATGGTTCGACGCTGGTAGATGCGGCGCCCGACAACGAAGCGATTGGCCTCGGGCCTCAGGGCCAGGGTCCGCACTCCGGCAGCCAGAAGGACGTGGAAGAGCGTCGTCCTTTTCTCCCGGCCGGCGTTGGCCTGGTCGAGCCAGGCGAGGGTGTGGCCGATCTTCAGGCGCAGGGTGTGATAAATCACCGACTCGGTGCGCGTCCGCATCAGATAGGGGAACATCTTGCGGAAGCCGGGCAGCTTCCTCAGCCGGATGCCGTCGCTTCGATCGCCCATTGCCATGATACTGCTCTTTGTCTTGCCAATATTTAGCGTTTTTCGGTGATCCTTGTCAATGGATAGGGCGCTCCGGGGAGCAGGATGGGAAAGTGGGAATCCAGATGCTGGCAGACTAAAAATATCGCTCCCGGATCGCTCCGGCGGGCGCTTCTCTTTGGCCGGAGAGCTTCTCAACGGGCCGGGAATCCGGCTGCCGGTGCTTTTCCGAGCGATGGTTGTGTCTCGATCGGCCGCGGGAGGATCCTCCCTCCTCGGTCCGGCGGCGACGCTTCTCCCTGATCTCGTACTCCAGGCCGTTGTCCGTGGCGAACTTGTCGATCCCCGCCGTCTCGACGGGTATCGTCATCCCGATAAACGACTCGATGGCCTCCAGGTGTTTGCCGAATTTTTCGCAGGCGAAGGAGACCGCCTGACCGGAGTTCCCGGCCCTGGCCGTCCGGCCGACCCGGTGGACGTAATTTTCGATGTCCTGGGGGAGGTCGTAGTTGATGACCATTTCCAGGTCGTCGATATGGAGCCCCCGGGCCGCGACATCGGTCGCCACCAAGTAGGAGAACTTCCCGGCCATGAAGTCCTCGATGATCCGGAGCCTCTGGCTCTGCGGCAGGTCTCCCGACAGGTGGCGGCAGCGGAAGCCGTTGAGCTCGAGCTTCTTAGCCAGCCGGGAGGCGCTGTGCCGCATGTTGGTGAAGATCAGGGCGTTGCGTGGCTTTTGCTGCTGCAGGATTCCCAGAAGGAGGTTAGGCTTGATGTGGCTTTTCACGCGGTAAAGCTTCTGGGTGATCGTGTCCACGGTCAGCTGCTCCGGCGTGAGCTCGATGAAGGCCGGGTCGTTCAGGTATTCGGTGGCGATCCTCCGGGAAATCCGGTTCAAGGTGGCGCTGAAGAGCATGCTCTGCCGGGCGGTCCGGGGGACCATTTCCCGGAGCAATCTCTTGATGTCCGGCAGGAATCCCATGTCGAACAGGCGGTCGGCCTCGTCGATCACAAGCAGGCCGACCTCCTTGAGCTTGAGATGGCCCCTTTCGTTGAGGTCGATCAGCCGGCCCGGCGTGCCGATGATGATGTCGGCGCCTTTTCGCAGCGCGGCTAGCTGGCCGGCATAGCCGACCCCCCCGAAAATGCAGCTGATGTTGAATCTCAGACGGCGGCCCAGGAGACGGGCCTCGCCCTCGATCTGGACCGCCAGCTCGCGGGTGGGCACGATGATCAAGGCTTTTTTCCGGCGAGGAGAGTCGTCCCGGAGAAGGTTCTCGAATATCGTGATCAGGAAGGCGGCGGTCTTGCCGGTTCCGGTCTGCGACTGGACGGCCGCGTCCATGCCGCGCAGTGTTTGCGAGAGTGTTTGCTCTTGCACGGCCGTCAATTCGGTATAGCCCCTTTCCTCGATCCCACGGTGGAGGTCGGGATGCAGGTTCAATTCGTTAAAATGCATTCGTTTTCCTTTGTTTAAAATTCCATCATGAGGGGATGATCGTCAGTCGAATCGGTGACTCGGAGGGGCCGTACGGTTCGGTTTGACTCTTTCCTGCCAGATGTTCAATGAATATTATACACCAAAAGAAGGCCGAGGGCAAAATGGCTCTCCCGCTTCCCCCAGCCGTCAGCCGGGAGCGGGGCTTTCCGTTCCGTCGCCCCTGAGCTGAGGACGCCGGGCCTCTTCGAACTCTCTCCTCAGGTCGGCCATGAGCTCTTTTACCGGGACGATTTTGGTGGCGCGGAAGGCATTGGCGCCGGCGAAGGCGAACCCGTGTTTTAGCCGGCCTTTAAGGGCACTGATGAGGGCCAAGGCGATACAATAGGGGCTGGATTGACGGTTGCAGGTAACGATACAATGGTAGGGGCATTTGAACGGCTTCTTCTTCCCGGCCTCGACATCATCGGTGTACTGATTCCGGATCGCCCGCCCCGGCATCCCGACCGGGCTCTTGATGATCACGAGGTCTTCTTTCCTGGAGGCGAGATATGTCTTTTTGAATTCCGGGGAGGCATCGCATTCTTCCGTGCAGACGAACCGGGTGGCCATCTGGACCCCCGCAACGCCGAGTTCGATGAATGCATGGATATCAGCGCCCGTGTAGATGCCGCCGGCGGCGATCACCGGGATGTCCTTTTGGCGCTCGACTTCGAAGGGACGCACTTCCGCGATGACCTCAGGGATCAGCTTATCCAGCGAATAATCCGGGTCCTGGATTTGTTCCGGCTTGAACCCGAGATGCCCCCCGGCTAAGGGGCCTTCGACGACGAAGGCGTCGGGAAGATAGCCGTATTTTCCCAGCCACTTGCGGATGAGGAGGCTGGCCGCCCTAGCCGAGGAGACGATTGGAACCAATTTTGTCGTGCCTCCCGGCTTGAGGAATTCGGGAAGATTGAGAGGCAGCCCCGCGCCCGAAAAGATGATGTCGACCTTTTCTTCCACAGCGGTGCGCACCATGTCGCCGAAGTTGGACAGGGCCACCATGATGTTGACCCCCAGGATTCCTTTGCTCATCTCTCGGGCTTTGCGGATCTCACGTCTGAGCGCCCGGACATTGGCCTCCAGGAAGTTCGAGAATCCATCCGGTTCGAGCATGCCGATGCCCGCCGCAGCGATGACGCCGACGCCGCCCTGATTGGCCACAGCCGCGGCCAGCCCCGACATCGACACTCCAACGCCCATTCCTCCCTGGATGATCGGGATTCTAGCCGTCAATTCGCCCATCCTCAAATGTTTCCAGCCGTCCATCATGCGCGGTTTTTTTGTCTCCGTTTTGTGGTTTAAAAATTCATTTTACCCTTTTTGTTCTCCAATAGCAATACAAATCACCTTTACTTCGGTCAGGGCCTATGGTATAGGATTCTCCAAGGCGCCCGCTGCCGATATCCCCGCGAGGAGGAACCCGGAGATGACGGAGAAGAGCCAGCGCCGGAATAATGGCCCGGCCGGACCGGAATCGCACAAGGATATGTTCTTGGAGCAAAAATAAGGAGGTCCCATGAAAAGCATCGCCTGGTTAGGGTGTCTACTCATTCTGCTCATGGCTCTTTCGAGTTGTGCTCCGGGCCCGAACACCGTCGAGAAGACGGCCGACGAGCAGGGAAGGGTCGCAGGATTCTGGAGGGGGCTGTGGCACGGACTCATCTCCCCGGTCACCTTCATCATTTCCATTTTTACCAAGGACGTCCGTATCTACGAGGTCCACAACAATGGGTCCTGGTACAATTTCGGTTTCGTGCTGGGGGCCGGACTCTTCCTCCAAGGCGGGATTCTGGGCTCCCGGAAGGCCAGAAAGCGCCGCCGGGGATTCTGAAGAATCAAGTTTCCTACCATTCAAAGGATGTATCTATGAGGAAATATGACTCCCCGGCCATCGGTGTCCCGGATATCCTGCTCCCGCAGTCGGGAACGGATCTGTCCAAATGGTCGGTCATCGCCTGCGATCAGTACACCTCGGAACCCGAATATTGGGAAAGGGTCGAGGAATTCGTAGGAGATGCTCCCTCAACCCTGGACCTTATCTACCCGGAGGTCTATCTCGGCGAACCGGAAGCTGATGCCCGGATCGACCGCATCCGGGAACACATGAGACGATATCTCGGAAGCGGGATTTTCAAGGCATCGGAAGGCTTCGTTTATGTGGAGCGCTGGACCGGTCCGGGCATCCGGAAAGGACTGGTCGCTTGTCTTGACCTCGAACACTATGATTTCCGGAAAGGCTCGACGAGCCTGATCCGGGCCACCGAGGGAACGATCCTCTCGAGGATTCCGCCGCGGGTCAGGATCCGGGAAGGAGCCCCCCTCGAAATCCCCCATATCATGGTCCTGATCGACGACCCGGAAAATACGGTCCTCGGTGCCCTGACGGCCAGGAAATCCGCCCTTGAGAAACTCTATGATTTCGAGCTGATGACGGGAGCGGGACGCCTGACCGGCTACCGGGTGGGTGATGCGATCCTGGAGAAAGGCATCATCACCAGTCTTCAGGCTCTCGCTGATCCCAAGGTTTTTGCCGTGAAATACGGGCTCAAGCCGGGGACTCCGGTCCTTCTCTACGCCATGGGAGACGGGAACCATTCTTTGGCCACCGCCAAAACGATCTGGGAGAAAACCAAAGAGAAGACTCAGGACAAAAATGCCGTCGTGAATTCGCCCCTTCGGCATGCCCTAGTCGAGCTTGTCAACCTCCACGACCCGGCCCTCGTCTTCGAATCCATCCACCGGGTGGTCTTCGACCTGGCTCCCGAGAGGAACCTGATCGGGGATATGGAAAGACACTATCGCGGGCGCTTTCGCTACGCCGAATGCCAAAGCCCAGATGAAGTGATGGCCATGGTCGACCGGCAGAAGGGGAGTCCGCACCGGATCGGGTTGGTCACGTCCACAGGGTTCGGCGCTTTGGAAGTATTTGACCCGGACTCCAACCTGCCGGGAGGAACGCTCCAGGACTTCTTGGACATCTTCATGGAGGAGAAGGGAGCTCGCGAGATCGATTATGTGCACGGAACGGAGCCGGTCATCCGACTGGGGAGTGGGAGCGGCCGGGCGGGCTTTTATCTTCCGGCCATGGACAAGAGCGATCTGTTCAAGACCGTGATCCTCGACGGGGCCTTGCCCCGGAAGACATTCTCCATGGGCGAGGCCAGGGACAAGCGTTTTTATATGGAGGCGCGGAAACTCGTTTGATTATTTCTTAAGCGCGGCCAGTCGTTCACTAAGGATGCGGATGTGCCGCATCTCCTCTTTGATAATCTCCTCGATTTTTTCTCGGCCGCTGCCGGCCTGGACCAGGTCTTTCATGCCTAAGTAGAAGGTGATCGAGTCCTTCTCGGCGGCCAGGGCGGATTTGAATATTCCTTCGAGCCCGGAAGTGTCGATATCTTTCTCGAAAAAAACCTTGGTGTTGGCCAGTGAAGCGAGATAAAGGCCAGTCTCATTATTCGGGTCAAAGGTCATGGCCTTCTGATCAGCTACGGTCAAGGCCGATTTCATTCCTTTGAAAATCCTCTGGTGCTCCAGCTCCATGTCCGCCAGTCCGGCCAGAAAGTCTTGGGCTTCTGAGTCCTTGACCTTCTTGGCTGAGTCCCGGTAGAATTTCTCCCCGTTCTGCTCGATCTTCAGGGCCATCTCGAAGATCTCATCGGCATTGAAGACAAAACTCATGAGGCATCTCCTTCCGGCGCCAGTATACCAAAAATTTATCCATTTTTGACCATATCTTCATCAAGTCTTAACACTCCACCGTTATTTTAGGGCCTCTCTAAGTCGGGTTCTCTCCCCTGGTCAGCGAGCTCAAGGAGGTGAAGGAGGGAAATGGGACTCGCTGAAGATGAGGGAGAGCGACCCGCAGAAACGAGAGGCAAAGCCAAGAAAGGAGTAACGTGAATGAAAAAAGGCACAATGCCAAAGCTGGGGATGATTTTCGGTTTCGTGCTGCTGACTCTGCTGAGTACAAGCATCGTCTCCGCTCAACAGACGTTCAACACCACGATCTATTTTGACTACACCAACTATCTCTCTAAAGGCGGGCCGGTTACGTCGGCCGCTAAGAACAATTTCTTTGCCTTCCGCCGGGCTTATTTCACCTACGAGAACAAGATCAATGACAATCTCAAGTTCCGGTTCCGCTACGATGCCGACAACACGGTCAATATTACCTCCGTGGACTTTGGTAAGGCGTCCACGAAGAAGGACGACAAGCTGCGCCCGTTCATCAAGCACCTCTATCTTGAATATTCCGGTCTTATGCCGAATTCCTCGCTAAAGATCGGCATGACGGAGACCATTCAATACAAGATCGCCGAAGACCGGTGGGGCTACCGGAGCGTTGCCAAGACCCTCATGGACGGGTACAAAGATATCACTGGTGTCGATGTCGACGCGCCCTCGGCCGACCTCGGGGTCAGCCTGACCGGAAGCCTGGCCAAGTACGTCCGCTACGGCCTTATGATCAGCAACGGCGCCGGCTATTCGCACGCCGAGAGCGATAAGTATAAGAAGATCGCCGGCCATATTCATCTGATCCCCGTAGCCGGTCTCTCCGTGGTCGGATACATGGATTACGAGAAGCAGGACGCGGATAACTCGGCCACCACCTATAAGCTCGATGGCTACTTTGAGATGATCAGGAATCTTATTATTGGGGCGGAGTACTTCCTCTATAAAAATGATAAATACCTGACGAATGATGAGGTGCGATACGATGTCTCCGGTCTTTCACTGTTTGGCCGCTGCATCCTCAAGGCTGACGTTATCTCTCTATTCGCCAGGTTCGACCGCTACGAACCGAACAGCAAGACCAGTGACGACGAGATGAGCCGGGTCATCGCCGGCCTCGACTGGGCTCCCGTGCACAAGAGCATGCGCCTTCAGCCGAATATCTGGATTCGGTCCTATCCGGATTCGGAGAAGAAGAATGACGTGGTCTTCAACTTCACTTTCTTCCTGTCCTTCTGAAAAGGGTAGCGGAATATCGTTGCGAAAGTCAAAAAAAATCAGAGGAATGAAACAAATAAAAGGAGAAACAGCATGAAAAAACTCATTGCTACTGTCACCTTAGGCCTGGCCTTCCTGGCCATGGTCCTCATTGCGGCCCCGGCCCAGAAGAAGATGATCCAGATCAAGGGGTCTGACACCCTGGTCAACCTCGTCCAGGTCCTGGCCGAGGAATACATGGATAAGAACCCCGGGATTGCCCTGGCCATTCTCGGCGGAGGGTCGGGAACCGGCATCACCGCCATCATCAACCAGACCTGCGATATCGCCAACCATTCCCGCGAGTGGAAACAGAAAGAGATCGACCAGGCTTGGGAAAAAGGGGTTAAGCCCCGCTTTTTCATCATCGCCGTCGACGGCCTGAGCGTCATCGTCAATGAAAAAAACACGCTCGACAAGATGACCATGGCCGAGCTCGGCGCCATCTACCGCGGCGAAATCAAAAAGTGGAACGCCGTCGGCGGAACGGATAAGGCCGTCTCTCTCTACGGCCGCCAGTCGAACTCCGGCACCTACGTGTTCATGCAGGAGCACGTCCTCGGAAATAAGAACTACTCGACCGACATGAAAGAGATGAACGGCAACGCCCAGATCATCGAGGGCGTCCTCCAGGACGAGGGCGGAATCGGTTATGTCGGCGTCGGCTACCTCTTCGACAAGGATGGGAAAGTCCGCAAAGGCCTCAAGGTCCTCAATATCTCGAAACAGCCCGGCGGACAAGCCTTCTCGCCCCTGGACAAGGCGGCTGTGGACAATGGAGATTACCCTGTGGCCAGGCCGCTTTATCAAGCGACAAACGGCAAGCCGGACGCCGCGGTGGCCGCCTTCATGGCCTTCGAGACAGGCCCCGAAGGCCAGAAGATCGTAGAGAGAGAAGGATTCTTCACCATCGGGGCCAAGCACAAAGAGCAGAACGAGAAGAACTTAAGGTAACTCCCCTCATAGATAACAGGAAGAGCAGCGGAGAGGCCGGGTCGCAATAGTCGACAGGCTTCTCCCCGTTCTCCTGTCTTGAGAGAGGGGAGTCAAGAAAGTTTTTGTTTCGAATGAGGGGAGTGAAAATGAAGGGGTTGAAAAAGGAACGCTGGAAAGAGTCCGCCATGTGGATTTCTGGCCTAATTGAAAAACTTTGGGGCGGGGCAGAAGAAATTGTGCCGAGTCCCCGCGAGGCGGCATCGCCCTCCCGATCATTTATGAAGAAAAAAACCCTCGCTAGCTGGCAAGAATCGGCCATCAAAGCCTTCTTCTTCACCAATGGTATGCTGGCCATCATCGTCCTCATCGGGATATTCGCCATCCTGCTGTTTACGGCCGTTCCGGCTTTCAAGGAAATTTCCTTAACGGAGTTCTTCGGCAACCCAACTTGGGATCCCACCTCACCGGAAAAGGCGGAGTACGGCCTGTTGTCCATGATCGTCAGTACGCTGATGTGCACTGTCGGAGCGTTGCTCCTCGTCATTCCCATCGGCCTGGGCGTGGCCGCCTACCTTTCGGACGTCGCCCATTGGAGAGTCAGAGAGATCGTCAAACCCATCGTCGAGATTCTGGCCGGAATTCCTTCGGTCGTGACCGGTTTCCTCGGGATTGTCCTGTTCGGACCGATCATCGCCAAGATCTTCCATGGCGGAAACGGGTTGAACGCCGTCAACGGAAGCTTCTTGCTGGCCATCATGGCCCTGCCGACGATCATCAGCATCTCCGAGGATTCGCTGAACGCTGTCCCCCCGGCTTATCCCGAGGCCTCTCTGGCTCTGGGAGCATCGAGATGGCAGACGCTCGTCCGGGTCAAGATACCGGCGGCGCTTTCCGGAATCATCGCCTCCTTCATGCTCGGGATGGGACGGGCCATCGGCGAGACCATGACCGTCCTCATGGTCACCGGAAACGCCCGCTCTTTTCCCCATGGTTTTCTCGATTCCGTCCGGACGATGACGGCCAACATCGCCATTGAGCTGGGCGAAGTGCCCTACTTCACAACCCATTACTACGCCCTGTTTGCCATCGGCCTGGTCCTTTTTCTGATGACCTTTATCGTCAACCTGATCGCCGACGTCATCCTGAACAAATACCAGCAGAGGGAGCTATGAAAAAGAAAAAGGTCGTCCAGTTCATCGGTTTTTTCCTCCTGCGGGTGTGTCTGTACACCGTCCTGGCCATCCTCCTCCTGTTTCTCTATGACATCGGCAGAAAGGGGGGCGGGACTATCTCCTGGGAGTTCCTGAGCCAGCCGCCCCGTCGCGGTATGACCGAGGGCGGCATCTTCCCGGCGATCTTCGGGACGTTCCTGGTCACGATCGTGACCGCCGTATTGGCCATCCCGCTCGGGATGTTCGCGGCCATCTACCTCAACGAGTATGCCAAACAGAGCCGGCTGACGCGGCTCATCCGGCTGTCCATCCGCAACCTCAGCGGCGTCCCCTCGATCGTCTACGGACTCTTCGGCGTCATCCTGTTCGTCAACATCCTCAGGTTCGGGACGTCGATCCTGTCGGCGGGCCTGACCCTCGGCCTGCTCACCCTTCCCTGGACGATCACGGCCAGTGAGGAAGCCTTAAAAACGGTCCCGAACGCCTATCGGGAGGGCTCTCTGGCCCTGGGGGCGACCAAGTGGCAGTCCATCCGGACCAACGTCCTGCCGTACGCCATCCCGGGGATGCTGACGGGCACGGTTCTCGGGCTGGCCCGGGCCGCCGGGGAGACGGCCCCTATCTTGTTCACAGGGGCTGCCTTTTATCTACCCTACCTCCCCAAATCATTGAGCGACCAGTTCATGGCCCTGCCCTATCATCTCTACATTATGGCGACACAGCACCATGCCATCCTCCAGGTGAGGCCGCTGGCCTACGGCACGGCCCTTGTGCTGATTGTTTTGGTGCTCGGTCTGAACATGACGGCGATCGTTATCCGCTATCGAATGAGACGAAAACGCAGGTGGTAAAATGGACATCCAACCCAAGATAGAAACCAAAAACCTGAACTTTTATTATGGATCCAAGCAGGCGCTTAGGAATATTTGTATCCTTTGCGCCGACCGCCGGGTCACGGCCATCATCGGACCGTCCGGCTGCGGCAAATCGACCTTCATCCGGACGCTCAACCGGATGAACGATGTCATCGCCGGGACGCGGGTGGAAGGCGAGATCCTCATTGACGGCCTCAACATCAACTCTCCGGCGGTGGACGTCGTCGAACTGAGAAAGAACGTCGGGATGGTCTTCCAGAAGCCAAACCCGTTTCCCAAGTCGAT
>Ga0307378_10008464_pt1 | contig 13672 bp, 13 predicted proteins | sample UN1MG_FD_202238 | JGI IMG/M metagenome (GOLD analysis project Ga0307378, IMG submission 202238) | Soil microbial communities from Risofladan, Vaasa, Finland - UN-1 | ecosystem: Environmental > Terrestrial > Soil > Coastal area > Acid sulfate soil | place: Finland: Risofladan, Vaasa | collected... | reverse complement strand
AGCCGGTGCTCCGCGTGCCACCACAACTCCACGTGGAGGTCGCAGTCCAACGTTCCGATCCTCCGGAACCCCTCGGCGGCCAGGATGTCATGGCAGTAGTCGGCGGCCACGATCGTCACCCTCCGTCAACTGTTTCGCCATCCGGGAAAGTTTTCCCGCCAGGCGCCACTGCACGATCTGCGCCACCACCCCCATGATCGAGCCGTTCTCATAAGGGGGCGGCGGGAGGACTTTTAGCATCGCACCGTAAACAGTCATCAGCCGCTCAAACGCGGTCTTCTCCTCCACCAGACGGTCCTGATGCGCCAATCGTTCATCGAGCAACCTCAAACACGAGTCGCAGACACTCAGACCCTTTTCCGCAAAACCCAGCCGGCAGTTACGGCACAACGGACGATGGCAGATTGCGCAATAACTTTCGCAGGTGGCACACGTTTGCTGGCCGCACCGGACACATTGGCCGCGGACGTCCTGCACTTTTTCGATCGGCCGGCCGCACGATGGGCAATTGTGGAAGGCTGTGGCCTGGGACTCCTCAACGTTCCCCTGTCCGTCGTCGGCGACCTCTTCAACGCGTTCGGAAAGCACGCGGCCTTCCAGGTCGGCATTGATGATTCGTCTGCGGATTCTCATAGGTCCAATCCTTCCGGTGGAAGTTCGCCGGGGGACACATCGTCGCCCAGGCCGAACACCCACCCATCTCCGAGGTCCGAGAACGGGTCCGGTAAGGCTTCGTCAAAGAAAGGCGAGGCCAATTCCGGACCGCCTACGTCCATCGGCGTAAAAGGAGCCACCTCCGGGTCAGATTCAAAACCTCCTGGGTCAGAGGGCGGTTCTTTCGGCACCAAAGCACCGCGCATCTCGTCGAACGTAAAGTCGGCCTGAACCCGCGGCTCATTGGGCCGCTGAGCAGAATCGAAAAGACTGGCGGGACCAGACCGGGGGTTGGATCCTTCTGGCATGCGGCCCTGCGGGGCTCTCCCCTGTCCCGGTGGACCCGGATCCGGTTGTGGCGCCGACGGCTGGGGCGGGCGCTGCACGGGCCTGTAGGCCGGACTGCCCGATTCTCCTGGCAACTCGCGCATCAGGTGATAAGCGGGTTCATCTTCCTGGACCTCTGCCCCACACAACCCACATCGCCGGCTGTCTGCAACAGCCCCGAGGACAACGGCCGCCGGCACGAGCAGAATCGCGCCTGTGGCAGCGGCGGCAACGGTGCCGATCAAGCCGCTGGCGACCGTAAGAGCTGGAAACGGCCTGCTGGCCCCCATATCTCCAGCACCCTTCATCCGCGTCTTACAGCCCTCGCAAACGAACATGGGTTTCCTCCTGTCACAGGTCTTGTCGCGGACCATCCCCACGGCCGGCGTTGGCCTTCCGCGAACCCGAGAGCACATCCTTCACTCCCCCGGCCAGCCAGCAGGCCACCATGACGAACGCCAGAAGCGCCAACCACCGGGCGGGAAACGCCGTCCCGCAAAAACTGAGGATCACTGCCGCCCCAACAACTCCGACCACAACCGGCGCCACCCGTCGAAGGATGCGGCCGATCAGAATCAGCCAGAGCAACGGTTCCATCTCGGTCCTCCTTTCCCAGGCGGCCATGGAGCGCCAACGTGGCGTCGGCCACGCGGCCGCGCCGCTACCGCGATCTTCCTTCCCATCTGTTCCTGCAACCCGACCGTCGCGCGGAATCTAACCCCATGCCAGACAGGGTGTCCTGCCAACCCGCCGGCGGTATACCCAGGACTTCCAGGGTACCATCGGCCCGGACGCGCACCTCGAAGTCCTGACCAAGCGGCTGGCTCCAAGCCTCAACCTGATCGGCGTAACGGTTCGACAGGGCGATGAGCCGCTGGTTATCGGAACCGCGCCAGGGTTTCGCCGTCGGTAAGTCCTGCCGGTATCTGCCGTCCATCAGGAGATCCGCCGAATACAGGAGCCAGAACGCGTCGGCCACGACCCTGGTAAGAAGTTCCTCCAACGTGTAGCCGGAATAGGCCATGAAACTCAGCCCCGCGCGACGAACCCGCTGGGCAAGCACGCCGAGTGCCCGCGCCTGGGCGAACGGCTCGCCGCCGACCACCGTCACGCCTTCAATGCCGCGGGCCGCGAGAATACGGCCTTCCAGTTCCCCGATCGACATCCAGGTCGCGTCCACAAACGGCAAGTATTGCGGGTTGTGGCAACCAGGACAGCGAAGAGGGCAGCCCTGCACCCAGATCACAGACCTCTCGCCGGGCCCCAGCACGTGACACCGCTCGACCAGGTGGGCGACGTTCACCGCGTCCGGCCGTGACAGAGTGCGATCCTCTGGTCGGCTCACTTTGCACCTCCCACCGAGATTCTGGCATCCTGGTGTCGCATCACGCTCCCCGGGTTGCCGCTGCCCCAGTCGGTCATCTTCAGCGCCACACCGTGGCGGGCCAGTTCGGCCTGAAGCGATTGGACGTCCCTGACGCAGGTCGTGTGGTCGCGCGCCCCGTTGACCTCCAGATTGACATCTTCGCTGTCCGGCCGCACCCTGACGTTCACAGCTTTCATGGGGAAACTACTGGCCTCGATCACCATGGTCCCGTCCGGCTCAGTCCGGAGCGCGACGCCGTAGCCGCAGTTGACGAGCGCCGTGCGCCAGACCTCGGTGGCCTTCTCCAGTTGCGCGGCCCTGATCTTCGGCTCGTACTCAGCAACCAGGGCTTTCATGCCCGCGGTCACGTTCTGAAGGACCTGCAGGTCCTCTCTTGTCAGCGCGTCATCGGCTTCCTGGTGCAGGCGCGCCCTGGCGTCCTCGAACCGTCGGTGTTCCGCTCGCGGCAGCACGTCTGCGTTCATTCCTTCCACCGTCCGAGTTGCGGAACGAAGCGCGGGCACGCAGGCCTTCACCGCCCTGGCGTTCTCTGCCGCCCGTCGCCCTGCCAGTCGAAGCGCCTGCGCGAACCGGTTCTGCCAAGCGCGGGCCTTCTCCTGAACATCCCGCGCCGTGCCCGCCCCAATAGATGTCAGGGTCTCCGCCAACCGGTAGCGCTCAGGGACGTCCACCCATCGCTGAACGAGCACTTGGTTCTCGGACGATTCCCAGGTCTCCCTACACTGGTCCGCCAGCGCCGCGGCCGCGCGCTGTACCCTCGCGTGTTCCTCGAGGCGGCGCCGCCTCTGCGCCTCCGTCGCTTCGCGGTGTAGTTGGTTGAACAGACCCCAAGCCTCACCATAAGCGTCGAAGCCCGAGTCCGGGTCGCCTGCGGCCAGGCATTCCCGAACCCGGTCGCGCGCGGCCCGGGCACGCGCCAGCGCCTCGTTGCCCAGGTAGCGCCCGATGAATGAGCCGTGTCTTTCCAGCCACGCATCCTGCCGCGCCGCAAACTGGCCCAGGTCCGCCAGGCGCGTGGGCGTGGGGTCATACACGATGTGCCAGGTTCCTCGCTTGGGTCCGGACATGGTCAGGCTCCTTTCGTCAAACCGTTCACGACGCAGGTCGTGCGTTGGCTTTCCCCCAGCGGCGCAGCGACTCAATCTCGTCGCGCATCTGGTCAGCCAACGGAAGCACCTTGGTGATGGCGGTTTCCAGGTCTCTTGCAGTCACCGGACGCTGGTTGTCGTAGAACGCCTCAAACATTGCTTCGGTTATCACGCAGTCGATCTCCGCGCCCGTGTAGCGATCCAACTTTTCGATCAGCCTCGCGTTGATCAGGCCTTTGACCGGCAGCCCGTGCTTGCGCAACAACACTTCGAGGATCGCCTTGCGTTCCTCATTGCCGGGCAGATCCACGAAAAAGATCTCGTCGAACCGGCCCTTGCGGAGGAATTCGGGCGGCATCTCGCGGATGTTGTTGGCCGTCGCCACCAGAAACACCGGCTTGGTCCGCTCCTGCATCCAGGTGAGGAAAGTGCCGAACACGCGTTGACTCACGCCGCTGTCCCCGGAAGGTCCCCGCACCCCGGCAAAGGCCTTCTCCACCTCTTCGAGCTGGATCACCACAGGGGCCTGGCTTTCCGCAATGGCCAGCGCCTTTCTCATTCGGGATTCGCTCTCTCCGACCAGCGACGCATGAATCTTTCCGAGGTCAAAACGAAGCAGGGGTATCTGCAGGGAGCTCGCAATCGCCTTCGCGATCAGCGACTTGCCCGTTCCCGGGATGCCGGCGATGAGTATGCCCTTCGGCTTGGGCAGACCGTAACGTTCCGCCGCGCGCGTGAAAGCAAGAGAACGTTTCTCGATGTAGTCCTTGATTCCCGCCAGGCCGCCGACATCCGAGAATCTTTCGGTTATCTGGATGTATTCAAGGATCTCGCTGGTCTTCACCGCGGCGATCTTCTCGTTCAACACGTCCTCGACCGCCTGCGGCGTCAGCGCTTTGTGTCTGACGACCGTCATACCCAACGACGCTTGAATCTGCTGGGAGGTCATCCCTGCCGCGACGGAGGCCATTCGGTGGATGGCTTCCTCGTCAACCTGGCGGGGCACGTTGCCGCAGTTGGCGGCAATCCAGGCGTTGATAATGGCAAGCCGTTCCTCGTGGTCGGGCAACGAGGCCTCCACCAGGGTCAGGCAGTCTGCGATTTCCGACGGCACCGCTGCGGACGAGGCCAGGAACACCACCGCGTTACCGTTCTGTCTGAGAAGGCGGGAAAGATTCTTGATGCGCCTCGTCAGCAACACGTATTCGGCCGAGGGCTCGAGCCTCCTGGCCAGCAAATGCAGGTCCCTGAAGATGAACAGGGTTTGCTGTTGTTTGTATTCCCCCACCGCGATAAGCGCCTGGTCGATGTTCGTGCACTGGCCGTCTCCGGGCTGGCGAACCTTTCGTTCTGACAGCTGTGTAAGGCCATCAGTACAAGTCCACTGGAAGACGATGTAGCCCAGTTTCTCCGCTACCGCTTTGATTCGAGGAACGCTGCGGTCTTCTTCCGGCGTCGTCAGCCAGACCACGTCACTTCGCGAGCGAAGGCGCATCTCTAAATGGTTTTCCATGGCAGTGTCCTTCAATCCAGTTGCAGCTTCACCTGAACCACGTCACCGGGGACCGTCGGTTTCACGGAGGCGTCGGCCGCGTGCGTGGGCTTTGATGCAACCCCGGGTGTTCCCGTGGCGTCATTGGATTCCTGCAGGACGGCGTTATCGTTCTCTGGAGCCAGCATAGCGGATAGTTTTGTCCTCTCGACTCTGGCCAGCATCTGGAATTCGGTTGGCACTGAAGAATCCGTCCCCATCTTTACCAGCGCGGCGTCCAGGATCCCCAAAACCTGTCGGGAGGTGCCATCGAGGGCGGGAAGCGACTTGAAAAACACCTGGAGGACATCGGCGTGGCATGGAAAAATCAGACGGCCTTCGGCAATTAGGCGGCCGATTACCGATACATGCGCGCCGTCGAGCGGGAATACTCGCGTGGCCTCCCGACGGGTCTTGCCTTCTCCCCGGTCTTTCCCAAACCTCCAGTGGAAGCCGACCCAGGCGCCGGATGTCAAAGACACCCCTCGCGAAACCCAGGGGGGAACCCCCACTCTTCCGTCGGACGCCTCTATGGCAAAGTGGCAGGCCGGTTCCGTCTTGGCCTGCCCGTTTAGGAACCTGAAGACGATCGTGCCCTGTGAATCCACATAGGCCCAGCCGTCGTAAGTTCCAAGTTCCGAGAATCTCTTGCGAACACCCCATGCGACGCCGTATCTGTCGATGCTATTCGCGACGTCGAACGATGCGCCAATCGTGCCGTCCTTTTTCTTGTAGACCTCCAACTGGCCAAACAGGGGCCGCGTGACGATCAGGCGACCCAGTTCCAGTCCAGCGGTTTGCTCGGAACGGGTAGTACGGCTAGCACTTGCGATCATCGGGACCCCGCTGCTGGATGCGATACTGTTGTCCGCCATGAGTTACGCCTTTCACGCTGAAACTGCCGCCCGCTGTTTCAATCCTGGTCCAGCCACTAGCCCGCCAAAAAAGTGGTCCATGACTATGGGGCGCACATGCCACTGAATGCCGAGTTTGTTGTTGGGCCAGTAAACGCCCGCTAGCCGGTCCCTGAAGGCCGCCACGCCCACCGTGACCTGGGGGCAGGTCATCATGATTTCCTGAAGGACCGGCACGAAGTCGCAGTCGCCCGAGACCAGAAGCACCGCATCGGGACGGTCTTCGGCGAGACACCTCCGCAGCAGTCGCGTCGCCAACGCGATGTCTACGCCCGCATCCTGTTTATTCCAGTTCCGTTCCCACTCATCACTGCTGACCTTCCTGAGCTCCTTGCGGATGTGAAACCCGTGGTGGTCGACCGGTACCGGTTGTACGATGAATCCGTCGTCCTTCAAAGCGTCGTTGCAGTTCTCCAAGATAGCCACAAGGTCTCGATCATCCGGGTGGAAGTTCACAGGCTTGGCCGCAAACCACCACATCGTTCCTCGGTAGAAGGTGGGGCTCGTCGTGCTGGTCGCCAGGTTAGCCATGGTTCGAGAAAGCGGGGTCTTAGTCAGGGCTTCTCTGGCACGGGTTTTGAACTTTTTGGTCGCCCAGCTTATCAGCCTGCCATACCGAACCTCACGCATGCCAAGGTCCTCTATTGCCCGGTTGATATTCGCACAATCCACGAACACTTCGACCCTTAGGAGCGAGCCGCTAAGACCGTCCTTCGTAAAATGGGACCTGTTGGACCCTGCCTTGTTCGTAGCGGATTCCTCGGTCGTGAGGGGGGTGCCTTGTTCACGGATAGCGTTCATCGGCATTCTCCTTTTTTTCCGAGTCCACGGAACGCGACGCACCTATCCACCTGGAGGGGGCAAGGTTGCTGCAACCTTGCAGCGGGAGGGCCGAAACGCTTAAATAATTGACCACTCTAGAGTTACAGTATGGACGAGAAGCGGGTCGTTTATGCCCCGGTGGAACTGCCTTACAGGATGTCGCCACTGGAGGAGATGCTGGACATAGCGGTCGCTACCGTAGGCAGGCGGCTGGATCCGCCCCATCTGGAGTTTCAGGAAGGATACTCTGGCGCGCCGCCGGAGATAGTGGTATCTCGCGGTTGCTTCCCACACCGCGGCCTGTCACCATCCTACCGCAAGTGGCTGAGGGTGCCCCCAGGGGCACTCGACAGCGGATATGACCGCCGCAAACAGACCTCTCAACGGAGCGATAAACTGGCGATGCCTATCTGTGACCGGGAAGTACAGCGTATACTCACGTCAGCTACGCTGCTGGAGCGCGAAGCAGTCCGGTTCCACGACAGATCTGACCCGCAGGGAATCGACTTCATAAACCTTCCTCTGCGCGATCCCACGGGAGATATCTTAAACGAGTACTACAGCTACCCGGACGCACAGTTTCTGCGCAGGATTGGGGAGCAGATTGGGCAGTCCGGGCAGGAATTCGCGGAGATAGCCGGCAACTGCCGTCGGTGGCGACGCGGTCTGGGTGTGCGACTGGGCGACTACGCCGTCACGGTGCTATTGGAGGCGGCGACCGTTTACGCATTCTCCGTATCTGATGAGTCTTCTACATCCTGATCCACGGGGTCGCACAGGCGCTCAAGGTCCTGCAACTGTCGCACTCTCGACGCCTGGCATCCCATCGCGTTGGCAAGATCCTCGGCAGAAGGGCGCGCCTGCTCCACACAAAGCAATCTCATTCTTGCCTTTTTGAGTCTTCGAAGCTCCCGTTGCTCCGAGGGATTCACATTATGCTCAACGTAAGCCCACTGTTCCATAACCTTGTGGGTCATCACGCTCGCAATGAAGTTTTCAAGTTTACGAGGATCGACTGCGGCAACTCCACCCCCTTCCATAACGTGCTCGTAGAATAGAGCATCATGGTCTTGTGATAAATCCTCTTCGTTTCGCTTATACGCGTCACTGTTCCTCCTCCACAGCATGGCCAAGGAACGCCTCTTGGCGTTCCGGTAGACACCACTTTCCACGATCTCCTGCCACAGGCGGGTTCCGAGACGTTTGTCGCTAGTGGCTCGAAGCCGCTCTATTTTGTCTATGAGTGCATGTGCCGGTGTGTATTCTGAGGGCATATCCGTTTCGACTTTCAGCCAATCCGTCAACTGCTTTTCGGCTCGAACAATCTGCGCCATCTCGGTGGACCACGAACCCAGAAGTTCACCTATTGCTCCAAGGGTGTCTTCGTCCAAACGCTCCGCGCAGGCCAGGGCGCCGCGCAACACCGTTACTCTCGATCGCACCTGCCGCAGGACATGCTTCAAAAACTCCTCTGGCAGCTTCCCGAAGTCCAGAACAGTCAGGCAGGCCAGGAGGGTTTCGAACGCCTCTTGGGACGCTTCCCAGATACCAATTGCCTTTTGCGCTTTGTTCGCTGCCTCCATGAACTTGCCGTCATAGAACAGAACGGTCGCTTCGTGCGAGACGGCCTTAACGTCGAAAACGTTGCTTTCAAAACGACAGCTCTCAAGCCGCGTATACGGCCCCGCCCCGTACTGAAGTTCCGCAAGGGGCCAGCGGTCAGGTGAAAGGTCCTTCAACAGAGCGTTCAGGCGAGAACGATGTTCGGAAAAACTCTGCCGGCCGGGACGACCATCGGCTTTTTGCCATTCAGGGAAGATCACAAGACCACAAGCCCAATGCACCTCCTTGCCCATGCGACAGCATAGGTACTCCAGCAGTCTCCACGGGCTACTGTGCCCCTGTTGCGTTGTCTGCCCGGTTCTTGGGTCTCGTACCATCACGCCCCGGGGTAAGAAGTCGATGCGAATCCTGGCGGCGACGGGCTCTCCGGAACCGAGTATTTCAACCACCAACTTGGCGAGGGCGTCCAGAACAGGCGCCTCCGATCGGAGAATCTGTGCCTTGTCAATTACGTAGTTTCGGACCATTTCCGCCTCTGGGTGGGCACGGCCGAATGCTGGGATTGCACCTGCAAGAATGCGGATTACCTCCAGGGACTTTTGCACCGGAACCGCCTCGTCGCCAACGAAAGACAACCCACCTAGCTGGACAGGATGGCCCGCATTGCCTGCTTCGCAAGAACCCAACGACACCAACCGGTCACCCAAAGCCGCCCAAAGGACATCGAAATACCGTTCCTCGTCCGGGAAATGCTCCTGGACAAACCGAGCCAACAGTGGCTTCGCACCGACAAAAAGGTTCTGGCGTACCATATGTTTTTCTCGACGCCAGCTCATCGCTGGGGGCTATCTGTCATCACCCGTTGAACCCCTCCCCATTGTCTAGACCAAAATCCGGGCGGTTTTAGGTGGACTCATCGCCTCGCTGAGGGCGGCTGGACCGGAGGGAGCCCGGAGGGCGACCGGAGGTCCAGCCGCCACGCCCGCCGCCTCCCCGCCGACCGGTCCCACCGCCTCCTTCGCTGCGGCCGCCAGCCCGTACACCTCCGCCGGTGTCCGGTATGCCAGCGACTGGTGCGGCCGCTCGTGGTTGTAGAACCCGAAGTACCGCCCCAGGCCCAGCCGCCCCTCGGCCGGCGTCTGGTAGTCCTTCAGGTACACGTCCTCGTACTTGACCGTCCGCCACAGGCGCTCGACGAAGATGTTGTCGAACGCCCGCCCGCGGCCGTCCATGCTGACGGCAATCCCTGACGCCTCCACGAGGCCCGTCCAGGCCTCGCTCGTGAACTGGCTCCCCTGGTCGGTGTTGACGATCTCGGGCCGACGCCCCGTCCCGAGCGCCGCCTCCAACGCCGCCACACAGAACGCCGCCTCCAACGTCACCGACATCTCCCACGCCACCACGTACCGTGAATACCAGTCCAGGATCGCCACCAGGTACGCCCAGCCCCGGTACAGCCGCAGGTACGTAATGTCCGCCGCCCAGACCTGGTCCGGCCGCTCGACCGCCACGTCCCGCAACAGGTACGGATAGGTCTTGGCGCCCTCCTGGGGCACGCGCAGGCCCCGTTTGCGCCTCGGATAGATCGCCTCCAGCCCCATCGCCCGCAAGAGGCGCCGCACCCGCTTGGGGTTGACGCGGTGGCCCTCGCGCCGCAACCACGCGGTCATCTTGGCCACTCCGTAAAACGGCGTCCGCGTGTACTGCTCGTCCAGCCGCCGCATCAGGTGCTCGTTGGCGGCGTCCTCGCCCTGCGGCCGGTAGTACAGGCTGCTGCGGGCCAGACCCAGCAGGTCGCACTGCCGGCGGACGGAAATCGCGGGATGTCCCGGCTCGATGGCCATCCGCTTCGCCTCAACCCCCAAGGCCTGATTTTTTTTTCACCCAGTCCAACTCGACCTTCAACTGCCCGATCTGGCGATACAGTTCCGCCACCAGAGTCTCCTGTTCCTCGGACTGCCGGTCCCGCCGCCGGGCAAAGACCTCCGGCAACGCCGCCAGCAACTGCCGCTTCCACTGCGTGATCTGGCTCGGATGGACCTGGTACTGACTGGCCAACTCGGCCAGCGTCCGGTCCCCCTTCGCCGCCTCCAGGGCCACCCGCGCCTTCAGGTCCGCCCCGAACGTCCGCCTCGCTCGTCCCATCGATTCGCCTCCCGGTCCTGTCTTCGACCGGACGACGAATCCACCTTAACCGCGCGCCCAGTTTTTGGGGAGTATCATACGTTGCACCCGAGCACGTATCAGGGCCGTGAGACGTACAAGCGATTCGTCGGCCTCCCCGGGCAACTGACTGATAATCCAGAGAACCTTATAAAGTGGTGCGGGATACTTCTTCGGGTTCAGGCGCAGAAACCACGGTACCCTAGTCAGGCACCACATCCGCACGGCCGTGGCCACGGCGTCATCCAGTCCGCCGAGCCCGCAGTGAGCATACACTACCCAGTATGTCTCGTCCACTGTTCTGGCTGACTTCGCCCAGGCGCTTGAGGTGAAGCGCAGGGCTGCCGCCCTGTCAATGCGCTCCAAGCCACCCAGCCGCTGAAGGCAGGCCACTGCGTCTGACGTCGCCTCGATCCTGCTCCGGTTGGGCTCGGCACCGTCGCTGAAGCCGCCGTCGTGTTTCTGCGAGGCCATCACCCACCGGATTGCCGCTTCCCGTTTCTCTCCCGAGAGGTCGTGCTGCAGGTAACCAAGGCACTCCATCGCCGCACGGGTCGCGCTGGGCGAGGGAGTTCCACCTTCTCTGCGGGCAAAGCCACCGTCTCGAACCCGATGACGGAGTACCCATTGCGCGTCCACAACGGAAGTGGGCAGGCCTGTCCCTGTTACCTCCAGTATGGACAGGGCATCCCGGGTCGCATCCAAGTCAGGCCTTTGCCGGGGGTACGAGGCGTATCCGCCCGTTTCGGCATGGCACAACGCCACTTTCCTGACCAGCCAGTTCCGCATGGCTGGGGAAAGTGCCTGCCCGGTGCACCAAAGCAGGCGGGCAAGCTCAGAACAGAAAGACAGGACGGCGACACTGAGGCGTTGCGCTGCGTATACGAACAGCAATAACGACGCAATGGCTACAGCAAGAGCCAGGGCATCAACCCATGGTCTGGCAAGGGGCCAAGGCAGCAACATGTCGTTCACGGCCCGGGCCAGTGATACGCCGCCCCACGAGAGCGCGGCGAACACTGCCGCCGTCACAATGCCAGAGGCCAGCCCTTCCTTCCACAGTTCTCGCCGGATGTACGTCACGTCCGACGCTGGCCGGATGAAGCGGCGCACGACCACGGCTCCCGACCACCCCGCTCCACACAGGGCCACGACAAGGGCGCATCCCAACCGCGCCGGGTTCTCGCGCCATACCATGCCGACGGAATCCCAAGACAGCCCCATCACCACCGCCACACTTGCCGTCGGCGCACAAGCCAGAAGAGCAACGAGCACCAGTGGCCCTGGGAAGATCGTCCTCGACAAAAGAGCTCTGCCCATGACCCCGTACCCTATCGTCATGGCAAGCAGTGGCGAGATGAGGAAGGTGCCGGCGGAGAGCAGCAGGCACAGCGGGGCCACGGTGCGCAGGAAATCCAGCTCCCAGGCTGGAGCCACTACTGCCGCCGGAAGGCTCACCACCACGAATGTTGCGAATAAGGCTGCGCCACCTACCAGCGATCGCCCCAGCAAGGCCGGAATCGACGCGCGCAATGGTGCCGCAGCGGTAGTCGCGTTGCGGAAGGGCATGCACAAGAGCACCGCGGTGGTGATCACGGCGACAACTAGGAGGCCAGCGAGCGGCGCTTTCGAGGTAGGCAGATCCAAGAAGGCCGATGGCATCACGATCACGCCCGTCAGGGTAAAGAACGCCATCCCCACGGAGGTAAAAATGGAGGCAGTAGCCCTGTAGGAGACCTGTTGCTTGGACTCGGCCAGCAACCCCCCTGAAGTCAACAGAGCCCGCCGGTCCTCCGACGACGGGTGCGTGTCGGCCAGACGCCGTAGGAATTCGGCGGACGCCCGTAGCGGTTCAGGCTTGAGCAGCCCTTGGAGAAGGCGGACAGCACTGGCCCAGAGACGTCTGAGAGCCGCACTCTTGTCCCCAGCCTTCGGTGTCTCCGGCCTTAAGCCCTGCCGGATTCCCGTGTACGCCGCCAGGGTCTCCAGGGGGCTGAGACCACCTTCGCCTGGCGAGACTAGGACTTGGATCTCTGACGGCAGCAGGCAGCTTGCCGCCCGTGCATCGGCAAGCTTCTCCCGGTGACGCTGGAGCAGCCTCCAGCTCAACAAGAGCAACAAACTGAAGATGATGGATAGCCATGTAACCCCGCCGAGAATCACAAACCCATCCCAGGTTCTAGCGAACACCGAGTACCCCGACAGCACAGGGAGCAAAACCAGCGGCCACCATCTCATTGCCCGCAAGAAAACCGAGACCCAGGAATGGATCTGGTAGTCTCCGTTCCGTATGTGGGCAAGTTCGTGCAGAAGTATGAAACGCATCAAGGCTCTCGCGGCATCAGCCCTCCCGCTGGCAGCGAGTCCGATTACCTCCTCCAAGTCGACCGGGAGGACCACCACTGGAGGCGTCCCCCATCGTCCGAGCGTGGTCGGGCCGTGGTACTGTCGCTTCCCTGCAGACAGACGCACATCAACAGCACCACTAATGCCAAGCGAGTCCGCCGCCCCCCGGGCATCCGCTCGCAGTCCCGGACCAGCCTCCGCGTCTGCTTCAAGGGCCTTCTTTACCAGCGTAGGAAGCCGTAGAAAAGTGTAACCGGCACTAGCCAGCGGGAATAGAAGGGCAAGAGCCAGGGGTAGCGACACCAACAAGCCAAGAAGTCCGTCGTCCGACCAGGTCTTCAGGGCCATGCAGACGCCTAGCATGGCCATCAGGACGATGTAGCTTGCCATGCAGAGCAGCGCAGCCGCCCCAACAACAGCGCTCTCGTGGGTCTCAATTACGTCCACCTTGGGCCAGAGAGACAACCGCACCATCAATGCGGCTACGGCAGCCAGCACCACGGCAATAACAAGCCAGGAAACCAAGTCAGGCATAGTCGGGCCCTGCCGCGTCCTTTGCCAGCGACGTGCGAGGAGACAAAGACACGACCAACAATAGACTACCGAGTCCGCCTGCAACCGCAATATCCTTTGGCCTACTCAGAAGACGGATTGGGCCGTCTGAGGACACCCATAACCGTGCCCGGTCAAGACCCTGGTCACAGGGGTCCTCGTCTTTTTCCCTGAATACCGTCGTTCGCTTTGATGCTTGATTCGCGTGCCTTGCACACACCCATTCGCACCGTGCCCGAGATGCGGCTTCGGACCGTGCATGAAATTGGTCGCGGGGCCAGCCCAATCATGCTAGCGGCGCATCAAGGAGCCTCGCGGCCCCTCG
>Ga0307378_10008461_pt1 | contig 13673 bp, 10 predicted proteins | sample UN1MG_FD_202238 | JGI IMG/M metagenome (GOLD analysis project Ga0307378, IMG submission 202238) | Soil microbial communities from Risofladan, Vaasa, Finland - UN-1 | ecosystem: Environmental > Terrestrial > Soil > Coastal area > Acid sulfate soil | place: Finland: Risofladan, Vaasa | collected... | reverse complement strand
ACCCCCCCCCCCCCCCCCCCCCCCCCCCCCCCCCCCCCGCGCCCCCCGCCCCCCCGCGCCCCCCCGCCCCCCCCGCCCCCCCGCCCCCCCCCCCCAGCCCCTGCGAACCATAGCGATACTTTTTAGCTCAAAACGAGAGGAATGTCAAGCGAAATCGACCGGGGCATGTAAACCGCTGACAGTCGCAGAGGGTTCAGCCGCTGGGTCTAAGGCGCTGGGCGGCTGCCGTCAGCTCAAGTCCACTGCCCCGATTGGGGTGAGTCCGACTGCGGCCAAGGAACTGCGACGGCCTTGAGAGCTCGCGGTTCGCAGCCGTCGCGTGGCGACCTTCCAAGTGGCTGATGAGGGCTGCGCTGCGACCCTCTGTTGCGTGGCGGAAGTGCCTGAGTAGCTCCGCTTCGGCCAGCGGGTCGAGCGAGGTGGTGGGCTCGTCGAGACAACCGCTCACGGCTGAGGACTTACGGCCAACGCGAAAACCCCCACGGCATTTCAGATTGCCGATTCCAGATTGGAGCTTGGGCTGAGGCAGCTCAGCCCACCTCCAACGCGAAAACCTGCTGGCAGATTGACAGAGGAAGGGTTCTAGGGGTCAAGGAATCAAGGGGTCTAGTGGCTGACGGCCGAAGCGACGGGCATTCCGCTTGACCAATAACTTGACTAATACTTGACTAATCGGCGTCGCGTCTAGCGGGCGTAGAGTCGTTTGATGCGGGCTTTGTCTTTGACCTGCTTGTCGCCCTTGTAGTAGAGCTCGATCAGTTGGCCGCAGCGGCCCCTGTCGGACAGTGCGTACTTTCGTGGTTCCTGCGCCGGTTCCCGGGCCGGGTCGGTCGCTGGAGTTTCTGAGGCAGGCGCACACGCCTAACGCCCATGTGGCACCGCGCGTGCCGGGAAGGGATTTGGGTTGGCAAAGATGGAAGGAGGCAGGCTGGAGGCTGGTCGCCTGCCTCCTTATCAGACGGCTCCGAAGCTAAGTTCTCGGCCGCGGCCAAAGCGCAGCCGTCGTGTTTGCGGCGCGGCTGGTCAGGCGCTGGCAGGGTCGGATTGGGAACAATGTCCGTGGGCCGTGCCCACGCAGGCTGGTCTGCCGCGCGGTCCAGTCTCTTACGGCGAAGCCCGATTGGTCTTCGCAGGCACACTTGGGGAACATGCCGGCAAGAGTCGGCACGAACCGGCCAAGCTGATCTCGGTCAAAGCGTTCTGCGCAGAGTGTCATGCCTGCCTCACTTTGCTGAGGTCACGCCGTGGTGACGACCGAGTAATGGTGGCGACGGCCGTTGACAAAAGAGGCTCGTACGACCGGGGAGTGCTGGAGCAACTCGTAGGTACCGACCGGGACGTTGTGATAGAGGTAGGCGCCATCGCGCGGAAATTCAAGGATGAGAATCCGGGACTGTGGCTGGTAGGCAACAGAGCACAGACAGCCCTCGGCCTTGCTCCCTTCCGTCCTCGATTGCTTGCTCAGGCTCACGGCAACTCCATCGGCACCAGCCAGTCGTGCCGCTCGGCCGTGTGGTCGTAGGCCCTCCCCGAATCGGCCGCGTCAACATGCCGGCGTCCCGTGTCCGCGGAAAGCCGCCCACCCGCGCGCACAACCGACTCTGCCGGCCGTGACTGGCGGCCGACTCCGGAGGTCACGGAACTTGTCTTCCTCGCGTGGCGTTCTGCAGGTCTCGACATTTGCCTCTCCTATCTGTCCCGTTCAGGATACGCTTTCGTGCTTGCCGACTGTCGGCACCCTGCCGGGTCTGCGGGCGCGATGCCATCCCGGCAGCTGCCGACTCATTCCGGGTTCGATCGCGGCCTTGGACCGTCTGCAGATCGCTGGCCGCCAAGAGTTGGCAGCACAGCATCGCGCTCGTACCCGGGTCCTTTATCACCCCTGCATCTCATCCACGTCTGAATGTGCAACCCGCGTGCCCGAACACCCGACGCCGCGGAGCTTCCCTGGTCTTGGGTCGCACGCGCTTCTGTCGTTGCGCCGATGTGTCCAAGGCAGTTCCGAGGCACCGCCCCCAGGTGTAACATTCAGTGATACACCTCAGCTGTCCATCGCCTTCGATGTTACACAGTTGCCCTGTCTGCCACGGGCGGCAGGGTCAGGTACGCTTCCTGCTCTACTGCTCTATCGCGGTTCGTACACACGCCGCCTTGACTCGAAGCCGGATTCGGCTTTATACTGTCACGCTTCGACTCTGGTCGGGTGGGGTCGGGCCGCACACAATGATGATGATACGACCGACGGCAAGCGACCGTCTGCGCAGCAGAGGTCCAGCCCGGAGGGGCGGCGTTTCGGCCGCCGAGGGAGGATTCGAGGGGTCAAGGAATCAAGGATTCCAGTACCCCACCCTTGGACCCCTCCCGCTGAGTGATCACTGATGCGCCGGATACCGTTGCTCATCACTATCTTTGCGGTCGCGGTGCTCGTAGTCGCGGGGGGCATTATCGGCCTGCTGTACAACACAGCGCTGAGCCAGGAGAAGGCCCGGCTGGAGGAGGTCGTCCACAGCCAGGTCCGGATTGTCGAAGCGATAGCCCGGCACGAGGCCAAGTTCAGCCACCTGATGCCGGCGGGGTCTGGGCACGGCGACGCGCTTGCATCCACGCTCGCCCAGATCCGCGATGCCAACGAACGGTTCAGCGGCTTCGGCCACTCCGGCGAGTTCACCCTGGCCCGCCGTGAAGGCGACAGCATCGTCTTTCTCCTGCGCCAACACTATTCCGGCCCCGGACGGACCGAGGTGATTCCGTTCAGCGGGACCAGAGGCGAACCCCTGCGCCGGGCATTGTCCGGTCTTTCCGGGGTCGTCATTGGCCCGGACTATCGTGGGGTCAAGGTGCTGGCTGCGCACGAACCGGTCCAGGCATTCGGGCTGGGCATCGTGGCCAAAGTTGACTTGGCCGAGGTCCAGGCGCCGTTTGTCCGGGCCGGGCTCATCGGCATTGTGGTCGCGCTTGTTGCCGTCCTGCTCGGTTCGCTGCTCTTCTATCGGATAACCAGCCCCGTGCTCCGGCAGCTTCAGGAGAGCGAGACCCGGCTGAAGAACGCGCAGGGGCTGGCGCATCTCGGCAGTTGGACGCTGGACCTTGTGAAGAACGAGCTTGCCTGGTCGGACGAGGTGTACCGGATTTTCGGTCTGCAGCCCCAGGAGTTCGGGGTAACCTATGAAGCGTTTCTCGCCGCCGTGCACCCGGACGACCGCGCGGCCGTTGACGCCGCCTATTCCGACTCGGTGCGCGAGAGCCGGGACGGCTACGAGATCGAGCACCGCGTCGTACGGAAAGACACCGGCGAGGTGCGCGTCGTCGAGGAGAAGTGCGAACACATCCGGAACGCTTCCGGTCGCATCATTCGCTCATCCGGAATGGTCCACGACATCACCGAGCGGAAGCGTGCCGAAGAGGCGCTGCGCGTTGCCGACCAGCGCAAGGACCTCGCAGTGCGCGTGCTCGAACTCATCAATTCCGATGGCGGCCGGGCCGACCTCATCCGCGACATCCTCCAGCGTGTGAAGCAGTCCACGGGTTTCGACGCCGTCGGCATCCGCCTGCAGGAAGGTGACGACTTTCCCTACTACGTGACGAGCGGGTTCCCCGACCACTTTGTTGAGGCCGAGCGATACCTTTGCGCGCGTGACCCGGCCGGACAGGTCGTGCGCGACAGCCGGAACCGGCCCTTGCTTGAGTGCATGTGCGGCAACGTCATCCGCGGACGCACCGACCCTTCGCAACCGTTCTTCACGCCTGGCGGCAGCTTCTGGACCAACAGCACGACGAAGCTGCTCGCCAGCACGACCGAAACGGACCGGCAGGCGCGCACGCGCAACCGCTGCAACGGCGAGGGCTACGAGTCCGTAGCGCTGATTCCGCTGCGCTCCGGCGACAAGACCGTCGGCCTGCTCCAGCTCAACGACCATCGCCCCGGCATGTTCACGACCAACCTGCTGACGTTCCTGGAAGGCATCGGTACTAGCATCGGGGTCGCCATCGCCCGGCAGCGGGCGGAGGAGACGCTGAGCGAGACGATGGAGGACCTGAAGCGCTCCAACGCTGAGTTGGAGCAGTTCGCCTACGTGGCGTCGCACGACCTCCAGCAGCCGCTGCGCATGGTCGCCAGCTACGTGGAACTGCTCGGGCAGCGGTACAAGGGACGGCTGGACGAAAGAGCCGACAAGTACATCGCCTATGCCTCGGGCGGGGCCATCCGGATGCACCGGTTGGTGAATGACCTCCTCGCCCTCTCGCGCGTAGGAACCCGGGCCGCACCGTCTGCGCCCGTGAGCCTTGACCGCGCAGTCGCGCTGGTCCGGGACAATCTCACTGTCGCCATCGAGCAGTCCGGGGCGGTAGTCGAGGTCGAGCAGCTGCCCGTGGTCTCCGGCGACGAAACCCAGCTCGTCCAACTCTTCCAGAACCTGTTCGACAACGCGATCAAGTTCCGCGGCGCGGCGGCGCCCAGGATATCGGTCACCTGCCGCGACGCCGGGACCGAATGGGAATTAGCGGTCCGGGACAATGGCATCGGCATCGACCCGAAGCACGCGGAGAGGATATTCGGAGTATTCAAGCGGTTGCACACCGAGCAGGAGTACCCGGGAACCGGAATCGGGTTGGCGTTGTGCCGGAAAATCGTCGAGCGGCACGGGGGTCGGATTCACGTTGAGCCGGCTGAAGGCGGCGGGTCGGTATTCCGTTTCACGCTGCCCAAACAACCCGCGGCGGGGCTCGACGAGCCCGCGGGGCTGCAATCTAAGGAGGACTGATGGCACTTGAACGACAAGTCAAACCGATTGAAATCATGCTGGTGGAGGACAGCCCCGGCGACGCCGAGTTGGTGCTCGACTTCCTGGCGCACTGCAAGGTGAAGAACAACATCCGCTGGGTGCAGGACGGCGAAGCGGCAATGGCGTGTCTGCACCGGGAGGGCGAGTATGCGGACAAACCCGTGCCCGACCTCATCCTGTTGGACTTGAACCTGCCCAAGAAGGACGGCCGAGAGGTGCTCGAGGAAGTAAAGACCGATGCGCGGCTCAAGCACATACCGGTCGTCATCCTGACCAGCTCAAAGTCCGAGGAGGACATCGTCCGTTCCTACCGGCTCCAGGCCAACTGCTACATTACCAAGCCGGTGGACATCGAGCAGTTCGTGAACGTAGTCCGGGCAATCGACGACCTGTGGCTGACGGTCATCAGTCTGCCCACGAACGGCGGAGAGTTTCTTGCCTGAGGCATCGATTCGCCTGCTGCTGGTCGAAGACAACCCGGGCGATGCCGACCTTGTCCGGGAGATGCTCGACTCAACCAGCGAAGCGAAGTTCGAACTCTCGCACGTCGACCGGCTTGCCGACGGTCTGGCCCTGCTGGCCGGCGGCGGGTTTGACGCTGTTCTCCTCGACCTCGGCCTGCCGGACAGCACTGGGTTGGTAACGTTCTACGGATTGCACGCCGCGGTGCCGTGGATTCCGGTCGTCGTGCTCACGGGTTCATTGGACTCAGAAACCGGTATCCAGGCGGTAGCCGCGGGAGCACAGGACTTCCTGGTCAAAGGTTCGGTTGACGGCAGCACGCTAGTGCGCCGAATCCGTTACTCCGTTGAACGCAAGCGCGCCGAGCGGACGACTGCCGACATCCGGGAGCGCGGGCGCGAGCTGACGGAGATGGTTCTCTCCGCCAGTCGCGAGCGAACTTTGCCGGGCCTGGTCTACGACGGGATGGTCAGTTGCAGTCCCCAGATGCTTGCGAACCTCGGCGTAGTCCAGAAGGTGGCCGACACCAACGTGCCGGTCCTGATACGGGGAGAGAGTGGCACCGGCAAGGAGCTGGTGGCCCGGGCGCTCCACGATTCCGGCCGGCGAAGCACGCTGCCGTTCATCGTCGTCAATTGCGCCGCGGTGCCGGAGACCCTGCTCGAGGCCGAGCTCTTCGGTATCCGCAAGGGAATCGCCACCGGGGTCAGCGAACGCCAGGGCAAGTTCGAGGCGGCGAACGGCGGAACGATGTTCCTTGACGAAGTCGGAGACATGAGCCCGGCCCTGCAGGCGAAACTGCTCCGGGTCCTGCAGGACGGCGTCGTGGAGCAGTTAGGCGGCCATACCACCATCAGAGTCGACGTCCGCGTTATCGCAGCGACAAACCAGGACCTGCACCGGCGAATCGCAGAGGGGACGTTCCGCAAAGACCTGTACTACCGGCTCAACGCCGTGGAACTGGTCCTGCCGCCGCTCCGCGGCCGGACCGACGACATCCGTGAGTTCACGAGCTACTTCATCCGGAAGTTCGACACCGAATACGAGCGAGCGGTCGCGGGCGCCGACCCGGAGGTCATGCAGCGGTTGCTCGCCCACGACTGGCCGGGCAACATCCGCCAACTCGAGCACGTCATCAAACGAGCCGTCGTCGTGTCGGAGGGGAACACCATCCAGCTTCGGGACCTGCCCGAAGAGTTCAAAGTGGGAACGCCCGTGGTTCCGGAGGTGCCGGCCGGCCCGTTGCGGCACGCGCGGGCAGCAATCGAGACCGAAGTTGGCGGCGACGTGGAGAAGCGGCTTCTACTGGACTATATGGAGAAGGCGAACTGGAACGCGACCCGGGCTGCTGAACTGGCCGGGTACAGCCGGACGCACATCTACCGGCTCTTGCGCAAGCACGGGATTACCCGACCCAAGCGGTCAAAATAGGCCGCCATCACGATTGCGGTCTCGCGACCAATAGGGCAGCCCGGGTTCAACTGATCCAAACGCAGCGAGCCCGGCGCTTCGCGGCAACACTCCATACCCGAGGGATGGGGTTCTCTGCCCTGCGAGGCTGGCCCCACGCCGGTGCACGGGGCAGATACGCCCGGGCGCGAACAGGAAAGGGACAGGCCGGAGGCCTGTCCCTTCGTTGGAGGCTCGGATGCCTAACGGACCAGCGTAGCTCTGACCGTCTGAGAACTCTTCGATGTCTCCAGCTTGTAGAAGTAAGTGCCGGAGGCAACCTGCGCGCCCGCGGTGTTCGTGCCGTCCCATACTGCGGAGTGCATGCCGCGATTGACCGCACCATTGACCAGGGTCTTAACTTCCTGGCCAAGGGAGTTGTACACGCTGAGCTTGACGTGCTGCTCAAGACCTGCGCTGTACGAGATGCTCGCCCGGTTGCGGAACGGTTCCGGGCCGCTAATACCCAGCAGAGGTTCGATCGGTTCGACGCCGGCAATCATCCCGCCGTCGCCCTGGTTGGGCAGGACGACTTCGTACGGCCGCATCATGTCGTTTTCCTCATGGGCGAGGATGTGGCAGTGGTAGACGTACTTGCCGAGGCGGTTGAACTTGCTGGTGAGCACGGTGGTGACGTAGCCGGGCCAGGTGTTGACCATATCCCGCCGGCCGAGTTCCTGCGCTTCGGGCGCAACGGCAGGGCCGGTGTACACGATGGTGTCCTCGGCCAAGTAGCGGTCGATGTCGCAAGGCCTCCGCTCGAGCACCTGCCAGTTGACGAGGTGAATGTGCATCGGGTGCACGTCTTCGGTCGTGTTGACGAAGTTCCAGATTTCCGTGGTGTTGTACCGAGGGAACTCGCTGATGGGGTCCATGAAGTTCTTGTCGTTGAGCAGCACCATGATCGGGCCGTCATCCCCCATCACCTCGCTCAGCTTGATGTTGCGGGTTTCGCGGGCCTGTGCCGGTTTGGGCGTTTCCACGAAGCCCGGCTGCATGGGAATCTGTGCAAGGTCGGTTACGGTCGTGTCTTTGACGTGGACGAGGAAGAGTTCAGGCAGCGGAAGGTCGTCGGGCGCGGGGTGGCCGACACCCTTGAACGGGGCCCTCGCGTCGTTGTGCATCAGGAAGTACTTGCCTTGCTGGTCGGCGAAGTCGATAATGAAGTCCCGACGGTCGCCGGGGTCGACGAGCATGCGCGGCGAGTTGATGTTGGCCGGGTCGTTGAGGACGACGGTGTTGCTCAGCAGGCCCTGCTCAGACCCGACCAGCCAGAACGCCGGGCCGGGGACCGAGTCGGACGAAACGATGCCCTGGTCGTTACTTTCAATCAGCTTCATGTTCAAGAACCGGTCGTTGCACCCGTTGAGGAAGCGAATCCGGTACTTGCGCGGCTCGACTTCAAGCTTCGGCCAGACGACGCCGTTGACCAGAGCCACGTCGCCGAAGAACTCAGGTTCCCACTCCTCCGGGTAGAAGAGGCTGCCGTCTTCGTTGAACATACGGTCCTGGACCGCGATTCCGAGCATGTACGGGCCGGATGGCAGGTTCAGGCGCTTCTCGCGCGGGTCGTCGATGAGGTAGAACCCGGCAATCCCGGCATACGCGTTCAGCCGCGTGATGCCGGCCGAGTGGTCGTGGTACCAGAGCGTAGCACCGGGCTGGCTGTTCGGGTAGAAGTAGGTCGTCTGCTCACCCGGGTCAATCGTGGCCATGGGGAAGCCGTCGTATGCTGCTTCCACGTCGGCGCCGTGCAGGTGGGAGACGAACCTGGACTTCTGGCCCCAGTCCTGGCCCTTAAACATTTCGATGTCCTGGTCGACGTAGAACATGTGGTCTTGCGGCAGGTCGTTGTAGTACCGTACGGCGACGGGCTGTCCCATTTCCACGAGGAAAGTCGGGCCCGGGGTTATGCCGTCGAATGAGAAGATCGGCGTCGAGTCGAGTTCGCTGTGCATTTTCGCCTTGGCCGCCTTGACGTGGACGTCATAAGCCGGGAATCCGCCCTCTCTCCCGGACGGCGTCCTTATCGGCGGCTGCGGCAGCGGGTCAATGTACTTGGTCAGCGTGCTCGGGTCGAGCAGCTGCGCGAAGGCGCCCGTGGTTCCCGTGATGAGAACGAGCGCCAGAATCGTCCATATCGAACGACTCTTTAGGTTCATCGGACCTCCTAGTTTTGTTTCGGGCTTTGCCAACTTGATGCATCCCGGTACGCCTCCGTCCGGGTTCGGTCTTCCGCACAGGACCCGGGCCAGAGCAAAGAGCATCAAGCCACATAATGCACAGCGCGTGCCAACGGCAACCAGGCTCGGTCGAGGCGGAGTGCCAAGCGGAGGCCCTCGGCTGATTCGAGTGGGTGGCGATCCACGGTGTCACCTTGAGCGATACTTGTCTGCCAGATGTAACACGCGAGGTTACAGTCGCGTGCCAATTCCACGAAGCGGTCGAGTGCTGAATCGCAAAGGGCGGGCACAGGCCCGCCGCCCCTTGAATGATGAACCTGCGGACGACCGAGCGTTGTCGGCAGGCCTATTTGAACTTGCCGGGGAACTGCTTGACGATGCCGGCACTGAGCGCGTCGGCGATGGCCCGCGCTTCGATGCTGGCCTGGTCGCAGGCGACCACGTCGGCGAACCAGTCCTGTCGCGTCCGCGCGGCGATTTGTCGCCATGTCCGGTCCTGGTATGCCTGCAACAGGTCGCCGAGTTTGCCGGCGGGCCAGTTCGGGTTGGTGCGGGCGAGGAACTGCACCAGCGAGTCCGAGCCGGCCGACCAGCTATCGTGGGCGGCGGCGGTCTGCAGCGAATCGCCATTTCGGGCCGCGGTGACCAACGCCACGGTCAGGAAGACGTGGCGTCTGAACTGCTTCGCCAAAGACACCGCGACCGGGTAGCGGTAGTATGGTCTCAGCGCATCCACGACGTCGTCGGCGCTCTCGAGCAGGCGGCCTTTCACGCGGTTGACGTCGGACAGGCCCGCAAGCGAACTGACAATGTACAACCGGGTCCACCTCGCGTTGGCGTCCCAGGCGTCGCGCATCGCCATGCGCAACCCTACCTCGGGCGCGCTCATCATCGGTTGCTGCGCGAGGCCGAGGCCCGCGAATGCAACGATACCTAGAACGACAAACAACGATCTTCCGAACGGTTTCGATTCACTCATCACTTTCTTCTCCGGTCATGGTTGATTCCGCAGTTCCGTGTCGGATACCGCCCGACGTTGCTGTACGGTGCAGCATCCGTGCCAGCGCGGAGGCGCTCGGTCGGGGCGAGAAAGGAAGGGACAGGCGGTGGTCCGTCCCTTCGTGGGAGTCGCCAGTGTCTATCGGACTGGTGCAGTTCTCACCGTCTGAGAGTTCTGCGGCGTTTCAAGTTTGTAGAAACAGGTGCCGGCGGCAAAGCAGCCGCTGAGCATGAACAGCTCGCTCCGTGGCTACACTTCACCCGGGTATAGCGTGCTGCGTTCCGTGAGGCAGGCACACGCCGGTGCGGCTTGGACCTTCCCCGGCTGCACCCGAGTCGACTCGCCGCCGGTCCCCGTCATTCATGGACTGGCTCAAGGCGGCATGGGACCGATACGTCCCGTATTTCTGAACGATGTCAAGGTACGGTATGACAAGATGGTCGAGTTCACGCGGAGAACGACGAGCGATTAGCGCGAAGCGATGAATAACGAGCGGGAACACTTGACGCGGACGGTCAGGATTGCCGTTCATTCCCGAGTCTCAATGTGCATCATAGTACACATTCCGTCGGCCTAGGGGAAAGGTCCTAAATTCCCTAGTTCCAATACCCTAGCCCCTATCTACCGAAGAAACCTTCCCGTGCCCCCGGGTAGCTTTCGACATACGTTCGGAACAGATTCCTGAAGGAACTACTCAAGAAACGTTGAGAAGAACTTCAAGGAAGCGCTCTCGCTGAACATCAAGACAAACGACGCCGCGAACATCGACGCAAACAGGTGCGCGAACCTGTCGCGATACGATGGTGTACGCGCTTGAACACTCACTGGCCAGTCCATTCGCCACGTCCTGAAATATGCGTTTGAGGTAACAATCCAGAACACGTCGAAAGCTACATCGCGGCGAACGTTCCGACGAGCTTCGCGGGATGCTTTGCAGCACCCGAATGGCCAGCTTCCAGCTACCCGTGTCAAGTAGCCGAAGGCGAACGGTGGAAAGCGGCTTGCGAGTTACGAGTCGCGAGTCGCGGCTGACGGTTGACAGCGAGGCTGGTTGGACTAGCATTGCGCCATGAGAATTGGTTCGGCCGGCTCGGATGACAGGAGAGCGAGGCAGGCGTGGTCTGGATAGTCTACTGGCCGTTGCTCTTGGTGGTCGCGGCCGCGGTCGCGGCCGGGGTAGCCATACTTGTTCGCAAGCTGCGTCACAAGGATGACAACCCGTTTATCGTGAAGCGCTGAGCCATGGCGCCGCGAGGACGCGGCGAAGCTCCAAACTCCAAACCCTAAACCCAAGACACCGAGACCCGAGCAGTGCAGAACGACTTGCGGTTCACGGGGTGCGGATTGCGAACTGCCGGCCGACCGACCCCGACCGACCCGACTTGACAAGCGGCCGGGAGGGGCATTAGAATTGCCTAGAACTCCCCGCACGCGGGGATGAAAGGAGCGAGCATGCAGAAGTTGTTTGTGTTGGTTGCGGTGGCCCTCCTCGCGCCGCTGGCGCTGGGTGTGACGCCGCGTTTTACCGGCCCGGTGCTGGTTGAAGACAACGGCACGCCGATTGACGTCGGCTACTACGGCGCGCCGGTGATGTTCGACTGGAACAAGGACGGGGCCAAGGACTTGGTCTGCGGTCAGTTCACCTCGGGCATGATACGGTTCTACCCCAACCTCGGCCCGGACACGGCCCCTGACTTCAACGGTTTCAGCTACCTGGAAGCCGACGGCGTCCAGATAACCCTGCCCTCGGGCTGATGCGTGGGTTCGAGTCCACAGGCTGTGGACTGGAATTCCGACGGAGAGATGGACATCATCTCCGGGGACCGGAACGGTACCTTCAATGTCTTCCTCCGGGACGATACGGCGCTGGTCGGGTACAAGGAGTTCAAGCTGATGGACTCGACGGTGCTGGACGTCGGCGGCAACTCGCAGCCGTTCGCGCTCGACTGGAACGGTGACGGCAAGAAGGACCTCATCATCGGCTGCGAGAGCGGCCAGGTGCTGTTCTGGCCGAACCTGACCTCTGATACGTGGCCCATGTTCCAAACGGCCGAGACCGTGGCCGCGGACGGCGATCCGATATACCTGTACCGTGTCAACCCGGTTGTGTTCGACCTGGACCAGGACGGTGTGAACGACCTGATCTGCGGGGAGAACGGCGGGTACGTGCTTTACTACCGCAACACCGGCACGAACTCCAACCCGGCGCTGGCGGCGGCCGAGACGCTCAAGACGCCAACGGGCCTGCCGGTGCAGTCGGGCGGGAGCTCTGTCTTGGGCTCGCGCTGCTGGTTCGGGTTCTGGGACGCGGACTCGCTGCCGGACATACTGCTGAGCGCCTTTGACGGCTACGTGGAGTTGTTCCGCGGCGGGCTGCCGGTCGGCCTAGAGGAAGGGAAGCCGGCGCCCGCGCCCCTGGCGCTCCGGGCCGGCCCGAACCCCACGACCGGGCGCAGCACGATATCGTGCGAAGCGCCGGCGAGCGCCGAGTTGGTTGTCTGCGACAATCTGGGCCGCGTGGTGCGGCACCTCGGGGTCTTGAGCGGCCGGAGCGTGCAGTCGTGGGACGGCCGGAACGACTCAGGCGTCCGGTTGAACAACGGGGTCTATTTCTGCCGGCTGACCGGTTCCGGACAGACTGCCTCCGCCCGCATCGTACTCAGCCGCTAACTCCGCTTTCTTGTTCCTGCCCCGCCCGGGGAAACCGGGCGGGGCGCTTTTTCGTCGGGCAGGCAAGCCGGGCATCGAGGCGGCGGGCGAAGTCAGATTCCAGAGTCGGAGGGCAGAAACCAGAAACGGGCGGGTTGCCCCGCCCGTTCACTGAAATCAGCCTCGGTCTACCAGCGGTTGCCGGGAGAAGAGGTGCGGCCGCCCGAGCGTCCACCGAAACCGCCGCGCGAACCACCCTCAGTGCGCTCGCGCGCAACGTTGATGGTGAGCGGGCGATTGTCGAGCGAGTGATTGGCAAGGGCCGCGATCGCGGCGGTCGCCGCTTCGGCACTGCTCATCTCCACGAACGCAAATCCCCGGGAGCGGTCCGTGAACTTGTCTTTCACTATACTGACTGACGCCACTTCGCCATGCGTTGCAAACAGCTGGCGGAGCTGGTCTTCGGTTGCGCTGAAGGGAAGATTCCCAACGAAAATGCGCGTACCCATTATAGAACCTCCGGACGTGTTGTGCTTGGGTCGTTGCGGGACTAGGAGACCAGTGAAACGAAGCTCACGAACTCATAGGACCTGAACGGGACACAAGCGGTTATGGGGCCATGTCTTACAGTACGTCGGTGGCGAGGCCCCCGTTGCGACCGACGCGATATGGTAACCGGGAAGTAACCCATGTCAAGTTAAGTCTTGTCAGTTAAGTCTTGTCAGACACGGGGAGCCCGGTGGCAGGGCCTCTCTGCTTTCGGATGTCCCATGGCGAGCGCGGCAGCGTCGTCTGCTCGGGCTGCTGCGTGGAGCGGCGCGACGCTAGCCCGCGACCTGCAGGTTGCCCACGCGGATCGTCGCCGGGCCGTAGTAGCCGTCCTGCGCCATGGTCTCGGACGAGAGCTTCATGTCGGCCAGCGCGTCGAACCAGTTGCCGATGAGGAGCCCGCCTTTGAACGACTTCTCCGTTCCGTCTTCCCGCACCTCGCCGAGCCTGATTTCGGAAGCGAAGTCACCCGAGGTCGGGTCGGCGTGGAAGTCGGAGAACGCTCTGATCACTACCGTCCGGCCGGGGCCGAGGAGTTCGGCGGTCCGGTGCTGCCCGGCCGGCACGACCGTGTTGCCCGCCGGGCCGGAGGGCTTC
>Ga0307378_10008460_pt1 | contig 13675 bp, 14 predicted proteins | sample UN1MG_FD_202238 | JGI IMG/M metagenome (GOLD analysis project Ga0307378, IMG submission 202238) | Soil microbial communities from Risofladan, Vaasa, Finland - UN-1 | ecosystem: Environmental > Terrestrial > Soil > Coastal area > Acid sulfate soil | place: Finland: Risofladan, Vaasa | collected... | reverse complement strand
CTATGCCTGCCCGCTGCTGTTGGTTTAAGTGTACTAGCGTTTCCTTTTGTTGCCTTGTTTACGACGCCGGATTATTACGAAGGATTCAAAATAGTCGGATTTGTGGTGTTCTCTAGTTTCACCTGGGGGCTCGCGTTTATCGCCTCAATGGGCATAACCATAAAAAAAAAAGCACTTCGGCTCGGAATCAATCAGATTATTGCCGCATCTATCCACATTGGTTTGCAGCTGCTTCTCGTCCCTCGCTTCGGCTACACAGCTGCCGCAATCTCTACGCTGATCGGCTACACTGTCTTGTTTGTCATGATGACCTTGGGTTCGCGGCCATACCTGACTTGGCGGTTTCCTTTTAGGACACTGCGTAACGTTATGGTTGCTTCAGTGCTGATGGGGCTGGCTGCCAGGGGCATCTATGGACTGTCCGGCGCCTGGAACAAGGGTTCACCAATTTATCTGTTTCTGAGCATCATCGTGGCAGTGCCTACTTACTTTGTCTGCCTTTGGTTATTGGGTGAAGTAAAGAAAGAGGAGAAGCAAAGAGTTCTGCAGCTATGGTTTAAAGTAACCGGAAGAGGAACTTAGGCAAAGTTTGGACGCGTGTATTAAGGACCTAGATACTGTGCCAACCAGTTTTGTACCAACGTGTCGGCTTCGCCGCAACTCCGCAGCGATGAAAATAGAAAAGCATGTTTAGACCCGTATCACATTATGTTCAGCGCTTCCGGGAATTGGGCCCCTTGGACACGCTGGGGCATGCTTGGACCCGGACCATGAATTGGCTCGTTATGCGGAGTCAAGCGTTGTGGTGGGGCGGGAAGGCTCGTCGAGAGATGAGCGATGCTGCATTAATGGCACGCACGACAGGCGACTGGCGCTCCATGGATACTCTTCTCGACCATCTGGCCAGCCGTCCAGCTTCGTCCTTCCTTCTGCCACATGAATCATCGCAGGAGACAGCCCAATTCTTAAATCATTATTATCCGAAGCATGTCTCCGCCGTGCTCGCCGCAGCCGATGCCGTCTGCAGGAATGAGATTTCCCTGCTTGGTCGTGTTTTCCATTACCCAAATGGAATTGATTGGCACGGCGAGCCCGTCACGGGTCGGCGATGTCCTCCATGGCATCGAAGTCGCATAGACAGATATCTTTGGTCTCTTGAACGACCGGTTGATCTCAGACTTTTTTGGGAGCTGAACCGGCACCAGCACTTTATAACCCTCGGGATCGCCTATTGGCTGACTGGGGAACAACGGTACGTGGATGCCTTTAGCTCGCAGGTCCAGAGCTGGATCAAAACCAATCCACTGCAGCACGGCCTCAACTGGTATTCTAGTATGGAGGTATCTATTCGCCTCCTTGCCTGGACTGTAGCATTTCAGTTTTTTCGTGGCTCGCAGGAATTCCGAGAAAAGACCGCCACAACCTTTCTAAAGAGCTTGTGGCAGCAGGCTGATTTCGTTAATAGCCACCTACAAATTATGAGGGAAGACGTTCCGAACAACCATCTAATGGCTGAGCTTACATGTTTGGTACTCGTCGGCGTGGCTTTTCCTGAGTTCCGTAAAGCGGCAGCATGGCGCGAAATCGGTTTACACCTGCTTAACCAGCAGGCAAGAAAACAAACTTACCCAGATGGTGTTAACAAGGAGCAAGCGACAGGCTACCACCGTTTTGTAGCTGAGTTGCTGCTTCTGATTGTAGCGCGCAGTCGGCAAGGAGCGCTGCCACATGAGCCTCTTCTGGAAAAGACCTTAGAGCGTATGCTTGAATATGTGCTCTTCACTTTGACACCAGTAGGAACGGTCCCGATGTGGGGTGATTCCGATTACGGTCGCGCTCTTGGCTTAGACCGGAGCAAAGACTTTTGGGATTTCCGTCCTATCTTATCGGTAGGGGCATCCTTATTTGGCCGAGCCGACTGGAAATTTATGGCTGGCCGTTTCTGTGAGGAAGCATTTTGGCTCTTGGGTTCTGGCGGCCTAGATCTTTGGGAACAGCTTGACGTTCGTCCACCCGAGCAGACATCGCGTGCCTTTCCGAATGCCGGCTTATATATCATCCGTGATACGTGGGCTGCAGACACGGATGTCGCTTTCTTTAGATGTGGCCCGTTTGGCCTGGGAGGCGAAGGGCATTGTGCACACTCGCACTGTGATCTGCTTAGCTTTGTTCTATGGGTAAGCGGTCAACCGCTGCTGGTGGACTCGGGAACCTACACTTACCACGGCCCATGGAGGGATCATTTTCGACTTACAGCAGCTCACAATACAGTCTTGATCGATAGTTGCGAGCAGGCTATCCCAATGCCCTATTTTAATTGGAGGCAGATCTCCGAGGCAAAATGTATCGACTGGACCGGCAAGCGTGTAATCGGAGCATTGACGAATTCAGGCCGGGTGGAATTTGTCCGAGAGCTGGCCCATCCTCGACCAGATGTCTGGGAGTTGATCGACAAGTTTAAAGGGCAAGATAAACACAGTATGGAATGGATTTTTCATTTCGCTCCTGGCCTGGATTTGCAGCAGGACGAAAAAGATCCCAAGATTGTGGTGCTTAAAGAAGGTAAGCCTTTTTTAACTGTGAATATTCCGCATAATGGCATCCGTTGTCAAATGAGAAGCGATTGGTATTCATGCAAATACGGAGTCAAACAACGCAATCGTCGACTGCATGCACAGTGGCAAGGGGAGTTGAATAGCAAGGGAGCGTTGTTCCGCTGGCAGTTCCGGCTCGTTAACGAAAGGCCTCTGCCAACAGGCGAATGATATGTTGCAGCCACATGAGAATAAAATAAAAAAAGTGCTTATCATTGCCCGCGCGTTTCCGCCCTTCCTCCCTGTGGGGCACTCAATTCGGGTGGTTAAGTTCGTCAAATACCTGCCCGCCCTCGGTTGGCTGCCTGTGGTTCTTACCGTTAACGAACAAAAGGAATACGAGACCATGCGCAAGGTGGGCAGTGAGACTCTGCTATCAGAACTCCCGCCACAAGTGAAGATCTATCGCACAACCGCGGGTGAACTGTCAGTAAAGTTTTTGGAAAAGGAAAGAGAATTAAGCCAGCGGCACTGGCTGACAAGAATGATTATAAAGGTTCTCGAAGGCGCACGGCGTTGGATTTTACGGAATTTTCTATTGCCAGATCGCGTCGTTGCCTGGCTGCCTTTCGCTGTGAGACGGGGGCGACAGCTTGTGAGGAGTGAAGGAATCGATGTCATCTTTGCCACATGCCCCCCTCATTCTGCTACCCTGGTTGGCGCATTCTTGAAACTATTAACGGGTAAGCCGCTTATCTTGGATTTCCGAGATGATTGGATTGAAACACTCGAGTATCATTCCAAGCCTCCAATCCATCGCATGATCGAGCGAAGAATGGAAAGCTGGACGGTCAAGACAGCTGACAAGGTTGTCCTGGTCACGGAATGGAGCAAGAATGCGTTCATAAGCCGCTATCCCACACAGCCCAGTGATAAATTCGTTTTCATTCCCAATGGTTGTGATCTTGAGGAGTTTGCTGTGCTCAATTCGATGGCGGCAGTACCCAGAAACTCCAAGTTCACGATTGTACATGCGGGGTCCCTAAACGATTCAAAGTCTTGGACGCGCACTCCAGCGGCGCTCTTTCAAGCCGTGCGCCATATTCTGCAACAACACCCAGAGCTGGCAGAGAGACTGAGCCTAGTATTTGCAGGGGATTTCCCAGAAGGACATCGACTGTTGGCTGATAAAATGGGTCTGTCCGGGGTGATAAAGGAGTTGGGTCATCTGTCCCACGAGGAGGTTCTTCGCGTGACCAAATCGGCCGACCTGCTACTGGTCATAGCTACCGAGGGCCGTTCTACTGCGATCCCCGGCAAAATCTATGAGTATTGGGCTGTTGGCGGTCCACCGATTTTGCTGGTTAGTTGTCCTGGCGCCGCCGCGAGCCTCGTTGAACAGTACGGCCTCGGATTCACGGTCGACCCTACCGATGTAACCGGGATACAACAAGTCATCCTCACGGTATATCGTCAAATTCAGACGGCCGCGCCGCTACGTGTAAGCACGGCCGGCCTTGGGGCGTTCGATCGCCAAACATTGACCCATAAACTTGCACAGGTTCTATCACTGGTATATGACCGACGGTAATTAATTCATTTTTAATAAGGAGTTACTATGAATATAGCCATTAAAAGATGCACTAGATGTGTTTTACCAGAAACTTTTCCTCATATTAAATTTGATAATAATGGAGTGTGTAATGTTTGTTTAGACCATGATCGAAAATGGTCTTCATGGAAAAATGGTGGATCAATAAAGGCAAGTAATAAGTTATCAAAGATTTTTACTAATGTGAAGAAAATAAAACATAAATATGATTGTTTGGTTCCTTTTAGTGGTGGAAAAGATAGTACTTATGTTTTGTATATTTGTAAAAATGTATTTAAATTAAACGTTTTAGCTTTTAATTTTAATAATGGATTCCAAACAGAAGAGGCAATAACTAATATCTCCCATGCTGTTAAGCTACTAGATGTTGATCTTGTTACTATCAGTCCTAGATGGAGCCTAATGAAAGAGTTGTATTCGAGTTTTTTGCTAAAGGCAGGAGAAGCGTGTACACCATGTAACATGGGTATTGATTTGGGTTCTCATAGAATAGCTCAACAGGAAAATATTCCTTTAATCGTTATGGGTTATTCTCCACGCACTGAGGAATGTTCTCCAAAAGAGATTTATACATACAATAAAAAATATTTTATGAATGTAATCAAAAGAAATAAGTGTGGAACTATTATAAGCGGCACCTTGTATCAAGATTTAAATAAAAATACATCATTTATTGACAGAAAAAAACAAGCATTAAGTCATAAATATTTTAAAAAGTTGGATTCACTAAAAATAGCGTCAATATTTAATACCCCATTGCGTATTAATTTACCTGAATATATTGAATGGAATGAAAATGAAATGTTTTGTATCCTTAAAGATAAATTAAACTGGGAAGAATCTAAATTTGGGAAAGAACACATGGATTGTGAAATTAGTCCTGTTAAATGCTATTTAAGATACCAGCGCTGGGGTTTTGGCAGTAAAACTCAAAAATACGCAGCCCTTGTTCGTAACGGTCAAATAAATCGAAATTTTGCATTAGAGCTTCTGAAAGAAGAAGAGAATGAGCCTAAAGAGAATCTTAATATTCTATTAAATAAACTCAATTTGACTTCAAGTCATTTAGAAGAAATAAAAAAAAGTTCTCATCTAGATTATTTATGATTTAATTGAGAAAGCAAGAGAAAGTAAATCAGGTTGGTTCTGATTTCAGGATAGGAAATTGTCCTATAAATCGCCGGGATAGAATAAGCCATTGTGACTGTATATCTGCAAAATCAAACCAACGCGCCGCTGCGCGTGCGCACCGCCGGTATCGAGGTGTACGATTGCCAGGCATTGACCCGTAAACTTGCACAGGTTCTATCAATGGTATGTGATCGACGGCAATATCCCTGTTGATCCAAGCCAGAACTTAGCCATTCGTAGGTAAGCGAAGAGGGCCACAGTCTTCAAAAAAACTTGCGCCAATGATAATTTTCTGGAGACTGATATATGAAAACTGATCGAGTGCTTTTGATAGTAGGCCAGGATATGCAGTCAGCTTTTCATCAAAGGGGTGAACATCTCAGCCGTTTTTTGGCAAGATGTTTTGTTGAGGTGGACTTGATTTCAGTAACCAAAATGTACGACAGTCCAAACACGGATCCGGTTTGGAAAAAGGCGCCATTAGGTATTAGGGATATTTTGTTTAAGTGTGTCAAAATCATTTGCATAGGGAATGTGACTAGCTATGTCGTCCGCTTTCCGTGAGTACCCACTACCCTCAGTATTCTTACACGCGATTTCTGGACCTATGCGAGCCTAAGTAATTACCTAGACCAGCATTATGATGTCTGTATATTGGCAGACCCCCGTCTTGCTTATTTGGCCACACGGATGAAAAAGCTCAAGAGGGTAAATGTTTTGTTCTATGAAGATTGGGACTACTTTCCGGGTGAATTCCTCAATATCCCTTTCTGGCGTCAAATCATGAATTACAGGGAGCATATCTGTGTATGCGTTGCGGATGGCGTTGTATCCGTAGGGACTTATCTGGAGGCGTTAAGGAGACAGCAAGGTGCCAAGCATACCACTGTAGTGTCCAATGGGGCAGATTATTCCCTCTTCCGGACAGCTCAACAAAAAAAATCCATCCCCTCACTTTAATATATATGGGCACCTTGGGAGACGAGTGGGGTGCGGATTTGCCAATTAAATCTTTACCATTAATCCGAGAGATAATACCTGAAATACGTTATTTAATATTAGAATCAGGTCCTGACGAGAAAAAACTTCGAACCATGACGACAGAACTACGCCTGGATGACTGTGTTTACTTCCTAGGTAATCAGACATATCAGGACCTGCCACATTTCTTAGCTGAAGCTGATATAGGCGTGGCAACGTCTCGTGAAAATGACTTCAGAAGATATGCATCGCCCTTAAAGATTTTTGAATACATGGCCGCTGGGTTGCCGGTAATAGGTACTAACTTCGGCGAAACACGTTTAATTATCGAGAAGGCAAGGGCCGGACTAACGGTGGAGTTCACTCCTAAAGCCTTCGCAACGGCTGTCCTGGACTTATTATGTAATCGGGAAATGTATGAGCTTTGCTCAACGAGCGCAATCGATTTCGCCAGCCAACATGATTGGAAGCACCTATTTGATCATGAGCTGGAATTTATAAAGAGACCGTCATCTTTGACTTCTCACTCAATGTTGGCAGATACACTCCAAACCACCCAAGAAAATTGTATGGCTTTTGTACAAAACATCAACTTTTTTATTCTGACTCTGATACCTATGAGTTAACATATAAGTTTTTGGGAAGACATTCAAAGTTATGAATTTTATAAGCCTGAATATCAATGACCCTGATTGGCTCACTTTTATTAAACAATGTCCCAAAGCCACCGCTTTTCATCATCCTGCTTGGATAAATTTAATCTCTGAGTCTTATGGGTGGAAATCCTTTATATTGGGCGGCTTTGATAAAGGAAAAATGGTTGCAGGTCTTCCCATTGTTGATGTGAAAAGCTGGCTGACAGGAAAAAGATTGGTTTCATTACCTTTTACAGATTATTGTTCGCCATTAGTTACAAATCCATCATTATATAATGAATTAGTCGATGGATTAATTCAATTTTGCGATTCTCATGGAGTTTCGCGATTGGAGATACGAGGGTTAATACCTGGACACCACGCGATCTTACGAGAGGAGCGTTTTGTAATCAATAATCTTGATTTAAAAATTGATGCACAACAAGTATTTAAGACCTTTTCAAAAAAATTCAGGCAATACTCCAGAAAAGGCGAACGAGAGGGTTTGTACCTTGATTCAAATAACAGTCTAAAGGATATGCATATATTTTATAACCTTCATTTGAAGGTTAGAAAGAAGTTGGGTGTCCCGACTCAACCCAAACGATTCTTTCGTAATCTTTGGGATACGGTAGTTTCGCAAGGGTTGGGAAGAGTTCTTATCGTCTATTATAGTAGGCAGCCAGTCAGTGGTGCAGTTTTGCTGGGCTTTAACAAGAAGGCAATGATAAAATATAGTGCGACTGATCCTGCTTATTTGGACAAACGTGCACATTATTTTACATTTTGGAAGGCCATTGAATGGGCGTGCCAAAATAACTTCAAATCTATAGATTTTGGTCGCACGGATATCCTTAAGGAAGGATTGCGTTTCTTCAAACGAGGGTGGGGTTCGATTGAGCAGCCACTGTATTATTCATCCATATCTAAGTTTGCCAGTTTAATAAATAAAATGGATGTGATCAGCGGACAAATCTTAAAAACTGCCATACAGCACTCGCCGGTCTTGGTGGGGCGTATAATCGGCGAGTTGCTCTATAAGCATTTTGGCTGATTACCAGATACACAATGAATGTCTTACTAAAACTGGACATGTGAATAAGGTATGTTTTGACCTACTATAATTTTAATGGAGGTATGGTAAAATGGCCAACATGCATAAAAGATATGATGCTGGATTTCGATCCAAAATTGCCCTGGAGTCAGTCAAGGGTTAAAAAATGGCTGAACTGTCCAGTGATTTTAGGCCCCATCCCTACAAGGTTCGCAAGTGGATAAAAGATCTTCTAGAAACACTTCCTGATCTGTTTGTGGATCGGCAGAAGAAAAAGGATAAAGACCAAGAGGAACTGGTCACCGAGCTTTACCGGCAGATCGGCCAGTTGAAAGTAGAATTGGACTGGCTTAAAAAAAATCATAAAGCCTCTGTAAAGAAAAAGAGGCAGGAAGTGGAATCAGGGAATAGAAAAATTTCAGTCTCCAGGCAGTATGAGCTTCTTGGGTTGAGCCGATCATCGTATTATTACAGATCTGATAGGGATGATTCCTATAACGAGTATCTTATGCGGCTTATCGATGAACAATACACCAGGACACCTTTTTTTGGGGTACCGAAGATGACAGTCTGGCTGTGTCGTTAGGGGCATCAAGTAAACGAAAAAAGGATAAGACGCCTGATGCGACTTGAAGCTGTTTATCCCAAACCCCGGCTGAGTAAATCCTGTCCTATACATAAGAAGCATCCACATTTGTTAAGAGGACTTGTGGCTCATCATAATAATGGATACCTTGTAGCATGTAGGTTGTAGATTTTCAGCATAAAGTAGTCGATATCGCGGTAGCCGTAAGCTTTGCGTTTGATGACTTTAATACGGTTGTTGATTCCCTCCACCTTTGATGTATAGATAGGGAAGTCGAAGTAATTGAGGATACCCACAGAGTGTCGGCGCAATTTCCTGTTAATGGTAGAATAAAATATCCAAAAATGGCAGAAAAAAAAAGTCCTGTAACTTGTTGATATTCAACGAATTATAGGGAGTTAGGAAAACAAGAAATTGACACTTTCTAAGTTGTTGATATAAAATGGATTAGAATTTCGTGAAGACCTATTATTCTTAACAATAATTAGGAAAAGATATTATGAAATACAAAATCGCAATGCTTGTCTTTTCACATTATCCAGAAGATGAACGCGTGAAAAGAGAAACAGATGCTCTTATTGGTGCAAATATTTCCATAGACATCATATGTTTAAGGAGAGATCTTGAAAGAATTAAAGATACTGTTGATGGAGCTGTTGTGTATCGAATTCCTATTAATCGTAAAAGAGGTTCTCGTCTTAGATATTTATGGGAGTATTTAAGCTTTTCACTAATTTCATTTATATTTGTAACAACACTGTTTATAAAAAAGAGATATTCACTAATTCATGTTCACAATATGCCAGATTTTTTAGTTTTTTGCTGTTTAATACCAAAGTTATTTGGAACGAAGATTGTATTAGATTTACACGATCCTTCCCCCGAAGTCTATATGACAAAGTATTCAATACCTAAATCGCATATATTAATTAAATTTTTAATGTATATAGAGAAATATTCTATAAGGTTTTCTGACCATGTAATTACTCCTAATAAGTCATTCGTTCAACTTTTTATTTCTCGTGGATGTCCCGCTTATAAGATAACAACAGTAATGAACGCCCCTGATGAAAAGGTATTTTTAAGTGATAAAAAAAGAATACATTCTTATATTAAAAATAATCTAAGCCTTAAATTAATGTACCATGGTACTATTGCAAAACGTAATGGACTCCATATTGCTATTGAAGCGATACAATCTTTGAAATTTAAAATTCCAGATATAGAGTTTCACGTATTTGGTGAAGGTGATTTTGTAGATGAATTTTTGTATTTAGTAGATAAGCTGGCATTAAAAAACATTGTTTATTTCCATGGTTTGATTCTCCATAAAGACATTCCAAATGAAATAGAAGCAGTAGATATTGGGATAATTCCTAACGAACGCAATTCTTTTACAGAACTAAACCTTCCCACTAGAATCTTTGAATACATAAGTAAAAATAAACCTGTTATTGTACCTCGTACTAAGGGAATTATGGATTATTTTAACGATAAATCCATTTTCTTTTTTGAGGCAGGCAATAAAGCCAGCCTGGAAAAAACAATTTTTAAGGCTTATATAAATAAAGAAGAAAGAGAGAAAAAAATAAGAGAAGGGAACCTGGTATATCAAAAATATACATGGAAGAAGCAGAAGAAAAACCTTATAAATTGTATTTATCAATTACTAACTTAACGTCTTCCCAAAAACTTATATGTTAACTCATAGGTATAAGAGTCAGAATAAGAAAATTGTATGGCTTTTGTACAAAACATCAACTTTCTTCTTCTTACTCTGATACCTAATTATCTCCATGAGTTAACATATAAAACAATGGGGAGAACCTCAAGTTGCTTTATAAACATTTTGCATAATAATGAATCTGTTTAGCCAGAATACTCCATATCATTTTTGGCACTGTCAAATTGATTTTCCATACGAAAAATGGCAATCTGCAATTGATGAAGCTCTTCCTATTCTTGAGATAGATTGCGAAAAAGGAAATATTGAAAATATTCTTGGTGCAGTGTTGGGTGAGGGTCAATTTGGCTATGAACACTGGCATTTAAGCTCATCGAAGCGGCTGTATTATGTGCTGAAGCCGCTCCTTCCTCGTATTTTTACAAAATTTCTACGCAGACTTTATAATTTTCAATCTCAAAAAAATTTTTTGCTAAGCTGGCCTATTGAGAAGAGATACGCTGATTTTCTATGGCAAGTGATGAAAAATCTAATTAAGCTTACAGGCCAAGATGAAATACCATTTTTTCATTTTTGGCCGGCTGGATATCGATTTGTACTTATCCTCACTCACGACATCGAAACAGCAGAGGGCCAAAACTATTTAAGGCCAGTAGCTGATTTAGAAGAGAGGTTTGGTTTTCATTCTTCATTTAATTTTGTTCCAGAAAGATATGTTCTCAATAATGATTTAATATCAGAATTAAGTCACCGTGGTTTTGAAATAGGTCTACATGGATTAAAGCATGATGGAAAGCTTTTTAATTCTCGGGATCAATTTGTACGCAGAGCTGATCGCATAAACCACTATCTAAAGCAATTTAATGCAGTTGGTTTTCGTGCTCCTTTAACCCACCGTCATCCTGAATGGATGCAATCTTTAGAGATTGAATATGATCTCTCTTTTTTTGACACAGACCCATTTGAACCTATTTCTGGGGGAACTATGAGTCTGTGGCCTTTCCAACTCGGTCACTTCATTGAATTACCTTACACCCTTGTGCAAGATTACACATTAATTAAAATATTGGGGGAAACGACACCGAAAATTTGGTTAGATAAAGTTAAATTCATAAAGCAATATTACGGAATGGTTCTTTTAAATACTCATCCTGATTATCTAAAAAATGCAATTAACTGGAGGGTATATTCAGAATTTCTTGAAGCGATGAGCGTGCAAAGAGGATGTTGGAATGGCTTGCCAAGAGAAGTTGCAAATTGGTGGCGTAAGCGTTTTGATGCTATCTGCATTGAAGATCTCCCAGGTGGGATTCAAGGTAAGATTCGATTAATTGATGAAAATTTAATTATCGAGTAATTGTTAAATATCAAACAAGTAGAATTAGTTTTTATTAAGCTTAAATAAGACATGAAAATACGTGATTTTCGAATTTCTTTATCAAAAATTTTAACCATTGGCTTACTTCCTTCTCCTTTGAAAAAACTTTATTACAGGTTAAGGGGTTATAAAATAAGGCGTCATACAAAGCTAAGTTTAAGCAGTTTGCTTGATATTTCTGAATCATGTGAAATAGGGGATGAGACGAGAATAGGCGTATTCTGTATCCTATCTGATGAAATTCTTCAAATAGGGAAGCGCTGAAAAATCCTCTCTGAATACGATAATTACACCTCACATTGAAATTGGTCATGAAGTAATTATTAGCGAAACATCCATTATCCGGGCGCAGCAGCCATTTAGGGATTTGCGCATTTTTATAGATGATCGGGTACATATTTTTCCATTCGCAATTATTGATCCCTCCCGATCTATTCATATTGGATCGGAAACTGCAATAAGCATTTCCTCTTCCATTTTTACCCTTGGAGCTTATAAAGACAAACTTGCAGGATATCCAATTTCATATGGCGAAGTGAATCTTGGAAAATCTGTCTGGCTCGCAAGCCGAACTTTTATCATGCCAGACGTTACTCTCGGTGATGATGTGGTGGTTAGCACCGGCTCGGTGGTAACCCGATCTTTTCCTGAAGGTTCCTTTGTGTTTGGTGTGCCCGCGAGAATTCTTAAAAAGAAAGATTTTATCACCCCTTACACATCTTAACAGCAATTTATAATGCTTAAGGAGATCCTAAAAGAATTCCAAATGAATATTGAACATTTTTATCAGATGAATACTAGAATGATTTCTGAGACACATTTGTCTATTACCCATCTTTGACAGTTGAGAGTGAATTATCCTCGTAATTACCTTTAAAATCAACACATTCTCAGAGTTGCGCTATCATCATTTCATCCGAGCCATGGGATATGCGGCGGAATTTAAGGAAGAGTTGGAGGAGGAACTTTTTTGCTATGAGAGAGATCTTTTCTCCACTGAACTTTATTTAGTCTTTTTTGATACCACAAGTATTTACTTTAAAGGGGAAGGGCCTGAGGGTTTGGCAGAGTATGGAAATTCAAAAGATTACTGTCCTTCTTGAGACATGGCCCATATGTCATCAGACAGTCGAGAACACAAAAGGTCATGTATTTTGTAGTTATTTAGCCCTGTTGTTGGTCATAGAATTGAGAAGGAGATTGAGAGCAAAAAGAGAAGTTGCAAGCTGGGTTGAGATAATACGCGATTTACGTGCCCTCCAAGCGGTAAAGATTAACATAGACGGCAAGTCATTTTTAATACGAAGTGAATTTGAACGAGTTGCTCATCATTGTTTTTTGGTAGCAGGAGTTAAGCCTCCTCCTTTAATCAGTCAAATGTAGTGACATGCGAAAATTTTGACCTTGTAATCTGCTGTAAATAAAGAAGATAAATTTTGCAAGTGTTAAAGATGGGCATTAAACATAAAAGCAAGCTCCCCTCGATATTTCTTCTCGAATCTCTGAATTCTAATGATAAAATAGTGCCTCATCATATTTATATTGTCCATAATAAGATAAACCTGGATATAAAGAAACAAATTGATAAGTTGCATCTTTCCTGGTTTTCCTATGAAGGACATCAATGCAGTGCTTTCCTAAATGATGTGAATGAAGTGCTGCGTGAATATTTTACTCACTATGGAATCTTATTTGAACATCCCTGATAATATTTGTTATATGTATTTTTATTCAAAGAAAAATAAATTCCTGTTTTTGTTGCGCTTAATTTGACATTGTTTCTCTTTCTTTTTAATAAATAATAGATTTCAGGTTTGGAAAAGGAATTTAAATTATATAGCGGGGGATAAAATGATAAAAATAGGTATCATTGGATACGGGTATTGGGGTCCGAACGTTGCAAGAAATTTTAATGCCTGCCAAGGTGCAGAATTAGTTTCAATTTGTGATTTGGATGAAAAGCGCTTGAATCTTGCTAAATCACATTATCCTTTTATTAAGGCTTATTCAGATCCCAAAGATTTGATAACTTCTAAAGATATTGATGCTGTGGCTGTAGTGACTCCGGTTTTCACCCATT
>Ga0307378_10008459_pt1 | contig 13675 bp, 10 predicted proteins | sample UN1MG_FD_202238 | JGI IMG/M metagenome (GOLD analysis project Ga0307378, IMG submission 202238) | Soil microbial communities from Risofladan, Vaasa, Finland - UN-1 | ecosystem: Environmental > Terrestrial > Soil > Coastal area > Acid sulfate soil | place: Finland: Risofladan, Vaasa | collected... | reverse complement strand
CAACGCCGGTCTCATGGCGACGCCCCAGGGAACCACCGCGCAGGGCTTCGAGACGCAGTTCGGCGTGAACCATCTGGCTCACTTCGCACTCACGGGCCATCTCCTCGATCTCCTGATGGTCACCGGCGGGTCGAGAGTGGTCAACGTGAGCAGCCAGGCTCACCGATTCGGGAAGATCGATTTCGACGACCTCCAGAGCGTCGAGCGCTACTCGGCATGGGGTGCCTATGGGCAGAGCAAGCTCGCCAATCTCCTCTTCACCTTCGAGCTCCAGAGGCGCCTCGATGCAGCCGGTGCAGACACGATCGCCACCGCTGCCCATCCGGGCGCGTCGAACACCAACCTCGGTCACGAGCCGGCGGGACCGCTGGGCAAGATGATGGAGCTGGGGCGTCCGATCATGGACCGGTTCTTCACGCAGACGGCCGCGATGGGTGCGCTCCCCACACTTCGAGCGGCCACCGATCTCTCGGCGGCAGGGGGCGACTACTTCGGGCCGTCGGGCCTCGGCGAGCAGAAGGGGCATCCGGTCAAGGTCGATTCGAACGGCCGCTCGAAGGACGAAGCCGTGGCGAGTCGTCTCTGGGACGTCAGCGTCGCGCTCACCGGCATCGACTACGCGGCGCTCGCGTCCTGAGCCGAAGCGAGCCTCATCGCAGGAGTGCCCGTAGCGAGTCGAGCGTATCGGCGTGCTGTGGTGGCTTGTCTTCCCGGAACTGCCGTACGCGCGCGAACCGCAGTGCCAGATCGCCCGGGTAGCGCGTCGACCGCTGGACGCCGTCGATGGCGATCTCCACGACCAGCTCGGGGCGGACCCACACGACATCGTCGGTGACTCGGTCGGCGATCCCCTGGAGCCGTTCGGTCTGCCATTCGAGCAGCTCGTCGGTGAGGCCCTTGAAGGTCTTGCCCACCATCACGAAGTCGTCGCCGGTCCTTGCGCCGAGGTGCAGGTTCGACAGCCACCCGCTTCGTCGGCCGTGACCCCACTCGGCGGCGAGGACGACGAGGTCGTAGGTGTGCACCGGCTTGACCTTCAACCAGCCCTTGCCGCGCCGACCGGCCTCGTAGGGAGCGAGCACGTCTTTGACCATGACGCCTTCGTGGCCGACCTCCACCGTGTCCGCGAAGAACGACTCGGCCACCCCGAGGTCGGCGGTGCGGACCCGAGGTGCCCGGTTCTGCTGGGGGACCAGCGAGTCCAGGATCAGATGTCGTTCGTCGAGGGGCTGGTCGATCAGATCGACGCCGTCGAGGTGGAGCACATCGAAGAAGATCGGCGTCAATCGCACGCGGTCGTGCGAGCCGGCATCATCGGCACCGAAGCGCGACATCGTGTCCTGGAATGCCCGTGGACGACCGTCGCCGTCGAGCCCGAGCACCTCCCCGTCGAGCACGACCTGGTGGCAATCCAGCGCGGCAACGACGTCGACGACCTCTCGGGACCGGTCGGTGACGTCGTTCAGATTGCGGGTGTACACGCGCACGCGGGCGTCGTTCCGGTGCACCTGTACTCGTGCCCCGTCGAGCTTCCACTCGACCGAGGCCGTCCCGAAAGCATCGATCCCTTCGCCAACGGACTGAGCGGTGCTTGCGAGCATCGGTTGGATCGCGGTGCCGACCGAGAGGCCGACATGGGCGAGTCCGTCGGCGCCGCTCCGTAGTGCGACTGCTGAGACGCCGGCGAGATCGCCCGACAGCATCGCTGCCCGGCGGAACAATGCGAGCGGCACGTCGGCGGCCCGTGCGACGGCGTCGGTCATCACGCCGGTCAGCGCGCCCTGGCGCAGCTCGCCGACGAACAGCCGGCCGAGGAATTCCTGCTCGTCGGCGGTGCACCGCGACCACAACTCGCTCAGCAGTTCAGCTCGTGCGGTCTGTGAACCGGGCCCGGTCGTGCGCACCAGTTCGTCGACGACACCGTCGACATCGTGGACGGTCACGGTGCCCTGTGAAGCCGGCGGAGCGTCGAGGGCAGCGATGGTCGCCCAGCCGACGCCGATGCGGCCTTGGCGGACTTCACCGGTGAGCATCGCCACCGCGATCTCGGCTGCTCCAGGATCCTGTCCTCCGATGAGGCCTGCGATCGTGTCGCGTTTCGCGTTGCGTGACCGGGTCGCGCCGACGTCGAGTGAGACACGAACGACGTCGCCGAAGAGCATCGGCCTGGAGGGTACCCTTCGTCATTCGTCGCAGGTCTCGCCACCATCACCGGCCACGACCCGCGGCTCGAGCATCTCGTCGGTGGCGGTGTCGTGGACGAACTCGAAGGTGAGATCGCTGCCGTCGTCGAGCGAGACCGTGGCGATTCTGCTCTCGTACTGCTCGGGCCGCCCGCTTCGCTCGTCTGCGAGACGTTCGATCTGCTCCTTCTTCGGGTCGACGCGTCGGGCCGAGTCGAGCGCTTGGCGCAGGTTGCTCCCCGGGTGGGCCAGGTTCACCACCGAAGCGAGTGGCGGGAGGTCCAGCCCCTTGACGATGCGGCTCACGTCGTCGAGGCCCGCAGCGCCGATCCTGGCGAGCCCTCCGAGTCGCTCGATGCGGGCGGCGATCAACCCGGTCGTCGTCGGCTTCGGTGGTGTCCCGCGGGCGACCGGCGCGAACGCGATCGTCGGGATCAAGACCTTTCCCACCCATCGGGCCGGGTCTTCACGAAGCAGGTCGAGGTCGAGGAGCACGTCATCGAGTTCGTCGGGATGGCGAGCCAGCGAGGCGAGCCCCGTGCCCATGTCCTCGGCGTCACGCGAGAACCCGTCCGGGTCGAGAACAGCTCGTACCTGGTTGAAGTCGCGTGTGAACTTGCCCCATCCGGTGGCGAAGTCTCCCAGGCCCGTCCCCACGCCTCGCAACGATTCGATCGCGCCCTCACGATCCATGAGCTGGCGGTAGCCGGGCGCCGCGTCGCCGGCCCTGAGCAGGGTGAGCATTGCCCGCGACGTCGCCTCTTCCATCTGGCTGCGGGCTCGCGAGTACAGAGAGATCGCCCGATCGGCGGTGGCTGCTCCGGGGTCGGTCGGCGCCAAGCCCGCCGGCGCGTTGCCGGATCGGGCTCCCTCGTCGGTGTCGAGGCTCCAGCGCCGCGATTGCGCAAGCGCGAGATGCCACAGGTGGAAGGCGGTGTTCGCGTCAGGTCGAGCCGTGATGATCGCCTCGGCGAGGTCGGCGAACGCTCGACCGGCGTCATCGAAGACCTCCGTCGCGTGCGCAGCGTCGTCCGGCAGACCACTGACGCGCCGCTCGAACGATCGTCCAGCATCGCCCTTCCAGGCCGGCGCCGACTCGAGCGACCTGAGTTCACGCGTGGCCAGGCCGAGCGTTGCCGCCATCCTGCGGAGGCGACGGCTCACCGCTGCTGCGGCAGCCGCGTCGACCGGAACGAGATCGGCGACGCTCGTCGCGTGGGCGAGCAGGCTGGCGGCCTCGAGGTCGGTCACCAGTCGAGCGCTTCGGCGAGGAGTCCCTCGAACATGCGGTAGACCTGCGAGGCCTCGTCGAGGCGGGCGCCGATCTCGTCGAGGCCGTCGACCAGAAAGGCCAGGGCGAGGGCCCAACTCGCGCTGAACTGCCGACCGACCTCGGCATAGGACGGCGATCCGATGGCCCCGAGTTCGTCGGCGAGGTGCTCAGCATCGCTGCGGCGTGGTTCGAGGTCACGACCCAGCGAGTGGAACCGTTGCGCGCGCGCTTCGAGGTCGGCGGGATCGACGGCGAGGCACTCGGGCACGCGGGCGAGCGTGTCATGTAATTTCAAGTGATGTCAATAGGTTTCAGTTCTGCGGTAAGGTGGCCCCTTGCGCCTTGGCATCTCGCTTTCGAGCACGCACCCCTCGTCCGATCACCGGGACGGTCCACAGCACATGATCGAGCGGGCTCGTGCGGCTGCGCGGGCCGACCTCGACCTGTTGAGCGTGGGCGACCATCACAGCACCGGTCCGTTCGCGTATGTCCAGAACGTCCCGATCATGGGCCGCCTCCTCGCCGAGTGGGGCGACGGACCGGTCGGCTGTCTGTTCCTGCTCCCGCTGTGGAACCCGCTGACCGTTGCCGAGCAGGTGGGGACCCTGGCTGCGATCGCCACCGGAGGTCCCTTCGTCATCCAGACGGGACTCGGTTCGGTCGAGCAGACTCAGGCCCTCGGGTTCGATCGCCGAGAGCGCGGCGCCCGGCTCGACGCGTCGATCGATCTCATCAAGGCGCTGCTGGCGGGCGAGACCGTGTCAGACGAGCGCTGGGGGCTGCGCGACGTCGCCATCGCGCCGCTGCCACCCGAGGGCGTCGAATGGTGGATCGGGGGCACCGCGCCGCGCGCCATCGAGCGCGCAGCCGCCAAGGGTGATGCGTGGTATTGCGATGCAGGGGCCGACGCCGATTGGGCCGCCGCTCAGATGCGGGTGTACCTGCAAGCGTGCGATCGCCTCGGCCGCGAGCCGGGCACCATGGCCATCCGCAAGGATGTGTTCATCGCCGAATCGCACGACGAAGCGTCCCGAGTCGGCGACGACCTCATCGCCGGCGGGTATCGCGGGATGAGCAGGGGCGCAGTGGCCTACGGCACTGCGGAATCGGTCGCCGAAGAGCTCGCGGTGTTCGGTGAGATCGGGTTCACCGACGTCACCATTCGAACCATGGCCGTGCCCCAGGACGCGGCGGTGACCTCGATCGAGCTCGCCGGCCGGGTCCGGCAGTTGCTGGCCTCGGCCTGAGCTCACCACCGAGCCCGAGATTGCCGGCCGGCCGCTGCGCCGAACTAGACAACCTGACGCTACGTCAGATCTTGAGGGGAACGCCGTGGACTTCCAGGAATCCGCCGAGTTGGCAGCCTTCCGAGGCGAGGCCCGGTCGTTCCTCGACCAGCACGCCAACCTACGTGCCGACAGGAATGCCGGCGAGCACCCGATGTCGAAGGCCCACGAAGCCCACATCGGCCCGGCGCGTGAGTGGCAGCGAACGCTGTCGGACCACGGCTGGGCGGGGATCACTTGGCCCGAGGGTTGGGGAGGCCGCGGGCTGAGCAGCAGCCACGAGTCGGTCTTCCTCGACGAGCAGGCCAAGTACGACGTGCCGGTCGGCCCCTACGTGGTCGCCATCGGCATGGTCGGTCCGACCCTCATCGAACACGGCACTGCCGAGCAGCAGCAACGATTTCTCCCCGCCATGCTCCGCGGCGAACACATCTGGTGCCAGCTGTTCAGTGAGCCCGCCGCCGGTTCCGACCTCGCAGCGCTCCGCACGTCCGCGGTCCGTGACGGCGACGAATTCGTGGTGAACGGACAGAAGGTCTGGACCTCAGGTGCGCATTTCAGCGATTGGGGCATCCTGCTCGTCCGTTCCGACATCGATGCTCCCAAGCACCGTGGGATCACCTATCTCCTGGTCGACATGACGACCCCGGGTATCGACATCCGGCCGCTCGAGCAGATCAACCGAGCGGCTCACTTCAACGAGGTGTTCCTGACCGACGTCCGCATCCCCGTCGCCAACGTGGTCGGTGAGATCAACGGTGGCTGGGCGCCGACGATGACCACGCTGACCAGCGAACGTGGCGCCATCGGTGCCAGCCGGAGCGTTGGATGGGCCGACATCGAGCAACTGGCGAAGGAGGTCGGCGTCATCCACGATCCGCTCATCCGGCAGGATCTGGCTCGGGCCTACACCCGGTTCGAGATCATGCGGTACCTCCGGATGCGGGTGCAGACGGCGAGCGAGCACCGAAGGCGGCCGGGCCCCGAGGCCATGGTCATCAAGTTGGCCTACTCGGAACGGATGGGCGAACAGGGCGACCTGGTCATGAAGATGATGGGGGCCGAGGGCCTGTTGTTCGAGCCCGACGCTGCGCGCAACGCCTTCTGGCACCACCAGTTCCTCAGCCAGTGGTCATCGAGAATCGGGGGCGGCACCGATCAGGTCCAGCGCAACACCATCGGTGAGCGTGCGCTGGGGTTGCCCCGCGAACCCCGCCCCGACAAGGACGTGCCGTTTCGAGATCTGCCGAAGTGACCCGGGCGGTTCTTCCCCGAGTCGCTCACCCGGTAGCCTCACAGAGTTCAGATCGAATTCCTCGCGCCGTCACCTGGCACTTCCCCGGAGGCACATCCATGTTGTCGTATCTCGATCCAGCCAGCGGGAGCATGCTCGCTCCGCTCATCGCAGGAGGGGTGGCCGGCATCGCCGTCGTCTTCAAGACCTTCCGATACCGCATCAAGTCGGTGTTCGGGTTCGGATCGAGCAAGACCGACGAGATCGCCGACGACAGTGCCGAGACTCCCTCGTCATAGGTGAGGCGCAGGTGCGCCTCGGTACCACCGCATGAACCAAGCCTCCCCTGATCCCGGGTCGTTTCGCGACCCGATGAGTCGAGTGTTCGTCAGCCACGACGCCGTTCTCAGGACGCTCGATCCGACCGCCCTCGAGGACTTCGAGGCGCTCGCTGCCACGGACTTCTACGGTGCAGCGCTCGACGCAGGGTCGATCGTCGGCACGACCTTGACCGACGTGGATCCTGCGACGCTCTCCTCCGACGCTGCCGCGGTGCTCCGACACGACCGGATCCCTTTTCTCTCATATCCCTACGAGTGGTCCTTCGAGATGCTCCGCGATGCAGCTGCTCTGCAGCTCGATCTCACCGCGGCTGCCCTCGCCGCCGACCTGACCACCAAGGACGCCAGTTCGTACAACGTGCAATTCGTCGGCTCACGCCCGACCTTCATCGATCTTGGTTCCTTCGAACGACTCCACGCGTCGGAGCCGTGGTACGGCTACCGCCAGTTCTGTCAGCTCTTCCTCTTTCCGCTGATGCTCCAGGCCTATCGGGACATGCCGTTCCAGCCGTGGCTGCGAGGTTCGATCGACGGCATCTCGCCGCTCGAAGCACGGGCCGCGATGTCGCGGTGGGACGTGATGGACCCGCGCAAGAAGGGCACTCTGGTGCACGTTGCCCTGCACGCCCGCGCCGAACGCAAGCACGCCGGTACCGACCGTGACGTCAAAGCCGATCTCGCCCGCGCGGGGTACAAGAAGGAGATCACGGTCGCCCAGGTCAAGGGCCTCCGCAAGATCGTCGATCGGCTTCGATGGCGGCGCTCGGACTCGGAGTGGTCGGACTACAGCGAACGTGGGCACTACTCCGATGCGGATCTCACGCAGAAGTCGGGGTTCGTGAAGTCGGTGACTGCGGAACGGTCCCGCGGCCTCGTTCTCGACCTCGGCGCCAACGACGGCTACTTCTCGCAGGTCGCGATCGACGGTGGCGCCGACTACGTCGTCGCCGTCGACGCCGACCCGCTCGTGATCGACACGCTCTACCGGAGCCTCCGCGAGGCGGGCGAGCATCGGATCCTCCCCCTGACGATGAACCTGGCCAACCCGTCGCCCGGCACCGGATGGCGCGGCCGCGAACGCCAGGCGTTCTTCGAGCGGCGTCGTCCCGACCTCGTCCTCGCCTTGGCCGTGGTGCATCACCTCTCCATCTCGGCGAACGTGCCGCTCGACGAGATCGTCGACCAGTTCGCCGACCTCGGAAGTGAGGTGGTCGTCGAGTTCCCTGGCCCCGACGACCCGATGGTGAAGCGACTGCTCCGGAACAAGCGCGAGGGAACCCATCGCGACTACTCCGTCGAGCGGTTCGAGGCCGCGATCGCCCGAAGGTTCGACGTTCGTCGACGTGAAGAACTCCCGTCGGGAACCCGCACCCTCTACCACGTCGTTCCCACCGGCTGAGAGCCGAGCATGGTCGCGACCGAGCCGTCCCCCGATTCGACGCTGGGTCGGCTGCGGCTGCGCATCGGCTTCGGCCGCCTCGTACGAGAGTCGTTGCTCCCGATCGTCGCGGTGTCGGGCCTGGCGATCGCCCAGCCACTGCTCGATCTGTTCGGATCGAATGCGGAGTTCTTCGTGGCGGCCCAACTGAGCAAGACCGAGATCGCCGTGTTCGCGCTGGCCGCAGTCGTCGTCGTGCCTGCCGTGCTGTTCGGATTGGTCCTCCTCGTCGCTGCGGTGGCCGGCCAGAAGCCGGCCGAGATGCTCACGCACGTCCTGGTGGGAGTTCTCGCCTTCGTGCTCGGCATGACCGCGGCCCGCCAGTTCGGTGCCGACAGCACGGTGCTGCCGCTCCTCGTCGCACTTGGCGTGGCTGGGACGGTCACGTTCTTTCGTCTGCGGTCGAGCGGCTTTCGCCAGGCGATTCGCTACCTCAGTGCCGCGCCCGTCTTCTTCCTCGCACTGTTCTTCTTCGGCTCGCCCACGTCGGACCTGCTGTTCAGTGCCGAGGCATCGGTGGCGGCAGGGGTGACGATCGAGAACCCGGCGCCGATCGTGTTCATCGTCGCCGACGAGCTCCCGATGGCGTCGCTGCTGCGAGCTGACGGCACGATCAACGCGGAACGATTCCCCAACATGGCTCGACTCGCCTCGAACAGCACGCTGTACCGGAACACGACCTCGGTGTCACCGAACACCCCGCTGTCGGTGCCGACCATCCTCGACGGCAAGTTTCCGCCCGACCACGGCCTGCCGACATCCGCCGATCACCCCGAGAACCTCTTCACGATGCTCGGTGCGTCCTACGACATGTCGGTGACCGAAGCGGTGACCGATCTGTGCCCGGGCGAGAACTGCGAAGACCCGTTCGCAGCTGTGCCGGAGAGTCCGTCGAGCCGCCTCAGCGACGCCCTGAGTGACGCGGCGGTGGTCTACGGGCACGCAAGTCTGCCGCGCCGGTTCCGGAACGATCTTCCTGCGGTCGATCAGAGCTGGGGCGACTTCATCGACACCGAACCCGACGTGCTCGATCCCGGTGCCGAACCGACGACTGTCAACCCGCCACCCAGCGGGGAGACGACACGAGAGTTCATGGCGCGGGTCCGCGAGGAGAACCGCGCCGGGAGGCCGACCCTTCAGGGCGAGACCCTCCGGCAGGCACTCGGTACGCCGCCCACCGGTGATCATGAGCTGCTGTTCGTCCACGAGGTCTTCCCGCACTTCCCGTGGACGCGGACGCCGTCGGGTGCCGTGTACGACAGCCGCGGGGGCCCGCCCGGCCTGCTCGAGGACTACGGGTGGAACGACGACTTCCTGATGGTCCAGGCTCAGCAGCGGCACCTTCTGCAGCTGGGATATCTCGATCGGATCGTCGGCGAGCTCATCGACACGATGACGGCCGAAGGCACGTGGGACGACGCGCTGGTGGTCCTGACCGCCGACCACGGCATCGCCTTCAACCCCGACGACTTCTCTCGTGCGCCAACTGCGACCAACATCCAGGAGGTCTACCGGGTCCCGCTGTTCATCAAGGCGCCCGACCAGACACGAGGCGCGATCGACGACGACCTCGCGCGGACGATCGACATCGTGCCCACGATCGTCGATCTGCTTGGCGTCGACACCGAGTTCGTCTTCGATGGGGTCTCGCTCGAGAGCGACGAGCGAGCTGACACGCAGAGCATCGTCTACCCCAATGGCCCCCGCGAGGTGGGCGGCGGAACGCCCGATGTGCTGGCCCTCGCCGAGCGGAACCAGTTCCGATTCCCGACCGGCGACGACTGGCGAGCCGTGGTCGCCGTCGGGCCCTACGGCGGCCTCGTGGGCACGCCTGTGGCCGATCTCGCTCCGGCGACGGGCGCTCCGGTCGGCTGGACGGTCAACGACGACGGCGCACTCGCATCGGTCGACCTCGACAGTGGGGCGATTCCGATCCTGCTCACGTGCAGCCTGTCGGGCGCGCCGGATTCGGGTGAGTTGCTCGTCGCGCTCAACGGGGTCGTCGCGGGCGCGGTCGGACGCGAGGGCGACGAGGGGTGTTCGTTCCTCGTCGACGAGACGCTGTTCGTCCAGGGGCCGAACACGGTCGAGCTCCTGGCGGTCGATGGCGATCCGCTGGACCCGCAGGTGGTCGTCCTCGCCACGGCCTCCTGATGTCGGCTGGTTCAGCCGAACTGCTCGCGTAGCTCGCGTTTCTGGATCTTCCCGCTCGCGTTCACGGGGAGCGACTCGACGAATTCGATGCGGCGGGGCTTCTTGTACGACGCCAGTCGCGACCGGCAATGATCGATCAGGTCGGCGGCGGTCGTATGGTGCCCGGCTCGCACGACGACCACGGCCGTGATCGCCTCGCCCCATCGCGCCTCAGGCGTTCCGATCACTGCCACCTCGGCCACCGACGGGTGTGCCTGCAGCACGTCCTCCACCTCGCGCGAGCTGACGTTCTCGCCGCCGGTCACCACGAGGTCCTTCTTGCGGTCGATGATCGAAAGGAGGCCCTCGTCGTCGATCCGGCCGATGTCGCCGGTCCGAAACCAGCCGTCGTCGGTGAACGCGGCGCTGGTCGTCTCGGGATCGTTCCAGTAGCCGGCCATGACCTGGTCGCCCCGGACCTCGATCTCACCGTCGTCGGCGAGGCGGACGGCCGCCAGCGGTCCGGGCCGCCCTGCGGAAGCGAGGAGGTGCTCTTCGCCGACGGCGGCGCGGCGATGCAGCCGGGCGTCGAGGAACACGGCGTTTCCCGACAGCTCGGTCATTCCGTATCCCTGGGCGAAGTCGCAGTCCAGGCGGTCGAGCCCGCGTCGGAGCACCTCGACCGGGATCGCCGACGCTCCGTATCCGATGCTGCGGAGCGTTCCGAGGCGGCGTGCGTCGAAGCTCGGATCGTCGAGCAGCGCGGCGATCATCGTCGGGGCCAACGAGATCGTCGTCGCTCGGTGTCGATCGATGGCATCGACGACCGCGGCTGGGTCGAACCGCTCGAGCAGGACCACCGGTCGAGCGTGGAGGTGCTGGATCAACACGTTGTAGGCGGCCACGTGGCACAGGGGAAACGGGAAGACATAGATGTCATCGGGTCGGACCGGGCGGCCGATCGACGCGTTCATGACCCCGGCGAGCAGTGACCGATGGGTCAGCACCGCACCCTTCGGGCGCCCGGTCGTGCCACTGGTGAAGATGATCCAGGCCGGGTCTCGCTCGTCTGAGGGTCGGGGTGCGACAAGGGTCTCGGCGACGTCCGTCGCCTCGGCGAGGTCGGCCCACGACAACGTCGAGGTTCCGCCGATCTGTTCCAGCAGGTCGGTCTGACCGAGGACGAGACAGGTGTCGGTTCGTTCGAGCTGATCGGCCCACTCGGTCGGGTGGAGCCGCTGGTTCAGGAGCACGAGCACCACGCCGGCCAGCGAGGCCGCCGCGAACAGGGTCACGTAGTCGGTCGTGTTGTGGCTGAGCACCGCAATCCGATCACCGGGCCCAGTCCGTGCGGCGAGCACCGTGGCCATCCGGCGCGCCCGGTCATCGAGGTCGCCGAAGTCGAGCGCGACGTCTTCGAACACGATCGCGGTCTCGGCGGGGTCACGCCGTGCGGCGAACTCGACGATCTCGTGGATCAGCACGCTTCGATCGTAGGGACGCCAGGGCGCCGCACGTGCAGTTGCGTCGGTGCCCGGCTCAACCCGGAGTGCAGGCGTCCGATGAGGTCGCGCGGAAGCCGGCGACGTCTTCGACCCGCGCCGCGGCGGGCACGACCGCATCACGCGCCGGCCCGCTCACGTCATCTCCCGAGGCCGAGGCGACCGGCCAAGAAGGCCAGGCGGTCGGCCGCGAGGCCGATGGTCCGGCTGATCGAGCGGGCACCATGGCCGACGTCGGACTCGCGTCGCAGGATGATCGGTGACTCGTCGAAGCGGGCCGAGGTTGCCCATTGCATCGCCGCACACAGCTTGCGGCCGTGCATCGGGTCGACCCGCGTGTCCGAGTCGAAGAGGGTGAACATGGTGGCCGGGTAGGCGACCCCCTCGACGACCCGGTGGTAGGGCGAGTACGAGATCAGCCACTCGAACTCGGTCGGGTCGTCGGCCCGGCCGTACTCGTCGTTCCAGGTCTCGCCGAGACCGAACCGTTCGTAGCGGATCATGTCGAGAAGCGGAGCGCTGCACACGACGGCTGCGTAGCGCGAAGGGTCGCGAGTCACGGCCGCGCCGACGAGCAACCCGCCGTTCGAGCCGCCCGAGATGCCGAGCTGCTCGTTCGTCGTGACGCCCTCGGCCACCAGCCAGTCGGCACATGCCTCGAAGTCCTCGAACACGTGGTGCTTGTGTTCGCGCATGCCGTCTCGGTGCCATCGTTCGCCGTACTCGCTGCCACCGCGAAGATTGGCGACGGCGTAGGTCCCACCCGCCTCGACCCAGGCCACGATGGCCGAGGAGTACTCGGGTTCGAGCGCGACGTTGAAGCCTCCATAGCCGGAGAGGATGGTGGGGCCGGGCGACGTCGATCCGTCAGGCCTCACCACCGACATCGGAACCCGAGTGCCGTCGAGCGACTCGACGAACACCTGCGATGCCGCGATGCCGGCGACCGGCTCGAATCCCGGCGTGGTCGCCCAGGTGTCGGAGGTCCCGGTGGTCGCGTCGACCCGCAGGATCAGCCCCGGCTGGGCGAAGTCCGCGTAGCGGACATGAGCAGTGGTGCCCGAGCGCGGAGCGCTGACCGAGGCAGTGCCGCGCCCGGGGAGAGCGACCGAGTGCCGGTGCGACCCGTCACGTTCGTAGATCTCGATCTCGGCTGCCACGTCACGCTTCCAGGTCGCGATGATCGCGTCGTCGACGAGTGAGGCGTCGTCGAGTACGGCGAGGTCATCATGGGCGATGACATCGGTCCACTCGGTGGGCGACTCGAGATCGGCGACGGCGAACCGGCCATTGGGTGCATCGCGATCGGTCTGGATCCACAGCCGGTCGTCACGAACCCATGCATGGGTCCTCGCATCGACGCCCACCTGGATCGGCCGGAGCGTCTGTGGGTCGTCCTTGCGGTCGACCAGCCACACGTCAGTCCGCGGCGCAGTGCCGACCGCCGAGCTCAGGACCAGCCAGCGGTCGTCCTCGCTCAGGTCGATGCCCCAGTACGTGCCCCGCCGACACTCGGCGCCGGCGATCAGCTCGTCGTCCGCGTCGTCGGCCCCGACCACGTGCCGAAACACCCGACGGTGCAGGTGGGGTTCGTCGTCGGGGGCCTCGGCCGCCGACAGGTACCGCATGTAGAAGATCGCCCCGCCGTCGGCCTCCCATGCGACAGGCGAGTATCTGCACCGGTCGATCGGCCCGTCGATGTCGTCTCCGGTCGACACCTCGAGGATCCGGAGCACCGATTCCTCGTCGCCCCCTTCCGACAACTGGTAGGCGACCCGGGCACCGTCGGGCGAGACCGACACGGCGTCGAGCGTCACGAGCCCGTCGGCGGATCGGCCATTCGGATCGACGAGGACGCGCTCGCCGGCTTCGTCACGCACGAAGAGGACGTCGTGGTCCTGGCCCGGTTCGCGCCTGCGGAAGAACTGGAGGCCACCCCTGACGGCCGGGGGCGAGATCGAGCCCGGGATCAGCTCTTCGAGCCTCGCTGCGAATCCCGCTCGGCTGGCCAGCGTCGAGAGATGTTCCGAGCAGAGCGCGTCCTGTGCCTCCGACCAGGTCGCGGTTTGCGGGTCGGTCGGGTCTTCGAGCCAGCGGTACGGGTCGGCGACCGTGACCCCGTGCAGGACGTCGGCGGCGTCGGAGCGATGTGCGGCGGGGTACTCGGGCATCGGAGGTCGACGATAGACCCGCGGGTCGCGAGGAGCGGGGCGTATCAGCCGGCGGCGTCGGCGATGGCTCGGGCGGTCTTGTAGTCGGCCTTGCCGTTCGGTGCCCGCGGGACG
>Ga0307378_10008456_pt1 | contig 13678 bp, 9 predicted proteins | sample UN1MG_FD_202238 | JGI IMG/M metagenome (GOLD analysis project Ga0307378, IMG submission 202238) | Soil microbial communities from Risofladan, Vaasa, Finland - UN-1 | ecosystem: Environmental > Terrestrial > Soil > Coastal area > Acid sulfate soil | place: Finland: Risofladan, Vaasa | collected... | reverse complement strand
TGGCATTTCCAGACCTTTTAGAGCATAAGCTCGATCCTGTCCGTTCGTATTATAACCGTTTCGGTCTAAAAAGTTTTATATGGTTCAGACCATTTGATCAGGCTTATGACGGCTATAGCTTGTACTGTTCGCTATTCTTTCAAGACGAGACCGCAAATAAGAATGTTTTAGATGTAACAGAAGGTACTTCAATAGAGTTTCCTTCAGGAAGGGATGGATTTGCAACTAATTCATTACAGGATAATGAGTTAAAGGAATCTATTTTTGGCTATCTCAGTGGTATAAAGCTTCCTAAATGGGAAAAACTGCCTACAGAACGTCAAGGACGCGCTAAGTTTCTCTCTTCATTACTAAAAGGCCATTCTCCCCAGGAAAAAGATCAGGGTAAAGACCTTGATATCTGGTCCATGACTCAAGACGATTTATTGAAGACGTATTATGAAGGATTGCTTGAGAGGACGGGGGGAAATAAAACTGAGGCCGCTAAGTTGGCTGGTGTGGAATATAAGACGTTTTATAGTCGCCTCCAAAAGTATAATCCCACCTCTAAACAAATTCCACAAAATCCCGCAATAAAATAGCTGTAATTTATTAAAAGCTAACCTTAAAATATAATATACCTTGTACTAACTCCCGTCTGTGCGAATGGTATAAGGTTTTTTAATCTAGTAGAAGTCATACCTATAGGCGAAATGTCCCATGTTTTTTAGTAGCCATTTTGGGTAGCTATTTACAAAGTAGCCATAAGGCATATCTGAAATAAAAGAACACTTCTTAAATATCAGAATTAATCGGTCTCTGAAGCCCTCTTTTTCCCCTTCCAAAAAAACCTAAGATTTAGGAAAAAGATAATAAAATCAAGTCAGTTTGGCATATTATGCCTGCCTTTTTTATTTGGCATTTTTTTTGAGATTAATAAGAATCAAAATTCAATCTCATAAGGAGGCCAACACGATGCAAGAGAAACCCCAATACCTTACAGAAGCAGAAGTAACCAAGATAACGGGAAGGGCATTGTCCACGCTTCGCAACGATCGGTTTAATGGCAGAGGAATCCCCTATTACAAGATTGGACGCAGTGTTCGATACAATCTGGATGAGGTGGTCAGCTTCATGGAAGATCATAAAATCAAAACTCAGAGAATATAAAAACAGAGAGAATAACCCAAAAGAAACTTGTAATCTCCGATCGTCATTCCCGCCTTCGCGGGAATGACGCAATGTGGGAGAGTATAGTCTCATGAGTTATTTCTAACAGGGATCATCATGGTGAACATGGAAATGAGACAAATCAAGAAATACCTAACCATCAACCAGGGTTCCAAAGTATGACCTGTCAGCCATTGACAAGATAAAATTTCAAGGTAGGCTTATAAATGCGCTAGATAACGTGAGAACAGAGAAGGTTCTCTCACAATACTCAGATACTTAAAACCCTTCACTTATTCTGGAATTACAAAGAGGAGGATCGAAAGTCTAAATAACTTTTCCATTATCTCTACAATATTTGGAGTGAATGTCCATTAAAAATGGTTATGGTTAATGTTATTTGATTAACGTTCCTGAAAGTGTTCCAGAATTCAATGTGATCCACCTTGGATCAGTTTTCCTGTATTTCTCAAGTTCTTATAAATATCGTTATGTTTTTATTGACATTTCATTGCCCAGTTTCCTTTGAGTGGTAAATTAATTACTTCTCAAAGGAAGATTCAAGGGGAAGAAAGGAGGGATGAATATTATGGGATAGAAGATTAAGAACTAATACGGTAACAGTATCATTAAGCATTCTCGAATCAATTTTTTCTATAGTTCATAGTTTAAACTTTTTATAATTTCAGTTACATATTTATTAACATCTAACCAATCACCTTAGAGGGTTAAATTAGTAACGCCTCGAATGGAGAGAGGAATTTATTATGAGTTCTTCATTATCAACCTCTAAACCCAACGTTGAAGCTACTTCATCCGTTAACCAATTCAGGAATATCCAGTATCGGCTATTTCTGAGGACAAACCCAATCCATATTGAACCAGTTTATTATAAATATAAACCCAATTCATTATCGGAGGGTTTCAAATATGCAAGAAGTAGCTACGGTATTAGAGAACCAAAATGCAGAAATGCCTGTTGCCACCTGCCAAGAGCAAAGCCTACCAATCATAACCCATAAAACCAAACTGGCCACCAAGAAAGAGGACTACCTTATCCATAACAAAGATACTTACATAGCATACTTAAACGCTCATGCACAAAGAATCAATTCTGGAGAAGTTGCTGTGTATTTATCCAGGAAAGTTAATATAGGTGGCCAGAATTTATATTTCCCGTTCATAGATATTGATGGTGATAAGGAATTGGGACTTACAGACAAGATTGAAAGTGCCATTACTTACACATCAATCACCTATGATACGTTCAAACACCTTGGTGTAGCTGACTATTTTCACATTATAGCTACAGGGAACGCAGGATTTCGGATGGTCTCCAATATTCTCTTGGATATTGATGACTACCGAGCTTTCGTAGCTTTCCTCAAAAGAGAGATGGCGCACATTAAAGACTTAAAACCTACGGAAGAATTAGAGATGCCTCATCAGCTCTTTGCATACAAAGGACATGGGAATCAGAAGCCAAAGAATCGGGTTGATGGACACTCGGTTGTCATCCCAAACCAGGTGTTCGAGGATACGGCTATGTCTTCTGATTACTACAGGGAAGTCACCACAGGAAAACCTGATCCTGGTACGGTCATCAGCTTCATGGAGCAATTTTTAAACTTCAGGCAGATATCTGATCTGACTGTCTTAGATGGATTTGGGAGAAAACTTCAAGAATATCGAAGAATCCATCATGATATCAAGATCAGTAACACCTTCAATCTACCAAGGATTAAAGAGGATTTTGTTCCGCTTTCTCTTGAAGTGGTACAGGAGAAGCTACAAGCTAAAAATATTCTTTGTGATATTGAAGACCGTGGTGGACGAAAATCATTATCGTTCATTGGCTTTCCTTGTCCAAGCTGTGGAAAGACTACAGCCAGTGCGTGGGCTGCCTATCCTCACTACAGGTTGAAATGTTTTAATGTCAACTGTGAAGCGCACTCAGATAAGGGCGGCATCCCTCTAAAGCAATGGGCTGGTTTTAGTTCGAGAATTAAGCAGATAACATCCGTAAATCCTCAAAGAGACGAGCTATCTTTAAGACCCCCTACCACCTTTGAACCTGTTGGAGAAGTCCGCAATAAGATAGAGGGAGTCTTAGGCGATGGTTCGAATTCATTAATTCTAGTAACGGCAGGTGTCGGGAAAACACATGCTGCATTAAAATATTTAGCGGAAAATATGATCGATTATGGTACCGTCTTATATAGCTGTCCCACCAAGGCGCTCAGGGATGAAGCTCATAAGAAGGTAAAAACTTTTACGGATAACCACGAGAATATTCATATTCTGGAATCTCTTGGAGACCTCTGCCGAAAACCTGCTGAAGTAGAAAAGGTTATAGCAAGAGGGTTTTCCCCGAAAGAAATTCTCTGTGGTGAGTGTAGATATTCTTTAGAAGGCAATTGTATCTACCATAATCAACGGCAAGCCCCCGATCCGGGCATCTATTTTATGACCCACAAGATGCTCCAATATCTGAAGGGACTATTTCCAGAACCTGACATGGTAGACCTTATCGTACTGGATGAAAATCTAGTAGACGGCTTCCTCGAAGACGAGGAATGCACAGAAGATCAAATGAGAACCCTGGCATCAGTTCTGGATAGCCTGGAATTTTCACTCATAGATCAGATCCTTCAAACTGGACACGGCCTTGTTCTTCAGGTCATAAAGGAGCAGGAACCCTATCCCGTAATTCTAAACGGTAAACGGTTAACTCCTTATGAGGATACCTTGGCTGGCATTTTAGCCGTAAAGAATGAGACTACGGAGCATGAAATAATAGGGAAAATCAAAGCCGTAATTTCCACATTGAAGGGATTTTCCACAGACACTCTTTATGAGGAAGGGGTAAACTTAAAGGCCATAAGGTGGCTGGATGGATTGATAGCGAAAAAAGATTTATCCTTCCAGGAAAGGAAACATTATAAAGAGCAACATTCTTACCTGGTGGTGGATAAAGAAGGAAAAGTCACCTACATACGAAAGTATGTAGTGCCTATAGAATATCCTTGTCCAGTGAAAATCCTTGATGCAACTGGAAGTAAAACAGTGGCTGAAGTATTTACCAAGCGACCAATCCAAGTCGTAAGAGGAGATGTTCAATGGAACGCTCGAAAAATCCACATTAGAAGAGCATCTGGCCGAAGCACTATGAGGATGCTTAAGGATAAGGAACTTACCCATATCCTTACTACAGCTCTCAGTAAAATGACTTCGGATAAAATTCTCGTCATAACTTACATGTTCTTGAAGCCAAGGGTCTTGGAATTTTGCCGTAAGATTGATCCATCCAGAGAATATATGGGGCATCATTTTCAGGGACCTCGCGGTATCAATCAATATGAAGGTTGTGACGGGGTAATTGTTTTGGGATCTCCGTTCATAAACTTAAAAGGAGGTGGGCTGGTTGCCCATATCCTCTTTCCAAAGGATAAAGAGATGAAAGAATCCTGGAATGATTTAGTTATGAACTGGGAGATAATCCAAGGCATACACCGCATCAGACCAGTGAGGAAGGATAACTCTGAGATTGTGGTTATTTCTTCAGAGTGGCCACAATTACTGCCAGATCCTGACGAAGTAATCAATCAATCCCAGCACAAGCACTGGAAAGATTTAACAATTCAGACATTATACCCATATGTTAAAGAATTTGGATTCTTAAATCCAGATATCGGATACATAGCAAATGTCTACATCAAGCCGAAAGAAAAGATTGCGCATGATTTCCAGAGCAAGATCAACGGATTGATAGACATTTATAATGATGGATTGAAATTTCAGGGAGTTAATTGTGAATCCGTCCATCAACTTACGGACAGGGAAGATATTAATCTGGGTGATGGTGATGAATTAAAGTTAGGAAGACTGAAGTTGATTTTTGCTTTAGAGAATATACTCAAAGCAAAATTAACATCTGGGAATAATAACCTTATTCCAAGAATAACTGATCTCTCAAAACAATCATCGGATAATCCCATATCCCTTTCCAATACGAAGCAATGGGCGGACATAGTGAGCTATTTCAAAGAGAAATATCCTCACTTTGAATCCTTTGGAATAAAACTCCCTCATGCACGAGGAAATTCCGTTGAAGGTGTTGGAAATAAACGGAATGTCATTGACTTCTACAGTCAGCTTTCACAGCTTAAGATTTTCGGTGATATCAACCTGCAAAGTTATCAGACTGTAGGAGAGAAAACTACTGCCGTTAACCCGATACCAGATAATTTTTTAGTCGCATATATTCCTGATTGTAAAAGATCAGAGAATATCATTTACTTGGGAAATGCGGATAATGTCAGCCGTATTTCTCTCGATTCTCATTTGACTAACTTTAAGGATTCGTTTTCAGAAGTAATTGAAAACAGGAAGATTATTACCAATAACGGCAAAGAATTAGCCAAGCGGTTCATATTGTCTGGATTAGACCAATGCGAAATCTACGATGTTACTCTTAACGAGAGAATCATCAAAAACAGAGAAGGGTTCTCAAAGGTCAAAATCCAGCCTGAATATTTCTTCAGAAAGTATGGACTAGCTCAAGATGCTGATACAAGTATGTTGGTCTCCCAGCTATATCAGGTATGGGAGTATCAACAGGGTCTTATTGACGAATTGAATCTGAGGGATATTATTGATCTTGAAAATAGTATTCTCTGGATTACAGCTAAACTGGAAGTTACTGGTTTTGCTATCGATAAAACCGCAATGTTTGAATATCAGGGAGGAGTTGAATCTAACTTAGCAGAAGTTAAGGGTATACTATCCAGGATAATACCTCGTATTCCCTTGGGTAATGCCGTTAAACTGAGAGATTATCTGAACCTGAAATTTAAGCTGAATCTGGGGAAGGGAGATAGGAGTCCTCTTTCTCCTGTAGCTGATCCAAAGGCAAAGGCAGTCAATAAGCTGGTGTCAAGATATTGGAATCTTGGCTATGAATGTAACGCCTTGAAAAGGTATCTACAATCAGCAGGAAACGATGGTAGAGTTCATGACCAGATAAACCAACTGGGAACCATCACTGGAAGATTTAGTTGTGGACTGCATTCAGTAAGAAAAGCTGGACCTATGCGGTCATTCTTCCGTGCAAAAGATGGATGCCAGCTTGTGATTGCTGATTATTCGATGCATGAACCACGTATCCTCTTTGGATTATCCGATGATAAAAGGCACATTGAAGCCCTGAAAGAGGATCAGGACATTTATGTGGACCTTATCAGAGAAATCACCGGCAAGTCTGAGGAAGAATGTAGAGATTTTCGTAAGATAGCCAAGGAAATAATCTTTGGTCTGATCTACGGGGAATCTCTCTATTCAATATATGGTAAGGTCAAAGATAAGATCGGAACTTCCATAACTCAGGACACCTTCTGTAGGATGATTGAAGATAATTATTCAGAGGTCTTGACCTGGAGAGATCAGGCAGTCAAAGATTCCAGGGAAATAGCCTTTGCTTCAACCCTATGGGGGAGACGGCTGAATATCTCATCGGATACAAAGACCACTACGTTATACAACTTCCCTGTTCAAGGTACTGGAGCTGATGTCTTTAAATTGGCACTGGTAGACCTTGATCTTAAACTGAGAGATATGGATGCCCGTATCGTCCATATCATTCACGACGAGATCATAATGGAAGCCAGATCTGATATCGCTGAAGATATGGCTGAAATTATGAGGGAGTCTATGGAAGGTGCATTCAGGAAATTATTGCCGAATGTACCAATCAGGGTACAACCAAGTATTCGGGATACTTGGGGGGAAACTGTAACTGATTAAATAGTTGTTTCATGCGGATGCCCCCTCAATGATTTTTAATTATCTTGTCATTGAGGGGCATCCTCTTTTTTTTCTCCCCTCTCCAAGATTTCCTTCAAAACAGTATCAGAACAATCCGCCTCTACCATCGGAAAATAAACCTGGAAATTTGAAAATTTAATTTGATGGCAAATTTAATTTTGATTCCCTGTAACATATTTATGAAAAGGCATAAACCTGTCAATTGGTCGATTCAGTGTCAGTTCCCATCTCAGTTTCTAATTTTAGACCAAAATTTAATTTTGATTGTCTGAAATTTTTCTGAGGTGGGAACATAATTATAAAGGACAATATATGAACCATATTTGGTTCATGGATTAAACCATAAAAATCTATACAAAACAAGGAGGAATGATTATGCGTAGGACAACGTATGATATGAAATTACTTTTGTGAATATCTCATTTTGAAAATAAATTACCAAATAAACCAAAAAAATAAAAAAAATAAAAAATTAAAAAGGAATAAACATGAAAAAAATAAGCAGTGAAAAACAAAACGTAGAAACGGCAACAATAGATGACTGTGATATCGAAAAAGGAGTTGAAATTATAGATGGAAAATATGTCCCTCTTGAATCTTTTCAATCTCTACAAAGTAAATTCCAGGAACTTGAGGAAACATTAGAAGAAAAAGAAGATTGGATAGAAGACCTGGAACACTGGGTGATAGAAACAGATCACATGCTGTTCCATATAGAGAATATGATTAAGGGAATGAGAATCTTTAAGTTCGAAAAATGAAAAATTAAAAAAAGGTAAAAAAGCCCTATCTTAGAGCTAATAAGATGGGGCTTTTTTATTTATGGAGGCAAATATTTTAACATGCAAAAAGAACAAATTCTAAAATTTTTAAATTTTATTCATCCTGACAATTCAACTTTTGAGTTATGTGGCATTGGTATCGGCCAAAACTCTCGTAAAAGTAAACTTTGGAATCAAGAATATGTTATAGGCAAAGAAGGAATCGTATCCGGTTGGTTTCAGGATAAGGAAAAAGCAGCAGATATAGCACTGGCTTTGGATGAGCAGGTTAAACCAGTGGGAATCTACATAACCCTAAATCCGTGTGTTGATGATTTAATTGCTAGAGCAAATGAACGGTTAAGGGCTAATGTTCCAAGAACGCAGGATAGTAACATTACAATCGTAAGACATTTACTAATTGATATTGATCCAAGCCGATTGGCTAAGATTTCTTCAACAGAGAAGGAACGTCAATTGGCTATAGATATGGCAACGAAAATTAAAAAAGACTTCTGTTCAAAGGGATGGCCGGAACCGGGGATTTTTAATAGTGGAAACGGCGCTTATTTAATCTATAAAATTCAATTAGAAAATACAAATGATAATAAAAAACTTCTCGAACAATGTTTAAAAGTTATTGGAGTCTATTATTCAACAAAGGAAATAGAAATCGATGAATCCGTTTATAATCAAGGTCAGCTTGTAAAACTTATCGGGACTCATGCAAGAAAAGGTGATTCCATCAGTCAAAGACCTCATCGGATATCAAAAATAGTGCATATTCCCGAAGATCCACAACTGGTTCCGATTGAATTATTAAAAGACCTGGCTGACATGTTACCCGTTGAGGATAGTCAAAAGGCTTCTAAATCAAAATCTGGTAAATCTGGTAATAATACTGGGAATGGTTCTGGTATCGATGTTGAAAAATACCTGAATCATTACGGAATATCAGTCAGAAACACTAAGGAAGTTGGTTCATCAACTCTCTATCTTCTGGATGAATGTATATTTGATTCAAGCCATAGTCCCAATAAATCAGCTATAGGGCAACATGCTACTGGAGAATTATTTTATCAGTGTTTTCATAATAGTTGTAGAGATCGGACATGGGCAGAGGCACGAGAACAAATAAGTGGAGATGATAAACTAACTGGTTTTATGAAAAGTCCGATTTGCAATACTAATGAAGAGACTGATTTATCAGAGAATGTTAAATTCAAAAATAAAACATTCACGGCTGTCGAACTTTGCCAAAAAGAATTTAAAGAAATGCTTTGGGCAATTAAGGGAATAATTCCTGAAGGGCTAACTCTTTTATGTGGTAAACCAAAACTTGGGAAATCATGGTTTTCGTTAAACTTGGCTTTGGCTGTGGTCTCTGGAGGAAAAGCATTTGATTATGTTAATGTTGAACAAGGGAGTGTCCTTTATCTTGCTCTTGAAGACAGTGAAAGAAGATTGAAAAATAGGCTGAAAAAAATACTTGGTAATGTTCCTCCACCTGAAAATTTCCATTATGCAATAAATTGGGGAAAAATTGATAAAGGTGGAGTAGAAAATCTTGAAGATTGGATCGGGAATCATCCAGATACAAGAGTCGTTGTAATTGATACTCTTGCCCAAATACGTCCTGAAAAGTCTGGCAAGGATTTGTACCTGGCTGATTATAATACCATTAGTAAAATAAAAAAAGTTGCTGATCGTTTTCAAGTAGCGGTGATAATTATTCACCACCTGAGAAAATCTGTTGCTGATGATCCCTTCGATCAGGTGTCCGGTACGTTAGGACAAACTGGTGCTGCGGATACCGTTATGATCTTACAAAGAAGCAGAGGATCAACTGATGCAGAATTAATAATTACAGGTCGGGATGTAGAAGAGGCTGAATATGCCATGAATTTTGAAAAAGATCGGTGTTGTTGGAAGATTGTTGGAAGTGCTGAAGATTATCGACAAAGTAAAGTTCGTCAAGAAGTAATTGAATTAATAAGGGATAAAGGTGGAAAAATGGAGTTGAAGGAAATGATGGAAGCACTCGGTATAGCAGAAAAAGAAGCAAGTACGTTGAGAGGGAGACTTGCTGAGATGGTAAAGAAAAATCAATTAAAGAGATCGGGAAGAGGAATATACGAACTAATAAAATAAAAAAAATAATATAAAAAAGAATATTATAATACTACAAACAATTCAAACAAACAAACTATATAAACAAAGCAAACAATCAAACAAACTATATATTACGAACAACTTTGTTTGGAATGAAGAGATACCAAACAAACAATCCAACAATTTAACTTATTGAATTTACTTGGTTAAAACCACAATGTTTGATTGTTTGCTTTGTTTGTTGTTTTATCATGATAAATTTTTTATTTTTTTTATTTTTATATAAAAGTTCAAACTATCTCTTCCCATTCCCGAACAATGAGAGCATTTATCGAACCTTTCAATTACCAGCAAAGTTTTTGGGAACCGAAGTTAATTTTTGCTTTAGAGAATATACTCAAAGCAAAAATTAAGATGACGCTCTCTTTCCATTCTACGGATATCTACATAATACCCCATCCCATTTTTAAACTAATGGGAACAAATATATAAGCAATAAATTATTAAAATATAACCAAGAGAGGAACATAAATTATGAGAAAACGTGTTTTGACAAGAGCAACATGCATAATGTTGCCTCAAGAAAAATATATCACGATCAACAATATCTGCGACAAATTAGAGATAACCGTATCCGAATACGTTCGAGAAGCTATAGATTTGAAATTAGAAAAAGACCTGCCAGAACAACAGCACAAACAAGATCTATTATAAAATCAATCTCATAGTTATGTTATAAGGAGTTAGGATCGGCGTTATTTTATCCTGACTCCTTGCCTCCTTCTGACAAATTCAGGAGAAACTCGTCATGGACAATCAAAATAAACCAAAAGGAGAAAAATAAAATGGAAAAAAATTGCAACAATTTAGATATCAATGAGGTAAAAGAGATTTGGAAAGATATTGAAGATGATGATGAACAAAATTCAATTAGTACCAAACAAGACACTATGAAAATCACCAATCCCAATGATCTATTAGAATTCCGTCCTAACGAATTTATCACTCTCCAGACATTCATCGATAAATACTGGGAATTGAATTCGGTTTTGGATCACCAATATTCATGTCTGCAAGATTTAAAGGCTGAATTAAAAGGGAAAAACTCCATAAAAGACAATGGTGAAAATTTATCCTTAAGTCCTCATTATATAGAGGCATCCGATGTACCAGATCACATAAAGGCATGTGATGTAAAAGATGAGTATCTAAAGTTTGACTTTCCAGAGAATGAATATTTCGAGCATATAGATAAAATTGTACAAATCCTGCCTGATAGGTTTACAACCATCTCAAGTTTGGTAATGGAATATAAGGAGCTTCTTGGTTTATATTTCTTGAGGAATGAAACCATCCAAAAACTCAAAGAATTCAATAAGGAGTAGTAAAAATGTTGGATGATAAATTTAAAAAATTTGTTTCTAATGAAATCAAAATTCATGGTACTTCAAAATATAAAAACAATCTGGACGTTATAATTGAAATGTCCCCCAGTAAGTTTTTAACGGTAGAAGAGTTAAGAGAAGTATTCACTGGCATTGAATGTGAAATAGAAAAAATAAAAGAAGATGTTGAAAAAATAGAAAATGAGTTAGGTGAGTTTAAAGAAAGCGGTGAAAATAATCAAGAGGAACTCTTGGCAAAGATAGAACGGTGGCTGAGGACATTGAAAGATCGGATAGGAGACAATCTCTGCGGTTATTTCAGAGATCCTTTTGAAGATGAGGAATAACGAGGAATAGATTCAAGGAGTAGAGAAAAATAGGGATTCTGGGAGAATTAACTTTTCAGAGTCCTTGTTTACTCCGATACCTGATGCCACCTACCTTTATCCTTAATCCCTCCAATATAATACCTGCCAATATGCCTACCTCTTGAACCAGATAAAAGTACAATCATCCCAGCAAAACCTGTAATGCCTCATACCACTTTTTTAATACTTCCTCATCTTGATTCCGCAATAATATGGTTATATTTTCAACAAGTTGCTCATTATCTATTTTCTCTTCAAAAGAAAACAATTCCTTAATCGGGACATTCAACGCTTTTGATAGACATTCCAGATTTTGAAGTGAGATTCCCGTTATCCCTCTCTCAACACGGCTTAAAAAATCTCTGCTAATACCAGCTTTTTCTGCAAGAGTTTCCTGTGTAATTCCAGCATGTTTTCGGATAAAGCCGATCCGTTGCCCTATCTGTTTTTCAATACTCATAATCAAGTCCTTTTCGATATCGATAAAGTTAGACTCTATTTATAGTCATAAAACGATTTTAGAAACAGGACTTGACAACCCTAATTGCCGATAAAAAAATTAAGTATGTTAGGTCTAATAATTTTGATTTTGAATTTTGGGAAATTTCCTCAGAGGTTGTTGGAAAATACAGTTGAACTGACTGTGATAATTAGGACTTGGATAATTCTGGAACAAGAAAAAGCCAACAGTTTATTCTGGAACAATTAAAAGAAGATGGCCAATGGGATCTAATTGTAGATAATAGTCAAAAAGCTCTTGCCAGTTTTATTCGAGTTTATTGTCTATAACAGACTTCCGAACAATTAAAGGGAGTAGAAGACAACATGGCAATGAAAAAATGCAAAGAGTGCGGAAAAGAAATAAGTTCCAGTGCAAAGACTTGTCCAAATTGTGGAAAAGATCAGAGAGAATTTTTATCTCAATTTGCAATTTGTTGCATAATTTTGGGCATAATCATAATGTTATCTCCCATGTTTTCATCTCTATCAGATACAGCCAACATTGTAATATATATAATATTAGGCACACTTTTTACTATAATAGCACTTTACGTTAAATCCATCAGGAAAACAATGGGATTATTGCTTGTTATTTTAGGCGCAATATCATCTTTTACAGTTATTGGCGTAGTTATTGGCATACCAATGATCATAATAGGTGGGTTATTATTATTTGTATAAGTTATTATATAAGCTTATGAGGGGGAAGGAAGATATTGAGTTATTTTAGTAAGATTGTTGAACATTCTCAGATCTTCTACACTCTTTCTTGGGGAATGTCGCTAACCAGTTGCTAATATTTTTTAAAGCGGGCAACTTTTCAATAAACATTGAAGCTTAAAGAATACCGCAGAATTTTAATAGCTGTAAGTGGTGAAGAGGAGTAGCAATTTTCCTGAAGAAAGGAAACTGAAAATGAAACATTCAAAAGTTCTTATAATTATTTTTCTTTGCTCCATAATGATGTTTATTACTAATTCCTGTGCCTTCGACAATCCCGTATCCAAAATACAAACCAGCTTAAATAAACTAACACCTACAAAAATCGATCCTAAACAAGTTCTTAGAAACCACAATCTCCCGTTAGATGAAACCCAACGGGAGATTCTATTTGAAAGTTTCAGACGTCCAAGTAGAGACTTAATAATGGATGACAATATGTACATGAATATTAAGGGACTTTATGATGAAATTAAAGATCTTGAATTTAAGGATTATATGATCATGAGTTATAATCGGATTGATATAGACAGACAACATATAGCTCTTCAATTAACAAGCAATAGGGGGCGTCTTAAGACTTTTTTGGATAACAGACAGGCAATGGTAGAGGAAATAAAACAAGAAGAGCTGGATAAAATTGAAGAAGAAAAACGGCAAAAGGAAATAGAGAGACTGAAAACGGAACTACAGGAGAAGAAAAGAGAAGAAGAAAAAGAAAAGGAGGAAAAGGAAAAAACGGAAAAAGAGACTCCTCAAGAAATTATATCTCAGCACGAAAATTCTCCTAAGCCTGTGGATCTTGAGGAGATAAAAAGAAAGTATAAGAATGTAAAGGGTGGATGGAAATTCTTAAAAT
>Ga0307378_10008454_pt1 | contig 13678 bp, 14 predicted proteins | sample UN1MG_FD_202238 | JGI IMG/M metagenome (GOLD analysis project Ga0307378, IMG submission 202238) | Soil microbial communities from Risofladan, Vaasa, Finland - UN-1 | ecosystem: Environmental > Terrestrial > Soil > Coastal area > Acid sulfate soil | place: Finland: Risofladan, Vaasa | collected... | reverse complement strand
CGCGTCGCTGGTCGCGTTCCACAGCGCCTCGTTGAACGCGTTCTTGGCCTCGGGACGGTTGAGCGTCAGGAGGCGAACGCCGGCGGTGTCTTCGATGTCGAGCACGGTCATCCGGCGAGTCTGCCAGCTCGGGATACCGTCGCTCGGGTGCCCGAGCTGATCGAGGTCGAGATGTACCGGCAGGCGGCCGAAGCCGTCGTCGGTGCCACCGTCTCGGCCGTCCCGACCCTCGACCCCCGTTACGCGCGTGGTGCGCCGACTGCGGTCGTGATCGACGCACTGCGGGGCGCGACGATCGAGGCGGTTCGTCGGATCGGCAAGCTGTTGCTCCTCGACACTGATCGGGCCGTCGTCGGCGTGCGGTTCGGCATGACCGGCCGGCTGCTGATCGACGGCATCGGTCCGATCGACGCGCTCGAGTACGGCCCGACGAGTGACGACCGCCGGTGGGACCGACTCGTGCTGCGCTTCGCCGACGGCCGGCTGTTCACCGTCAATGACTCGAGGCGCTTCGGCCGGATCGAGATCGATCCCGACGAAGGATCGCTCGGACCTGAAGCCGGCTCGGTCACGGTGGCTCGTCTCCGTGGTGCCCTCGGGACGAGCCGGGCGGCGTTGAAGAGCCGCCTGCTCGACCAGCGCCGGCTCGCGGGGCTCGGCAACCTGCTGGCCGACGAGTCGCTGTGGCGCGCCGGGCTCGATCCGCGTCGGCCGGCCGGGGGGCTGGCCGACGACGAGCAGCGTCGATTGGCGCGCACGATCCGTTCGACCATCGGTGAGCTCACGGTTCGAGGGGGAAGCCACACGGGCGACCTCCAGCCGGAGCGTCGACCCGACGGGAGGTGTCCTCGAGACGGCGGACCGCTCCAGCTCGAGACCGTGGCCGGGCGGACGACCTGCTGGTGCCCGACGCACCAGCGGTGAGGCAGGACGCGTCACCAGTCGCGCCGCGGCGCGCCACTACAGTCGACATCTTGCGCAGGGTTCGACGAGATGGCAGGACGCCGACGCGCCGACGCGCCGTTGCGCTCGCCTTCGCGGTCGCACTGGCGCTCGGGGTGAACCTCGTGAGCGCGGTGGCGCAGGTCGGTCCCACGACCACCACCACGACGACGACCACCACCCCCACGACCGCGCCGCCCACCACCCCGCCGACCGAGCCACCCACCACCACGTCGACGACCACCCAGGTGACGGCACCTCCGCCGACGGCGGCACCCACGACCACGATCCGGCGGACGACCACGACGGTCCGCACGGCACCCACTGCCGTGTCGCCCACCGAACCACCGACCACGGCGACGACGGTCATCACCTCGACGACCAACCTGCTGGTGCCCGGCGACGGGTCCGACGGCTCGCAGTCGACCACCACCACGATCGCCGTGGCCAGCACCTCCGGGATCAGCGAATCGACCAGGGTCACCGCCATCGTCGCCGGGCTCGTCGTGATCGCACTGATGGTGGCGATCATGACCGCGCGCTACTGGAGGATGACGAAGCCGGTGCCGCTCGCCGACAACGCAGCCCTCGATGTGCTCGAGACCGAGGACGACACCGGCGACGACTTGGACGAACCGGTCGAGCCCGCCACGACGTCGGGGCCCACTGCTGACGGCGCGCCACCCGGGTCCGAACCCGGCCAGGACACCGCCGCCACGTCGCCGGTGCCACCATCGCTCCCGAGCGTCGAGGACGCCTCCGCACCGGGACGCAGCGTCTTCGCCGATCCGAGATGAGTCGGTCCGCCGGACCGCGGTACGTCGGCAACTAAGGTCGCCTCGGTGTCCGAAGCCTTCGATCCAGACGCGATGGTGGAGCGGTTTCGCGAGCGGGCTGCTGCGGTGAAGAAGCGAAATCTGCCGGCTGTCGGCGGCGACGAGCGCGCCCGTTTCATCGAGCAGGCTCAGACCGACTTCCAGGACTACGCCATGATCGGCGATGCCACGGCCGAGTTGGTCGACGGTGTCCTGACCCTCACCGTCGACCTTCGCCCCGACGCCGACGCCTGATCGGCCCGACCACAGGAGACTCACGTGTCCGACCCGAGCCAACCCGGCGATCAGCACCCACTCCCGCCGCCGCCAGGTCAGACACCTGCGGCCCCTCCACCACCGCCGCCTCCACCGTTGGCACCGCCTCCTCCTGCACCGGTCCCAGCTCCACCGGCGGCACCGCCGCCGTCTGCGGTACCGCCGCCGCCTCCACCGCCTGCACCGCCGCCGTCTGCACCGGTCCCAGCTCCACCTGCGGCACCGCCGCCGCCTGCACCGCCGGGCCCGCCCCCGCCCCCGGCTCCGGCTCCGGCTCAGGCTCCTGTGCCTCCGGCGCCGGTCGGCCCACCCGATCCTCATGGCATCGCTCCGGCTGCGGCGAGGCTCGGCAACTCGGCCAGGAAGAACGGCAAGGCGGGGTTCGCGATCCTGGGAAGCCTGCTCGCCGACGGTGAGGTCGTCGAGGCACTGTGCGTCGGTCGCTTCCACGACCAGGCCGGCCTGTGTGCCGTCACCAACCAGCGACTCGTCGTCCTCGGCGACGGCCCCTACAAGCCGGCGGTCGCGACCTTCGAATACGCAGCCGACCTCGCCGTGCAGGGCTGGGCCGACGACAAGGTCGCCGCGCTGGTGTTCACCCGCGGCGATCACAACGAGACGATCGACCGGATTCCGGATCGCCCGCTGGCCCAGGAGATCGCTCAGCGCGTGCGTGGCCACATCGCCGCCGTCTGACCTTTTCGCCGATCGAGGTCGAATTGGCAGGGGTCGCCTTGCTAGGTTCGTGGCTCGCAAGCGGATGTAGCTCAGCTGGCTAGAGCGCAACCTTGCCAAGGTTGAGGTCGCCGGTTCGATCCCGGTCATCCGCTCCAGAACACGTCCGACAGGGCCACCTCGGTGGCCCTGCGGCGCGTTCGGCTCGCCCCGTGCCAAGGTGTGCCCATGACCGATTTCGACCTGGCCGAGACCGATCGGCTCCTCACGACCACCAAGCAGGTGCGCAAGCGACTCGATCTGAGCCGGCCGGTGCCCCGCGAGGTACTGCTCGAGTGCATCGACATCGCGAGCCACGCTCCGATGGGCGGCAACCTCGAACGGAATCGCTGGCTGGTGATCGACGACCCCGACAAGAAGGCGATGATCGGCGAGGTCTACCAGCGCGTCGGGCAGCCGTACCTGGCTGCGAACGACCTCGAGGCCATGAGTCCACGTCAGCGCCGTGTCGTCGAGTCGGCTCGGTTCCTCGTCGACCACATCGCCGACGTGCCCGCGATGGTGATCGCCATGCGACTCGACCGGCTCCCTGACGGTGCGGGCAACGCCGAGGTCTCCGGCTACCACGGATCGGTCGCTCCGGGCATCTGGAGCTTCCAGCTCGCGGCCCGGGCCCGCGGCATCGGGTCGGCATGGACCAGCTTCCACATCGTCCACGAGGCCGAGGTCGCCGAGATGCTGGGCATCCCCGACACCGTGACCCAGATCGCGCTGCTGCCGGTCGGCTACTACACAGGTGAGTCGTTCGTCCCGGCGCCGAGGCGTCCAGCAGCGGAGATCACGTATTTCAACCAGTGGAAGCAGACGATCTGAAGCCCGTGTCGATTCGATTCGACGATGACGTCGACGCCGTCGACTGGGTCGTGGCCAAGGTCGCGTTGGCCGCAGACGACTTCGACAACGGGCGCTCACCCGACCAGCTGCACCGATCGTTCGCTCAGAGTCAGCACGTCGTGTTCGGATGGGATGGTGCCGAACTCGTTGCGATGGGCCGGCTCATCAGCGACGGGGTCTGCAACGCCTATCTGCTCGATGTCTGGACCTCGTCGAACCATCGTCGTCGCGGCATCGGGACCCAGCTCGTCCGACGCCTGGTCGAGGCCGTTCCCGGTCAGCACGTCGGCCTCCAGACCGCCGACCGCAGCGACTTCTACGGCTCGCTCGGCTTCGTAGAGCAACCTCGGTTCTGGTCGACCGTGTCGGGTACGTGGCTCGACGGTGAGGGCCATTCGGCAACCTGACCGTTCGGTCAAGTGTTGGCTACGCTCGCCGCATGTCCGAGCTGATCGCACCAGAAGCCGAACTCAAGAAGGTCGAGGACGCACTCGCCGATCTGCTCAGGGACCACGATCCGTCTTCGGAGGACCGGGTCGAGTTTCGCGGGCACCAATACGACCACGGGCTGGCGTGGGTGCACTTCCCCGAGGGCTCCGGCGGCCTCGGTGTCCGTCCCGATCTCCAGAAGGTCGTCAACAAGGCGCTTCGGGAGGCCGGAGCAGCCGGGATGGACCCGTCGACGTTCTTCCTCGCCCTCGCCGGCCCGACCATCTTGACCCACGGCAACGACGAGCAGAAGGCCCGCTTCCTGCGGCCGATGTTCACCGGCGAGGAGAGGTGGTGCCAGCTCTTCAGCGAACCTGGTGCGGGCTCAGACTTCGCCGGACTCGGCACGAAGGCCGAGCGTGACGGTGACGAGTGGATCGTCAACGGGCAGAAGGTCTGGAACACGTTGGCCCACATCGCCGACTGGGGCATGTTGGTCACGCGATCGGATCCCGAGAAGCCCAAGCACAAGGGGATGACCTACTTCGCGCTCGACATGCACGCGCCCGGCGTCGAGGTCCGGCCGCTTCGTCAGATCACCGGCGAGGCAGAGTTCAACGAGGTCTACCTGACCGACGCCCGGATCCCCGATGCCGATCGCATCGGTGACGAGGGCGAGGGCTGGCGGGTGTCGCTCACGACCCTCATGAACGAGCGCAACGCCATCGGTGGCGGCGACGGCGGTGGCGATGGCGCGACCGGCGGGGTGGGCCCGATGGGTGCCCTGTTGCGCATCTGGAGCGAATTGCCCGACGATCAGAAGACCGGGGCCAAGCTCGACCGGGTGATGAAGCTGTATGCGCGGGCCGAGACGATGCGGCTCACCAACAAGCGAGCCGCACAGAAGGCACGGTCGGGCAACCCAGGTCCTGAGATGTCGATCGCCAAGCTGAACTTCGCCGAGACGAACAAGGCGATCTTCGAGGCCTGCGTCGATCTCATGGGCCCCGCCGGGCAGATCAACTACGACTTCACGTTCCGCCGGCCCGGCGAGTTGTCCCTCGGCGGCGTCGAACACGGCGTCGGCCATGCGTTTCTCCGGGTTCGTGCGAACTCGATCGAAGGTGGCACCAGCGAGGTCATGCGCAACATTCTCGGCGAGCAGGTCCTCGGCCTGCCCGGCGAACCGCGGGTCGACAAGACCATCCCGTGGAAAGACGTCCCCAGAAGCTGACTCGAACGAAGATCCTCACCTCGGCCAGAGGGGATCGGGGATCTCGAAGCCGACGTCGTTGCCCCAGCCGTTGCGGTAGCTGACGTCGTGGGCCGGGGTCCGCTTGGCGACTCCCCACCGCCCGGTCGGGTATCCCATCGGGACGCAGCAGTTCATCTGCCACCCTTCACCCGAGGGCACCCCGAGCAGGTTCGGGACCTCGTCGCCCTTGAACAGCAGCACCGAGGTGAGTGACGAGCCGACGCCCTCGGCACGGGCCGCCAACATGGCGCTCCAGACCGCTGGGAAGATCGAACCACCGGTCGGGTCGCCCTTGCTGAACGCGAACAAGAGCAGGGGGTACTTCTCGAAGCTCGTCGCGGCGTCGTCGACCGAGTTCTTGATGCGGGTCCACTGCTTCGACTCGTCGGAGTCGGGATCTTCTGCCGCAGCTGCCAATCGATCGGCGTAGAAGCCGGTCCACAGGATGTCGATGCAGTCTCGATACATCGGCCCGAGGCCGGCGAGCAGGTCGCGATCGTCGACCAGCATGAAGCGCCAGTCCTGGGTGTTCCCGCCCGACGGCGCACGCACCGCGGCGTCGAGGATGCGCTCCTGCACGTCCATCGGAATCGGGTCGGGCTTCACCCGCCGCATCGCGCGGGTCGTGTAGAGGGCTTCGTGAAGATCCATGAGCGTCTGGTCTAGTGCCAGACTGGGGGTCATGAAGCCCATCACTGCCCAGCCTGCAGCCTGGATCGGGGGAGCCCCCGTCAAGATCGTCGAGACGATCGACATCGGTGCGACCCCCGAGGCCGTCTGGGAGGTGATCATCGATCACGAGCGATGGCCGAACTGGTTCGACGCGCTCGAGTCGGTCACCAGGACCAACGACGTCGACGGCGTCGGCGGCACGCGTCAGGTGTCGATGAAGGCGATGACTGCCGACGAGGAGTTCCTCGAATGGGAGCCGGGTCGCCGGTTCGGGTTCACCGTCACCGCGATGAACCAACGCCTCCTCGAATCGCTCAACGAGAGGATCGAGATCGAGCCGCTCGACGGCGATCGCTGCCGCGTGACCTACACGCAGGGCTTCGCCCCGGTCTGGTGGGTCACGCCACTGTTCGCCGTCGCCAAAGGGCAGATCGCCAAGAGCCTCCGGGAGGGCTTGGCCGGCCTCAAGGTCCGCGCCGAGAGCTGAGTTCGCCCGAGCGCAGAGGCGCGCGATGTGGCAATCTCGCCAACATGAAATTCGGCATCGCCTTCGCAAACACCGGTCCGTTCGCGTCGGCTCCGGCCCTCGACACCTTCGCCAAGGCCGCCGAAGGCGCCGGCATCGAGTCGGTGTGGACCGTCGAGCACGTCATCTTTCCCTCGGCCTACGAGTCCGAGTACCCGTACGACAAGAGCGGCAAGATGGCGATGGACGTGAGTACGCCGCTCCCCGATCCGTTGCTGTGGCTGGCCTTCGTCGCCGCTGCGACCGAGAAGCTCCGGCTGGCGACAGGGATCCTCATTCTCCCGCAGCGCAATCCGCTGGTGTTGGCCAAGACGCTCGCGACCCTCGACGACCTCTCGGGCGGGCGAGTCGAGCTCGGCATCGGCGTGGGCTGGCTCGAAGAGGAGTTCGACGCGTTGGGTGTTCCGTTCCGTGAGCGTGGCAGGCGGACCGACGACGCCGTCGAGATCCTCCGCAAGGCCTGGGCGGGCGACGAGGTCAGCCACCACTCCGACTTCTTCGATTTCGACGAGGTGAGCGTCAACCCCAAGCCCGTCAACGGCGCGATCCCCATCCATGTCGGCGGTCACAGCGTCGCTGCGGCCAAGCGGGCGGGACGGCTCGGCGACGGGTTCTTCCCCGCCAAGGGCGATCTCGCCGAGATGGTCGACATCGTCCGTCAATCGGCAGCCGACGCGAATCGCGACCCCGAAGCGATCGAGATCACCTTCGGCGACGCCGGCTTGTTCGGCGACGACCCGGTCGGTGCTGTTCAGGAGGCCGAGGCCAAGGGCATCGACCGCGTCATCATCCCGGCATTCCTGCACTGGGCCGACCCGGCCGAGAGTCTCGGCGCGTTCGGCGAGAACGTGATCAGCAAGGTCAACGGCTGAGCGCCGACTCGTCGCTCACTCGTTGAGCGAGAGGATCAGTCCCTCGTTCGGCTTCGCGTGGCCGGCGACGACCGACTGGTACGCACGCATCGCATCCTCGATGCCGCTGTAGCGGGTGACGGTCAGCCAGTCGTTGCTCCAGGCTGAGAACTCCTTCCACGTCTCGCCGACGCGGGCGTCGTAGCCGTCGCTTCCCCACTCGGCGAGTCGCTTGTCGATCTGGCTGGGCGCGAAGAACATGGCCGGCGCCGGACCGGGGAGGGGGTCGCTGCTGCGCGGTGACTCCCAGTGGGTCATCCCGATCAGCATCGAGTGGCCGAGCGTGCCGTCGAAGGTCCGGTGCACGGTCGAGACCGCATCAGAGTTCCCCGACATGTCGACCAGATTCGTCCTCACGGAGCCGTCGAGGTCGCCGAGTTCGTCGTAGGTCACGACTTCGTCCCAGCAGCCGAGCGAACGCACGAACTCGGCGTTGCCGGGCGAGGTGGCACCGATGGCGTGGTGACCCCGCCGCGTCAGGCACCACCCGAGGGCGATGCCGGTCTTGCTCGACGCGCTGAGGACGATGGCCTGCGTGGCTCCGAAGTCGTCGTTGTCAGCCAGGAAGTCGTCGGCCAGGAACGAGGTCGTGAACAGGCCGCGGATCAGGGCGGTGTGGTCTTCGCTCGCCGGGTCGTCGGAGGCCTCGAAGGTCCGGTAGACCAGGTTGTGGCTCGACCGGTGCTCACCCACATCGCGGAGCCCGCTGGCGCTCGGCTCGACGGTCACGACCACGTCGGTGGCGATGGGGAACCAGCCGAAGTAGCGGCCACCGACCGGCACGTCGGGGTGGGCCGATTCGACGACCTCACCGTGACCCATCACCGGGCTGCGGCCCCACGACAGGTCGAACGGATAGAAGTCCCAGTAGCCGAGCATGTCGCCGGCCACCATGTAGGTGACCGAGTTCGCAGTGAAGGCGAACGAATCGACCTTGAACCGCACTTGCCCGTCCTCGAGCGGGGCGTGCGGTTCCTCGCGCACCTCGACCGAGCGCGGATCGGATCGATCGACGACGACGAATCGAGTGGTGTCGGTCATGCACGAGACCGTAGGCGCTCGCGAGAGTACGTTGCCGATCATCACCGATCCCTCCGCCTTCGCCTCGTTCGGCCCGTACTCGGTGCTCCATCAGCCGGTGGTCTCGACGGTCAATCCCGCCGGGATCCACGTGGGCGAGTGGGTCAACATCGGCGCGTACTCGGTGATGGAGGCACTCGATCCCGACAAGGGTGTGCAGGTTCACATCGGCGACGGCACCTACATCGGGCACTTCCTGCGCCTGACTGCGATGGGCGAGATCCACATCGGGCAGGAGGCGCTGATCTCCGACCGGGTCTACCTGTCGGACAACAACCACCTGTACGAAGACATCACGGTCCCGATCAAGAGACAAGGGCTTCGCGACGGGCGGCGGCTCGAGATCGCCGAAGGTGCATGGATCGGCATCGGTGCCGTGATCTGTGGAGGCATCCGGATCGGCCGGAACAGTGTGGTCGCAGCGAACGCGGTCGTTCGTGACGATGTCGCCGACTTCACGGTCGTGGGCGGCGACCCGGCCGTGGTGATCCGCCGACACGATGGCGAGCAGTGGCAATGGGCCGACCCGCCTGCCACCTGAAAGCCGGTTTCCGGGATGTGACGGCTGCCACGGGTGTGCTGGTTGTCCGAAGTGCACCGTTACGCTCCGTGGGTTCTGGGTCGTCGGTTTCGAAGGATGCACAACGGTGTTCGCACGTCTGGGTCGGTTCTGCTTTCAACGTCGTGGGCGAGTGGTCATCGCATGGCTCCTGTTCTTGTTCCTGGTCGGTGGCCTGTCGAGCTTCGTCGGATCGGGGTTCAGCGCGTCGATCACCGTCCCGGACTCCGAGACCAAGGATGGGTTCGACCTGCTCGAGGAGAACTTCGCCGACAACGGGCTCGACGGACGCCAAGGCCAGATCGTGTTCAAGGCCGACTCGGGGGTCGACGACCCCGAGGTCCAGGCGGCGATGGAGGAGATGTTCGCGTTCGCTGCCTCGAAGGGCGGCGTCCAGGTGTCGAGTCCCTACGAGGATCCCGGCTCGCTGACGCAGGTCGCGCCGCCGGCCGAGGATGGTAGCCAGGTCGCGTTCGCCTCGCTGAACATCGATGGTGACTTCGACGACACCGCTTCGTCCGAGCTCGGCAAGGAGCTCCGCAACGAGCGCCCGCAGATCGACGGTCTCCAGGTCGAGATCGGTGGTCAGTCGCTGGCCGAGTTCGAACCCCCCGAAACCGAGGTGATCGGCCTCTCGTTCGCCATCGTGATCTTGCTGGTCTCGTTCGGGTCGGTGTTGGCGATGGGCCTCCCGATCGGAACGGCGTTGGCAGGGGTCGCCATCGGTGGCGCCCTCACCACGCTGCTCAGCAACGTCTTCACGGTGCCCGACTTCGCCACGTTCATCGGCGTCATGATCGGGCTCGGCGTCGGGATCGACTACGCGCTGTTCATCGTCACCCGATACCGGTCCGAGATCCATTACGGCACGTCGAACCTCGACGCCGTCGGCATCGCGCTCGACACGGCGGGGAGGGCGGTGCTGTTCGCCGGCATCACGGTGGTCGTGTCGCTGCTCGGCATGATGATCATCGGTCTCGAGTTCGTGTCGGGCCTCGGCATCGCTGCGGCGACCACCGTGGCGGTCACGATGGTCGCCTCGATCACGTTGGTGCCTGCCCTGTTGGGCTTCGCCGGCGACCGCATCGAGGTGACGCGCTGGCGGGGGCTCATCGCGGCCGGTCTGATCGCCGTCGGGCTGTTGGCGTTCGGTCTCCTCGGCACTCCGGCGCCACTCGGGGCGAGTGTGCTTCTGGCGGTGCTGGTGCTCGTCCTGGGGTCGTTCGTGCCGGTCCTGAAGCGACAGGTGCCCGTCCCGGCCCCGAAGCCGATGCGCGAGACGTTCTGGTACCGGCTGAGCCGCGTGGTCCAGCGCCGGCCTTGGCAGTCGGTCATCGGCTGCACGCTCATTCTCGGCATCCTGGCGATTCCGCTGTTCGGCCTCCGCCTCGGCTTCTCCGACGAAGGCAACTTCCCCGAGGACACGACCACTCGCAAGGCATACGACCTGGTCGCCGACGCCTTCGGCCCCGGCTTCAACGGCCCGTTCATCGTTGCGGTCGGCGTCAACGAACCCACCGATGCTCAGGCCGTTCCTGGGCTCGCCGAAGCCATCGCCGCGGACCCCGGGGTCGCGAACGCCTCGCCGGCGCTGCCCAACGATCCCGAGAACCCTTCGGCGTTCGTCATCCGCGTGGTTCCGACGACGTCACCGCAGAGCCAAGAGACGAGCGACCTGATCAACCGAGTCCGGAGCGACATCGTCCCCGTGGCGACCGGTGACACGACGCTCGATGTCTTCGTCACCGGCGAAGCCGCAGCCAGCATCGACTTCAGCAAGTACCTGGGTCAGCGCATCCCGGTCTTCTTCGCGGTGGTCCTGGCCCTGTCGTTCCTGCTGCTGATGATGGTCTTCCGATCGCTGCTGGTGCCCCTCAAGGCGGTGATCATGAACGTCCTGTCGATCGCTGCGGCATACGGCGTGGTGGTTGCGCTGTTCCAGTGGGGCTGGTTCGGTTCGATCACGGGCATCGCCCCGGCACCCATCGAGCCCTTCATCCCCATGATGATGTTCGCCATCGTGTTCGGGCTCTCGATGGACTACGAAGTGTTCCTGCTGTCCCGCGTCAAGGAGGAGTACGACCGGACCGGTGATCCGGTCGAATCGGTGGCCGACGGCCTCGCGTCGACGGCCCGGGTGATCACGGCGGCCGCAGCGATCATGGTCGTGGTGTTCGGGAGCTTCCTGCTCGAGGACGACCGGGTCACGAAGATCTTCGGAACGGGCCTGGCGATGGCGGTGTTCCTCGATGCCACCCTCGTCCGCATGCTGCTCGTGCCGGCCACCATGGAACTGCTCGGTGCCAGGAACTGGTGGTTGCCGAAGTGGCTCGACCGCATCCTGCCGAACATCAGCGTCGAAGGCCACGTCCCCCACCACGAGGACGCGGACTTCGCTCCCGACCCCGGGGCCGCACCCGACGGCGAGCCTGTCCTCGTCGGCTCCGACTGAGGACCCTCATTTCGGCACGATGAGGGAGCCTCGGGCATGATGGCGGGCACGTTCGCCACCCGGGGAGAAACCACATGAAGCTGTCGATGACCCTGAACTACTCAGGAAATCCGCGCTCGGCCGCCAAGACCGCCGCCGAGTACGAGCAGGCCGGCGTCGACATGATCTGGGTCGCAGAGCTCTACAGCTTCGACGCCGTCAGCATCCTGGGCTACCTCGCGGCCAAGACCGAGAAGATGGAGCTGGCGTCGGGGATCTTCCCGATCTACTCACGCACGCCGGCCCTGACGGCCAGCACGGCTGCCGGCCTCGACGCGGTGTCCGAGGGACGCTTCGTCCTCGGCCTCGGAGCCTCGGGCCCGCAGGTCATCGAGGGCTGGCACGGGGTGCCCTACGACAAGCCGCTCACCCGCACCCGCGAGCTCATCGACATCTGCCGCATCGTGTGGAAGCGCGAGCGCCTGAGCTACGAGGGCAAGGCCTACACGTTGCCGCTGCCCGAGGAGCAGGGCACCGGGCTGGGCAAGCCGCTCAAGCTGATCAATCATCCCGTTCGCGAGAACATCCCGGTGTGGATCGCCAGTCTCGGCAACAAGAACGTCGAGATGACCGCCGAGGTCGCCGACGGGTGGCTGCCGGTCTTCTACTGGCCCGAGAAGGCCAACGACGTGTGGGGTCCCGACCTCGACAAGGGCAAGGCCAAGCGCGACCCGTCGCTCGGTGACCTCGAGGTGGCGGCCGGGGGCATCGTCGCGATCACCGACGACGACCACACCGCTCAGGGCATTCGCGACATGGGTCGAGCCATGACGGCCCTGTACGTCGGCGGCATGGGCGCCAAGGGCAAGAACTTCTACAACAACATCTTCCAGCGCTACGGCTACGAGGAAGCGGCGACCAAGATCCAGGATCTCTACCTCGACGGCAAGAAGGACGAAGCTGCCGCACTCGTTCCCGACGAGTACCTCCGCGCGACCTCGATGGTCGGCTCCGAAGCCGAGGTCCGCGATCGCATCGAGGCCTTCAGGGCGTCGGGCGTGACACGCCTCAGCATCACCCCGTTCTCCGACAAGCCACTCGAACTGATCGAGAAGGTCCGCGCCTGGGCCGAGTGAGGCCTCAGGCTGAGCTGGCGACCGAGCGAGGCTGCCAGATGGCAGTGTGGAAGGCCGCGTAGATCGGTTCGCCGCGGCCCAGGATCACCACGTCGAGGTCGACGAAGCGATGGCCCTTGTGCTCCCGCTCATCGGTCACGCGCGCTCGCACCTCGGCGGGGTCGCCGTCGGTCAGCACTCCGAGATGATGCGCGTCGGTTCCCACGTGAATCCACGGCCCGAGGACGACGTTGCGTGACAGCACGGTGTTGCAGAGCCTTGCGAGGAAGCCGGGGTGCGAGATGCCGCGCTCGAGGTACCGCGGGTCGGTCTCTCGGATGTCGCCGAGGTAGGCCGCCGACTTGGCTGCGTCGAACGTGAACTCGATCGAGCCGAGTGTCGACCCGACCTCGAGACTGGCCGCGCTCGCCGGCGGCCGCTGATCGAACGGTGGGGGAGTACCGGCGTCGACGTCCGGAACCGCGACGCTGCCTGCATCGATCCCGGCGGAACCGGTGGCGCACTCCGTCCCTTCCGGGTCGGTGACGGTGAGCGATCCGTCCTCCCCGAGCGTCGCCGTCGCCTGTTCGCCGTCGTAGGTCGGCTGAGCGAACCGCGCCTCCAGGTGGCCCGACGTGAGGAAGTCGTCACCCCACCGGTCGACGCACGGGTGCACCAGATAGGCCCACACGTCGACGCCCGGCACCAGGCCGCCCCGGAAGCCGAACTGCCGAGCGACGGCATCGTCGTGGATCTTGTTCATCGAGTCGGTGGCGGTGTTGAACGCCTCGACCGTGTGGGTCCAGCTCATCGTGGCCCGAAGACGACGCCTGCGAGATCGGCGGCACGCTCGGCGAAGCGTGCGTCGCGGCCGAGGCCGTCGTGGATCTGGTCTTCGACGAAGCACGTCACGAGGTGGTTGCGGATGACCCGTGCCGTCCCGTCGGGATCACCGTCGAATTCGGGGAACGAGTCGGTGAGCCACGCTGCGAGTGTGGCGTCGAGGACCTCGACCAGGCCGAGTGCTTCTTGTCGGGCCGTGGCATCACCCCGGACGGTCTCGCCGATCAACAGCTTCCAGGTCTCGTCCTCGGCGAC
>Ga0307378_10008453_pt1 | contig 13678 bp, 17 predicted proteins | sample UN1MG_FD_202238 | JGI IMG/M metagenome (GOLD analysis project Ga0307378, IMG submission 202238) | Soil microbial communities from Risofladan, Vaasa, Finland - UN-1 | ecosystem: Environmental > Terrestrial > Soil > Coastal area > Acid sulfate soil | place: Finland: Risofladan, Vaasa | collected... | reverse complement strand
TTCTAATGCATAGCCAGGAAATTAAGATGCTGCGAGATAAGGGTTTCAGCTTTCGGTTGATCGCTGAATTTCTCAAGGTCAACAGGCGTTTTTCAGTCCATTGGACGTATATAGAGAAACTGTGGAAACAAATAGAAAGGCGGGCATAGTTGGCAGGATGGATAACGAAGCCTGAAACAAAAGCAAAGTAAGCGCTCAATAAACCGCATCTTCTTTTTGTAAAAAGCTGGCGTCTTTTAGAAATTCAGTTTTTTGTACTAATTACATGCGCTAAACCGAATAACAACAGGGCTAATTAGAGGAAATAATTATGGGTGGTTTTAAGGATCTATCAAGATGCGGAGAGTGGTGTAGAACAGATAACTTGCCATGATAATAAACCAAGAATTCAATAACTTTCATGCAGATAGGGTTTATATATCACAATTTTTAAAGTGCTTCAATTTGTTACGGTGCGGACCCTCTTGCTATGTGTTGTGGGGAGGAAGAGAGAAACCACCCTTACCCGATTAGCAGATTGTTTCTATGTCATGGAAATGAAGTCAGTCAAATAGAAAGTCCGTCACATCTCCCTTTTTCGTTTTTCCCAAAACTTTTTTAATGTCTCCACGCTCACCTTTACTACAGGTATGACTACTATCCAGGCAAAGATAGCAGACATAGATGATCTTCAGGCAAGAAGAATAAGCGCTGTAAAAAATCTTTTAAGAGAAGATTTATCCGCCATAGAGACTATTGAAGCGACCGTTGAAATCATTGATGTGGAAATGGGCAAAGAGCCTGAGTATTTGACGGTAGGCAAAACACCCCTTGAAAGGGTGCATAAATTGCTGGCAAAGTTAGATTCCATAAGGCGGAGCAAGGAACGGGGATCTGTTGTTTTAGCGGCTGAAAAGAGCCTGTCCAATAAATTTATTGGACAGGTAGAGTCAATCTTTAATAATCTCCCTAAACCACTGAAATGGCAGTCTTTTCTGGTGAATGATCTGATTTTATTAACCGACATTCCCTTAAAAGTTCAAACCGCCTCTGTAAAACACGGCCTGAACAAGGCTCAGACAAAAGCGCTTCCAAGACTTGAACAGGTATCTGACAAGGTTTTTCACGAGGTCACACAAAAAGGGTTTATTCCGTTTAAAGATCAAAATAATAATTTTTTGCCAAAACTTAAACTAAATGAATTCAGCGCAAGAGAAATTCAGGCGTTTGCACAAGATTTTCTGGGATATCACCAATTTTAAATGGCCAATAAAAGGTAAAACCAAACCGGATCTGATTATTTTTGACCCACCTTATTTTAAAAAGCAATCAAACAACTACGATCCTGCCAGCATATCAGGACTATCAAAAGAGAACTATCTAAAATTTCTAAAAAGCTTTTTTGCGCTGGCACACCTGAACGCCAAAAAGAGCACACAGATGGCATTTATCAATGCCGACTGGCGCGATTTCCAAAACACCCCTGCCAAAAATGAGACCCGTGTGAATTCGGTTTTAATCAATGATTACCTTTGGATTCTAAATCAAAGCGGCTGGCAGGAAACCCATATCTTTCAGGCGCCACTCTCCTCAGAGCGTTTTAAGGCAAATGTAGTATCTGCCATGCAAAAGAAAAGAATAATTGGTGTAACCAGCAGGTACGTGATAATCTTGAAACAGTAATTGGAGAGAGAATGGGGGGCGAGACCCTATTCCGCAGTACGTTTGTTCCGTGCGAATCGAATAGTGTTGCAACCGCATCACATCGCGCATATCCTCAAGAATATCCCTTTTACTTGACATAGCTATCGTCCTATTTTATCGTGTTTTTCATGATCAGAAAGAATATTCTGTATTGAATATTGAAAACAAGCAAATTTGCCTGTTTATCAGTTCAATATCAGGATATCAGGCAGAATTGCCTTATATGTAAATGTTATGCGTCGTTGGCTCTTAAGCATTCGTTGATATTGAGGTCAAAATGGATGAGATAGATATTGACAGGGGCATCGTTAATGCCTTCCTTCAAAGTGTAATGCTCCACATCCGCACGGACGCCTGTCTGGCTGTGAGCATGTCCGACTTTGCTTTGTTCAAACATATGAAATCTGCGGGAGATTCCGTTGAAGGAATTGATTGGGCAGCGGCCGTCCCTAGCTCACAGAGATATAAGCTAATCTGCGCCGACCTTCCTCTTGGGCTTAATCGAGTCCCATTTGAAATTGGCGATAAAAACCTAAAAATTAGGAGAAATTGGTCTGAAATAATCAAATGCCTTAGGTTGTTAGACGCCGATGGTACTGCGGTCTGCTTGGTCGAGCCTCTTGCTTTTGGGAATGCAGATGGGCAGGTTTTTGAGACCGCCTTAGGGTCCGAAGGGTACTTTGTCAACGCTATCTTCAATGCTCCAGATAATTTAATCAAACCCCGCGCACAGATTACACCTACCTTTGTTCTGTTGACGAGGAAACCTGCCAAACAAATATTTTTGGCTGAGCTACAGTCGGTTACTCAAGCAAGTGATGTGGTTAATAATTATTACAAAGGCCAGCAGCAACATGATTTACGAGGCGGGCTATTGGTTTTACCGCATACCTTTAGCGGATTTCATGGAATAAAAATAAGAAGCCAAATAGAGAAGCTTGAGACTCAGTACAAACAATATGAGAAATGCACGATCGGCGAGCTTGCCGTGGAGATAAATCATGCAAAAAGTGGTGATAACTACGATGAACTGCAAAACTCAATATACATACCTTTTAAAATAGGCACATCGAGTGTCGTTAGCTCCGTAGAGGAGTTAACGCTGAAGCACCACAACTATTATCAAGTGGTTCTGCAGGAGCGAGTAATAAATCGCTATCTTGCTGCATTTTTCCGATCTGCTATCGGCAAGCTGATACTCAGTTCGCTTACCTCTACAACATATATACCTCATATCAATAAGGGGGATATCGAGAGTGCGCTCGTGGCTCTGCCGGGGATCGATGATCAAGAGAGTATCGTGACAACTCAGTCAAAGTTGCGCTCGTTGAAGGTGGCCATTGATCAATTTGGATCTGAGTTGTCCGTGAACCCAATAAGTTCTAAAGACATCTTAAACCAACTCGACAGTATGCTTGATGTAATCGGCAGACTCACCGACGCCGACCGCGTCAGGAGCCTAATAAGAGAGGGTGAGTCGAAGTTTGTAGAGTATAAAGAAACCCTTAGCTTGGACGTGAGAAATCAAACCAAGGAAAAGACCATTGAAACTTCGTCGCTAAAAACTATTGCGGCTTTTTTAAACACCGAAGGCGGAACGTTGCTAATAGGTATCCATGACAACGGTAGCGTGACTGGGCTTAATTACGAAATCGAAAAATTTTACAAGAACCTTGATAAGTTTCTATTACACTTCAAGGATTTACTGAAACGCAGCATCGGAGAAGAGTTTTATCCGTTTATCGACTACAGACCAGTAAAGGTTGATGGTAAGACCGTCCTGCTTGTGGAATGCAAGGCCGGCCTGTCGCCGTGCTATATAGACAAACTTGATTTCTATGTTCGAACGAACCCAGCTACAGATAAGCTTGATGGTCCAAGGCTTGTAGAATATGTTAGGAACCATTTCGCTTAACGCGCGCGACGCATAACAAAAAAATGCAGCGGATGGCTCCGCCACACGCTGGGAACAAAGTAGGGTTACATCTTAAATATTAACTATTGAGTTTTGGCAACCTATTGAAATATAAATTAATAAGGAAATATCTCTTTTTTTGAACAAGGGGTAGGAAGTGCACCTGATATAGTGCGGCATGTGATTATACGGGAAAATAGAACGTAAAAAGATATTCAAAGACAGCCAAAAAACTTCACAGCTTTCCTCAACCGATCTACCACACGCTCCTGCCCCACTGCGATCAGGATATCAAATATACCGGGACCCGCTGCCTGGCCGTTGAATAAAAGTATTCTATGGGTATCTATTATCGTAATTATTTTATTTTACCCTGAAAATCCTTGTCCTTTGGGCCAGGCTTTTTTACTTCACATCCTCAATAACAATTTGAGCTGTTCTTTTTCTGTTCCAGTGGTTCCAGCCTCAGTCCAGTCAGCTTCGCTCTGCCCGGGCGACATATTGGTGTCAGAACATGGTTTACTGGTCTGGGGGTATTATCTTACGATTAGAGAAAACTGCTTGATTAAACGACACTTTTTTAGTATGAGAAAGAAGAAAATATGGATTACGGAATAAACTATGAACCCCAATAGCATAGGCTTTAACCAATTATGCCACAGACAATCAGTACAACCCAGGCGATCATTACCCTTGTAAGTATTTTGATGGCCGCATATCTCTATCATTTCTTTACCGAAAGAAGAGCTTCCAAAGAAACTTTCAATACCGCCGCAAAGGAATTCGTTGACGCTTTTAAAGAATTTCATGCAATGCTTGAAACCAATTTTCAGTATGAAATAGGACATATCAAGGCTCCCATTCCCGACCATATCGCAGCCGCTATTGTGTTCAGACAGCACCTTGGGTGGTTCCTGCGCAAATGCTTTAATAGAAAATTGGCTCAGTATAAGCAATGCGCAAAAGAATACCAAAACATAGAACAGCATATTGGCTTGGAAAATATTCCTCATGATATAAGCCTCAAGTTAATAAAATTAATAGATGCGCTTTTAAAATATGCCAAACATAAATAATTTATTTATTGCTAACCATCGGGTGAACTTGACGGAAAAAACCTCCACAAGTTACCCGTAACATTCGGCAGCGAATTTCGATAGGATCGCAAATGAAAGAGACATACGCCTTAATAATAGCCATTGAAAACTATATCGATCCATTGATTAACAGTGTTGCTTACGCTGAGAATGATGCAAAAGAAATATTGTCGTCACTCGGTTTACATGATCTGGGTATTCAGAATAACTTTTTATTGTTGAGCAAGGAGGCTACAAAGACAAGAATTGAATCAAATCTTAGGTCTATTCTTGGCTCTGCAACTAAAGATGATAAGGTAATAATATATTATGCTGGCCATGGCTTCGCTGAGAATGATAAGAACTATTTAACTTGTGCTGACACAGTTCGAGGTGATTTAGTAAAAACTAGTATTTCAATACAAACGGTATTTTCAAAAATTAGAAAATCAGAGTGTAAAAAGGTGACAATATTTCTTGATTCATGTCATAGTGGATTTGAAATAGATGAATCAATGCGAGGCATATTATCAGATATGACCGATGAAGAGTTTTTAGATTTTTTCAATGACTCTGAATTTCATATAGCATTCGCCTCATGCCAGATTGACCAATATTCATATTCAAGTAATGCACTTAAACACGGGATTTGGTCCCACCATATCATTAATGCTTTGAAGGGGGAATCCCCAGAAGCATTGGAAAGAAATAGATTTATTACGGCAAATTCGCTCCAAGCATACTTGAGCAGAGAAGTTCCAAGAACGGTACGTAAAACCTTTACAGGTAGTTATACTCAAACCCCTCGCATTTTTGGTAATGCTTCGAAGGGATTTATTGTTGCTGACTTAAAAGAATTTTTAGATAAAAAAAAGAAAAAAATTGAACCAAAACTCGCACAACTGAAGAAGGTATTTTTTTCTGGTGAAGAATTAGGAAATATTAAGTCCTTAAGTGGTTTTAAAAAACATCACAGGCTTCCAGACTCAATAAACAATGCGACTGAATCTTTTGTAAAAACTATTGGCCACGACGAAATTGCTGAATATTCTGACAATCTGTTTAAATCACTAAAAAAGTCTTTTGGATATAAACGCCGTGATATAAAACTTGACGATGATTATGAAGCTATATCTATTATAATGAAAGATTTTTCTGTAAATATATGGATTGCAATCAATCCTGAGGACTGTTCTGAATATATAATAAATACAGAAGTTACAGAAATACAGAATCCAATATTTATCAATTCGAGTGAATTCAATGAAGTATTCTCTGACACATTCAATTCATTGACATTTCAGTTCGATAAATCTTTCGATGTCGAAAAACTAATTGATGCCATTGAAGATATAGATGATGAAGAAGTTATTTCGGTTGATTATCCTGGCGACTTATCGTCATGCACAATAGAAATAGCTGGAGTTGATAACTCTATTTATATAACAACTCATAGTTTTTCAATAAAATCTGATGAATGTGTTGAACCTAAAAGCTTAATCGCGTCTTTCAATGATGCACAAGTTTTATTGATAAATACGCATGAATTACGAATGTTACCATTTAAATCATGATATCGTGGGAACTTATTTGGCCGAACATATTTTTTCACTGGACGCCAAAAAGCCGGCGCCAGTGAAAATGGCGTTCGACAGAAAGGAAAATAAATAATGGCCAAGGAAATGACATGGCGAAAGGCGATAGAAAAAGTCCTTAGTGAAGCATCAGGAGCACTTGACTATAAGGATATTGCTGAGAAAATTAGATCGGATGGCCTTCGATCCAGTCTTGGTGCAACACCTACATCAACCGTTAGCGCATACCTTACTACCGCAATCAACGATGAAGGTAAAGATTGTCCATTTCAGAGAATTGGTCGTGGACTTTATATCTGGAAAGAAAAGGCAGGAATTACACGGCCAACTGTTGTAGGTAAGGAATCAAGTGAAGAAAAGGAAGAAGATGAAGATGACCAATATGACATCATTTCTTCTTTCGGGATGTTCTGGCGTCGAGATGCAATTGACTGGGTATCCAAGCCCAAAATTCTCGGCATGCAGCAGATTGGGGCAGACCCCGTTGACTTTCACAAGCAAATCGGCATCTATTTACTTTATGATGTAAGAGAGGTGATTTATGTAGGACGTGCAACAGATAGGGCTTTGGGACGACGTCTCTACGAACATACACTTGATCGTTTTTCCTCTCGTTGGGATCGGTTTTCATGGTTTGGACTTTTACCTGTTTCTGAAATTGGTACACTCGGAACTATGCCCTCATCTTATGAAGCTATTAAGATTATACCAGCAATCGAAGCCATAATGATTGAGGCACTCGAACCTCGTCAGAATCGAAAACGCGGGGATGATCTGTCTGCCGTGGAATATATTCAGAAGGAAGACATAGAGATTCAGAAGAAAAGAGTCAAGCAGACGATGGAAGCAGCATTGAATAAATTATGATGTCGAACCAATTGCTGGACTTGACACCACTCGCCGGCTTTTACGGTTTTGCAATGGTTGTTGCAAGTCCAGTGTCAGCGAGTTTAAAAATGGTTGTTTGTGGCGCAAGTCAGCATAATGTTGTGTGTAAAAATCGAACTGACCACCTGTTGTATCTCTCAGCGGTTTTTAATTAAGAAACAGATTAACAAGATAATCAATGGCGACAGAAAATGGCAAATAAAAAGAACAAACTTAGTGATCAGATGAGGATAGATGCTGAAGATGCTGTAACGTCTGCAGCGCATCAAGTCAAATTTACCATCGCTGAATATCCTGTCTCAATGTATGTTAGCAGATTTCAAAGCGATACCGGTGATCGGTATTTTGTACCACCATATCAACGCAATCTCTCATGGAACAATGAACAGCAGTCTCAGTTTATCGAATCACTAATTATTGGCTTGCCTATTCCGTTCATGTTTTTTTACCAGACGAGTGAGGGAAAAATGGAGATTGTCGATGGCTCCCAAAGAATGAGAGCGATGAGATCTTTTCTCTCAGAAGGAATGCGGTTGCGTGACTTGATTTTGATTCCTGAGCTAAACGGATTTTCCTTTGATGATCTCACGCCCGATAGACAAAATAAATTGGAAGACATTACAATTCGAACGATTATTCTTGATACGGAGACAGATGCATCTACTCGTGCAGAAATGTTTGCCCGAATAAATCGCATGGGAACAGTCGCAAACGAGGCAGAAGTCCGTCGTGGATCTTTACCTGGTCCAGTAACTGATTTAATTGATGAAATGGCTAAACATCCAATTTTCACAGACATGACTCCGCTTACTGCAAAAACAGTAGCCAAGCGCGAGCGTGAAGAACTTGTTACTCGTTTCTTTGCATATCTAAATCGAAACGATACACCAGATGGCCGATTCCCAGGATATCGAGACCGCCCTAAAAAATTTTTCTACGACTATCTGAAGGAGGTAAATTTAGAAGCTGAGACCAATCCACATATCATTCCAGAAATGCGAGAGGAATTCTTGAATGTCTTAACTTTTGTTAAAGGTGCATTTCCTCTCGGGTTTAGAAAAACTAAGACGGCAAGGACCGTACCTCGTGTTAGGTTTGAGGCTATTGCAATTGGATCCGGCCTCTCGTTACGAGACAATCCTCAGCTTAAAGTTAACCCGAAAGCAATCGTTGAGAAAATGGCTCGTTTTAATTTTGACCGATTAGTCGTTTCTGATGGGGCAAATGTTCGTTCAAAATTGGAGGGAAGGATAGATATTGTTAAACGAATATTGGAAGAAGAATGACAACGCTTCATAATACTCTTTCTGAGCGCAAAAATGAATATTCTACTCACTTGGCTTTAGCTAAAGCAATGGATCAGAGGCTTTTCGAGAGTGATCCTATGCAAATCGGAGATATCACTCTGAATGTGCGCCACGTGAGGACAATCAAATCAGGGTTAATAGTTCATCTATATAACATCGTTGAAGCGGTAATGACGTGTACGATTGAAGAGGTTGGGGCAGCAGTCCGATTGATCTCTCCAAATGAGTGGTCGAACGATACTTTGAAAGAGTGGTTGAGGTTTTACGCCTCAACAGGAATTGATGGAAACGAGGATTCAAGACTCAACGTCGTTTATAAAGCGGCGCTGAAATTATTAGCTAAAGAAACGATTGAAGATTTGAAATTTAAAAAGCCTTCTGGGACTTGGTCGGATAAAGTAATACATACTTTTTCAAAGCGTCTAAATGTACAATTTAGGCTAACAGAAGATATCGCAAGAAAGATAAGCCCGAATGTTAGATACGGTGATAAATCCCCTTTGGAGTTTCTTGCGGACAGAAGAAATGCTATCGCTCATGGCAGGCGCTCATTTGAAGATGGCGCAACTGATTTGACCTTGCAAGATATTCAAGACCTTGCTGAGATAACCATTGAATATATGGAATTAACTGTGATTGCATTTCAGAATTTTTTGAATGATAGAAAATTTATAGCGGAACCGGTTTGATGCGAAAAGCTGATAAAATTTATGCAGTCGATATTTTTTGCGGTGCCGGTGGCCTCACCTACGGACTTAAAAAAGCTGGCATTTCAGTGAGGCTCGGGGTGGATATCGATCCAGACTGCGCTCATCCTATTGAGACTAACTCACATGCTAAATTTCTGCAGGCCGACGTAACGACATTGGATCATACAATAGTCAGTAAGTCCCTATTGGGGGGGGATTTTAAGCTTCTCACCGGATGTGCACCATGTCAGCCTTTTTCTACGTATTCACGCACGGCAAAGCAAAAGCATGGTAAAAATGCTGGTGAGAATCGCAGTCAGGATTGGCGTTTAGTAGAATTTTTCGGCAATCTAATTAAAAAAGTCCAACCAGACCTTGTTACAATGGAGAACGTTCCCCCTCTGACTCAGCAAAATATTTTTTTTAACTTTGTAAATGGATTGAAAGATTATTGGGTAGACTGGAAAATTGTTGAATGTTCCATGCTCGGACTTCCCCAAACAAGAAAGCGTTTGGTTTTGTTAGCCTCGAAACTCGGTCCAATTAAAATCCCCGATTTTGATTTGCCCCGAACAACTGTTAAATCAACAATTGGAGACCTACCTGCAATAATGGCAGGAAAACAAGATACCAAGGACAAATTACATAAGGCTAGTTCCCTCAGCGCTACTAATCTGAAACGAATCCGCTGCTCTGTTCCCGGAGGATCTTGGCGGGATTGGCCAGTTAACCTACGCTCAACGTGCCATAGAAAAAAAACGGGTGCTACTTATCTGTCAGTTTATGGACGGATGAAATGGAATTCCCCAGCACCAACGATAACGACACAATGCTTTGGTTACGGGAATGGACGGTTTGGACATCCTGAACAAGATCGCGCTATTAGTCTCCGAGAAGCGGCCATGCTTCAAGGTTTTCCACGCGACTACTCGTTTATTCCGGATGGAGAGCCTGTGATTTTTGCAAAGATTGGCAGGCTTATTGGGAACGCAGTACCAGTCACGCTTGGAAAGGTGATTGGTGAGTTGATCAAAGAGCACATAACAGTTTTCCGAAGCGCACATTAGGAGCTATCTGCAATTCCACGTACACACGAAAGTGGGGTCACATAAATAGGAGATAGACCCCAAAATATCTCCTTATATTTATGAATATTTACACAATCGGGTAAGGGGGAGTTTTTCTCTCCCCCTCCCCACACCACATAGCAAGCGGGTCCGCACTATGCGGTTCCCCGAGAGTTTTAAAATACCGTCCAACTTCTGACTGTATTCCAAGGCTGGCTATGGCCAACACGCCGAATATTATTGGCTCCCCCTGTCGGGTTCATCGCCTTTTCGAGTATGACCGGCTCCTCCTTGCTCTCAAAGGTTCGGCCCTTCACCATGTCCTGCCTATTAAAGCAGGCATTCGGCTAATATGGCCTCTGCTGACTTCTGCCCGATCACCTTATGAGTTGCCTCATAAAACGCTGCCTTACAATGCCTCATGCAACCAATCCTGAATGGCTCCTCTTTGTTTTGTCTCTCGATATCAGGCGGGATGCTCTCATGATATCGCCGGGACTTGATAAGCCGGTTGCCCCAACCGGCATTTTCACCGGATGGTAGAATGAAACATCAAAAGCCGCATGTCGAACAGATCTCCCCGGATAAGAACATGAACTTTCGCTACACAACCGCAGCATTTACCATATCTCCTGAACCCTGGGCTTCGTCATGTGGTGCTAACTCACCCGGAAACTTGGCCTTGTATGCTGTTTCTGTTCGTCGGCTCATAGCTTTGCACTCCAGCTTCCTTCAGACCCTTCCTCACGGAAACGCCCTTGCCTTCGGCTAATACTTTTGCTAATATATCAAATATTAACAGGATTCACGTATAGGGGACTTTCACCCCATAAGTTCACGCCCATGCCGGGCGTACACCAGTCATTCCAGCGGACCCGCAAACAGCGCGGTCCGCTGAATTCCACGTTATGCCTCTGGGAGGTTGAAAATGGAAATTGCTTATTCCGGCGACATGAAGGTTGAAAATGATGATTTTACCATGGAATTCCTTCGATTTAGTGTTCGAAAAAATGAATTTGCTTTCGAGATAGCTGGTTCGGATGAAGAAGGTATATTTAAAACGGAAGGGGTAGCACGTAAGAATGAACATGGCAAATATTTAGCTAATGTAGAAGTCGAATATCCAGAATACAGAGAACAACACGCGTATCAAAAAGACACAGCATGGAAGGAGCCTGGCGTGATAGTGATTGACGAAGCCAAGAAGATTACTAAAAGCAATAAATGTAAAGTAATAGGAAAATGGCTACAGGATGGCTGTGAGTGGGGGTTTGAGGGTACACTCAATAGATACAAGGCATAACAAAAAAATGGAGCTGACCACAAAAGCCGGGTCGATTTTTTGTGAATCCAAATATTTCAGCGGTCTTTGTGTCAGCTCATTTTAGACATTATATGAAAAATTGAAATTGGTGAAGCATGGCAGAACCCATCGAAATTTGCTACTTATGTGGGATGGAACTTGAGGGCAAAATTGACCGCGATCATGTCCCTCCTAAGCAATTTTATGCTACAAATATCAGGAAAAAACATAATCCCAATTTGTTTACCCTACCAGTCCATCATTCCTGCAACAAAGCCTATCAAAAAGATGAAGACTATTTTGTTCACTCAATTGCTCCCCTAACCAAAGAATCCTATTCTGGAAGCGAAATATGGAAAGATATAACACATAAGTTTCAAAGGCCTGAGGGATTTAGAATTGGAAAAATGATTTCAAAAGAATTTGATTCAAGGCCTTCAGGCCTCTATCTTCCAAGAGGTAAGGTTATAAAAAGATTTGATGCTGAACGCGTATGGCGGGTAGTTTGGAAAATTGTCAGAGGCCTATTTTTTAAGGAGCATCAAAGATTATTGCCCGAAAATAATAGACTTGGGGACGCCCTTTACATCTCCAAATTTACAATTTTAGATTTAAGAATCGGTGAGTTTGTAGCCTTTTTCTTGTACTATTCTCTCTCCTCGCTTCACAGACAAATTTACTCCTGATAAGGAAAGATTTAATCGCCTTGCTAATTCAGCCATGTTAATGCCAAGGCCTCTTACCGCCCAATAGCATAATAAACTTCTTGCCTCAACCCGTGTGCGTTCTTTACCTGTTGCCCAGATGTTAAATGGCTCAAGCTGCATTAGATCGCACACTTTTGAGGCAATCTTATCAAGGTCATAACCTTCGGCAATCAACTTATACTTTTTCTCCATCTGTTCCTTAGATGCCGCTAACACCTGTTCAACAAAATCACCATCACCAAGAATACGTTCATCTGATTTCTCGAATATCTTGGCCATGCGCTTTGCTTTGACCGCAGCCCAACCACCGCTGCTCCGAATTAAACCACCACCGGTCAAATCACTGCGCCGCCCCTCGGAGATACCCTTTTCAACGAATGCCCGATACCTTCAACGCGCAATCGGTAACTTGGTGTGGAAAAGCCTTAATACCCATTTAGTATCCTGCCAGTCATTGTTTACCTTGCCCATAATTACACTGTGACCGGCAAATGGGTATTTGTTCAAGGCTTTAACATCTTTTACAATCCCTGCACGAACCGGATTCAGGTGAATATATCGTACCAGCTCCAACAGGTAGGTGTCTTCCTGACATAAAATTGACTTATATCTATTTTGGAAAAGATGACCGCTCCTGCCGTGACGTCTATTATGCGAAACCGCATATCCGGTCAACAGCCGTCGCATCACTGTAGCAATCGACATATCACCGGTTTTTAGCAGCAAATGAAAATGATTTGGAATAAGCGCCCAGCCAAAACAATGTGTATTAGTTTCCTTAATGATTCCACCAAGCCGATTCAAAAAATTATTCCGGTCAGTGTTATCCTTAAAGATATCAGATCGCTCAATTCCACGTGCTATGATATGATGAAACGCCCCAGGCGCATCTATCCTCGATTTTCTTGGCATGATAACCGCTTGGCATATTAATGATAATTTGTAAACTGCAAAACTAAAGGGCGTCCCCGAAGTTCCTGTCGGGGCGGTTACAGGGGTGATCCTGCGAACTCCGTTGTTCCAGATCATTCTGGCTATGAAGTGGACGGTCACCATCAGCATTCAAAAATGCCAGAGAATAAAAAAGATGGTTTATCTAACTATATAATAGCAACTGGGTGAAATTTTCGGTTGTTGTTATTATAGAAATAGAATGTTTACACAATTTATCAAGGAAATTGATTGAGTATTTCGAGGATTAAAATTTGAGCCTGACGCAGATATTGGGCAAAAGGGGACGTTTTGAAATTGGCTCGAATGCTTACACAATTTATCAAGGAAATCGGATTATATATATCGAAGAATATTATTAATATATTTTGCGGCGAAGCCGCTTTCTGCTCGCAGAAAGCGGCTGGTTATATTAGGTTTTTGAGGTTTTCTACTTGGCAGATTCTGCCTGATTTTCTACATAATATTATAAAAATAAAAGGAAATTATGTATAATA
>Ga0307378_10008451_pt1 | contig 13684 bp, 11 predicted proteins | sample UN1MG_FD_202238 | JGI IMG/M metagenome (GOLD analysis project Ga0307378, IMG submission 202238) | Soil microbial communities from Risofladan, Vaasa, Finland - UN-1 | ecosystem: Environmental > Terrestrial > Soil > Coastal area > Acid sulfate soil | place: Finland: Risofladan, Vaasa | collected... | reverse complement strand
TGTTGTTTCATCGCTGGCGCACAAAAGCAGCGACTGGATGCCAATTGGCTACCACACTGGGGCTACAACACTTTAGACCACTTAACTGTGCCTGAGGGATTGATGTGAATACATGCGAACAAACCGTGAAAAACAGACCTCTACTGTATATGATGACTTGGCGATGCACGCGGGCATGCAACTATAACTGCTTATACTGCAGCTTTGCCTCGAACCCGCATGCCGTAAATGAGATTGACACTAAGGGTGGAATGCGTATAGTTGATGAGCTTTATGAGATGGGCGCAAAGTGGTTCGGGCTAAGCGGTGGGGAACCCCTTCTACGGAAGGATGTTTTTGAGATTATCGCTCATGCGAAGAGCCTTGGCATGAACGTGAGTCTAATAACGAATGGCTATTATGTTAAGGGAGACATCCTCGACAACTTGATTCGGAACGAGGTCATGACCGCGGTAAGCCTTGATGGAACAGAAGAAACAAACGACTTTACGCGAGGTAAAGGCTCCTATGCAACAGCCCTTAAGGCTATGGAGAAGTTGTCTGATGGCGGAATTTTTGACTGTATCGTAACAACCCTCAATAAACGCAATTGCTCGGAAGTGGACCATATTGCCGAGCTGGGACATGAATACAATGCCACCCGCGTGGTTTACCACAATTACATTCCAGTTGGCAGAGCACAGGAACATCTGGAGTTGGCTCCTACCCCTCAGCAGTATGAGGTTGTTTGGAACAGGATTTACGACCTGATGCAGGAATACCGTGGAAAACTCAGCATTAACGTTTATTGTCCCTTCTTCGCTCGAATCGCAAAGGAGCGGGGCATGCCTGACTTCGATTACTGGTTCAACAACGTTTTCTTGGGTCAATGCTTCATTGGCGGCAGATATATGGGTCTTCTCGAAAACGGGGACATCAGACCATGCGGCTTCAACGAAGGCTACCGTATGGGAAACATCCGCGACAAAACGATGAAGGAAATCTGGACTGAGATGCAAACCTCAGAGTTTCATCAAAAGCTCAGGGACCGAAGTAGCCTGAAGGGCAAATGTGGCGTTTGCGAGTATCGCGAGATTTGTGGTGGATGCCGAACCAGAGCAGAAATCTATACTGGTGACCTATTCGCTTCTGATCCAGCGTGTGGTTACGTGCCTAAACTCTTGCGCGAAAAATAAGCAAGCTATCTTTTTTTATTTGTTTTCTGCGAATTCCCAGGCGATGTTAGCTTTCCAGAGGTCTCCAAGCTTGGTTAGTTTAATCTCTTTTTTGTTTATTTCGATTAAGCCCTTATCCGTTAATCTTTTCAGTTGTTCGGGGTACACTTCTTCTGGAAGCTTTCCAAACCTTTCCTTGAATTCCAGTTTGTCTACGGGTAGGCGCAGGTAAAGTTTCGTCATTACCTTTCTCATCATTTCCCTATCCGTAGATTCCGAAAGTTTTGCGATCGGAAGTCTTCCTTCATGGACCGCTGCGATATAGTCTTTTGCTGACTCGATGTTGGAGTAAGAAAACTTTTGAAGATAGCCCATAAAGCATCCTGCTCCTGTTGTCAAGATGCCTGCCCATGGCCATCCGTTTAGACAGTTCTCTTTGGCGTGCCATTCTTCTCTAGAATAGCGGTCGTGACCAATCGGCTTGTAACCCGCTTCCGTGAATAGTTCGTATGCTGTAACATACATTTGCTTCTGTAATTCTGGGGTTACCTGAGGAGGCACTTTCCCAGCTTTCATTTGTTTACCTAAGATTGTTTCGGGGTAAACTTCAAGGCAGTATGCATCAACTTCTGCATCCACTTCTATTGCTGTCTTAACTGTATCAACCCAGCTTTCCAGTGTTTGTCCTGGAATGTTATACATTATGTCGATACAAACGCAGAGTCCCAGTTTTCGTGCAGTTTTGATTTCATCTTTTACATGCTCTGCGCTGTCCGGTAGATTAAGCATCGTTCTTAGTTTGTCATCGAAGGTTTGGGCTCCCATGTCCACTTGGAAGACGCAATATTCCGCTGCTGCAACCAACTTCTCTTTGGAGAAGCTTCTAGATGAGCCCGTGATTTTGATGAAGTAGTCGTCTGTTGTGTTGAAGTTTTTTTCGCAGAATTTTATCAGATTAAACATTTGGTCCTTGGTCATGAGGGTTGGTGTTCCTCCGCCCAGAACTATTTCGTCGAATTCGCTGGTTTTGACATACTTTGTTTTGGCGTACATCATCAGCTCTTTTCTTAATGCTTTGAGATATGGTTCCATCATGCTGTTGGAATAAGGGTTGTTTGGGTAATAGCAGAATGTGCATCTGGAATCGCAGAATGATATCCAAGGCTGGAGCTCCATAACCTTGTTTGATGTGTTCTCGGTTGACAAGAACTCCATGAATTCGTTGTATGTTTCAGGTGCGATATCCGCGTAATCTCTGTACGTGTAAGGAGGCCAGCTCTCTCTTGAGTTGTAGCTGTCTTCTTTTTCTGTTTCCGGGAGAGGCGCTTTCATGTTAAATTTCCCCAGATGTTTTAATACAATATTTGCGAACAATATAAACTTGCGTTTTCAGTTTTTATCGTTAATTGATGTTGGGTAAACCAGACATAATCCAGTCAAGCACCAGATTTTACAATCGTACGGCGGCGCTCTTTCCATCATTGTTTAACAAGAACCAAATAGGCATCGGAAGAGACTGCTTATTGTTGTTACTTGTTTTTTCTGAAAAAATGTTGTTTTCAACAATGAACCTCTATTAGTCTCCTAATATGAATGCCGTGAAGTTTGGTCTCAGTTTTGTTTTCTGTTTTCTCAACGTTTTTAAGCTGAAATATAGTGTTAATAATTCTGCCCTTATTGGGGTCGTGGTCTAGCATGGATTCTCACCCTAGTGGTGATATCTCCCACAAATCCACTTTTTTAGTGATAAAAAAAACAATACACTATTTGATATTTTTTACACACACGTTTATGATGGGATCAGGGAAATTTGCACAGGGGACTATTGGAGACATCACCCACCAATAATTTTCCGCGCGCGTGTGCCTATGGTAAGTGCTATTATAGTTCATGTGGACAAGAAGCAAGAAAGCTAATAGGATTTAGACTTAGAAAGTTGAAATTTCTTTGATATCATCAAATTCAATTGTGTCAATTTCTTCTTTCATTTCTTTGGTTTCGTGTCTTTCGAATATTTTAAGAATTTTATTTACAATTGGTTCTACAACTGTTTGTTCTAGGGTTTTCTGAACAATTTTACACCGTCGGCAGAGTTTGTAGACAATCTCCCTCACGGCGACGTGGAATCGAGCATCGGCGGATAGGAGTCGGCGGGGAATTCCACATGTAGCAAGAGCAAGAGCCCCAAGATCGTGGCGTGCCAGTACGAGCCGCCCTGCCCATCGATGGACTCCCCCCAGCCCCCGTCGTCATTCTGGCTCGCTATGACGCGCTTGACAAAAGAATCGTTGACCCGCGCGCCCTGCCCAGCCAAGTAGAGAAACGCCGCGGCTTCGAGCTTGAGGTCATCCACTACCCTCGGGTTGTTGTTGACTATCACAGCGGTGGCACGGTACACATCATCGATAAACCCGTCGGGCAGTGCCAATTCACAGCCGTTTTCCTGAATCCAGATGCATGCCAGTAACACATGTGTCACATAGTACCCCCCCTCGCTCACCGCGCTGTCAAGCATCTCAGAGTAATCGGAGGGTAATCCCAGTCGATCGCAATAGAGGGCATAGGCGATGATAATATCGGTTGGGAGTGACACAGTCTGCAAGTCCTCAGCCTGCAGCGGGTTGTCGTAATCGGCGATGCGCCGAAACACGTGCAATATAGGCCACTGTTCCGGGTGCTCGGTCATCACTTGGTCGTAGCGCTGCAGGGCATCGGCGAACTCCTCGATTCCGAAGCGCCGGTGCATCACATCGAGCCACAGCAGGGCGTACGGTTCGCGTGATCCCTCAAAGAAGTCGATCGCGTTTGCGACTGCGGTCGGCAAGTCAGGCTCATGATGTGTCAGTAGCGGTACTACTAACAAAAGACTGCACAACACGGTTATACAGAAAGCCAACAAGAGGGCTCTACGTTTACTGAGTTTCATAACTGTTTTCCACGCTTCATTTTTGTAAGCATACAGTTAGAGTTTTGTTTTCAACCATCTATTAAATGTAGTTTCTAGCATTGAGTAAATATGCATTCTGCCTTCGAGGAAACAATAGAATATTTGCCCCAAGAGAGTTTGAATGCATGTGCAGAAACCATACCAAAACAAAAAAAGGGGAGTGGCTGGAGATGTCTCCACTGGTCTTGGGTTCAAATCTTAATTTTTAATAGCCTAGTGATGTCTCAGAATTAAGTTTCTTTTATTTTATAAATATTGGTTTTTACCTTAGATTAGTCTCCTAATATGAACGATGCAAATGTTCTGCTAAGCGAAGAACTGTTTTTGTTAATGTGCCATGTATCTGAAGCCCTTTGCTAGGACGCTTAAGAAGCCTTCTTGTCTGATTTTTCGAAGTACCCTTTTTGGTGATCTATAGAAATTCCTGTGGAATTGTTTCTGAATCTCAACTACGGTTTCATAATCGAAATCTTTGGTTTTGACGTAGGTCACAAAATCTTCAACGCGGTCGTAGAGTCCATTATCCATGACTTCTTTGTATAGAGCGCTGCCCGGAACCGCTACGTATGTGTTAAATTGGCACCAGTCAGGGTCCAACTTCTTTGCGAACTTGAATGTGGCTTTCATGTCTTCGATTGTTTCTCCAGGCATCCCCAGCATGAATGAGCATGCTATCCGTATCCCCTGTTCCTTACAAAGCTTGAACGCATGAGTGATTTGCTCAATAGTAATTTTCTTGTTGAGCTTTTCTAAAATTGGGGCTGAACCTGATTCCACTCCCAACCATATAGTCCGGCATCCGGCGGCTTTCATTTCCCGTAGTAGTTCTCGCGAGACCTGATCAACTCTGCTGTCGCAAACCCATTCGATATCCAGTTTCTCCTTTTTTATCAGGTTACATAACTCTACTGTTCGTTTTTTGTTAATGGTGAAGTTGTCGCCTACAAAATAGACTCCCTTTGAGCCATAGTTTTGGGCTAAATCATTGATTTCTGCTACAACTCGGGGGGGACTAAAGGCGCGGACCCTTGATCCCCATAATTTCTTGGTCTCGCAATATGCACAATTATATGGGCAACCCCGCACCACATTCATGGTGTCTACAGGATTCGCGTCAAAATAAGGAACACGTCTATTGTAGATGTGCATAGGCAGTAAGTGCCTTGCCGGAAAAGGGATTTGGTCAACATCTTCTATGAGTGTGGAAGGACTCTTGACTGTTTTTCCGTTATGCCTGTAAGCTATACCTGGGATTTTTGCAATAGCTGACTTGTCTTCACCTTTCCTAATGTTGTTTGCAAGTTCCACCATTGCCCGTTCGCCTTCTCCCATGACCAGATAGTCTATCTCTGGGTGTTGCAACAGGCTTTCAGGCATGTATGTGGGTTGCCATCCGCCGACCACAATCTTGCATGAAGGAAGCACCTCTTTTACTGCTTTAGCTGTTTCAATGCAGGGTCGATATGTTACGGAACCGCAAGTTATTCCAACTATTTCTGGCTCAAGCCTTCTGATTTCCTGTTTGACGTCCTCGATTGGCTTTCTGATGTGATAATTGTCAAGGATTTCTACCTGAAAACCAGCTTTTTCTAGAGACGCCGCAACAAAAGATAATCCCAGTGGGGGAAGCCTCCCTGATATACCCCAAGGTGAATGTATGGGCGGAGCGGTAGTCATCAATAGAATCAGCTATACTTCTCTCCTCTGGTCATATTGTAGACTTAAAATACATAAAATGGAGTCCCTAAATAATGTTCTGTACACTCTTAGGGATGTTGTTGCTCAAGCTGTCGCCACCTAGAGTTTATCTGCATACGAAACGGAATCGTTTTTAACCCGCAATTATACTAACATTTTGTTAATCTGGATGGATTTGATCCAAAATGGCATGTCCTGGTCCCCCGAAGAAACCGAAGAAGGGTCCGTTGATGATCACTTCTTGGAGAGCCACTGGCGCCTGTAACTATAACTGCGTATATTGCAATGTAGACGCAAACATGAAGCAGTCTCCCGACGAACTAGATACCGAATGGGGATTGCGCCTCGTTGACCAAATCTACGAATTCGGCTCTCAATGGTTCGGAATAAAGGGAGGAGAACCTCTCGTACGGAAAGACCTCTTCACGCTTATTGCCCATGCGAAAGACTTGGGGCTTGATGTATTACTGCTGACCAACGGATACTACGTGGATGGAGAAACACTCGACAACCTAACCAAGTACAACGTTTACACCTCCATCAGCATAGACGGCTCAGAAGAAGCGAACGACTCGTTAAGGGGAAAGGGGTCATACAAAGCAGCCTTGTCAGCAATCCAAAAGCTGTCAAAAGCCGGAATCTTGAACGGCTTATCCATGGCAATCACAAACCGCAACCTCAATGAAGCCGACCACATAGTTGGTCTGGCAGAAAAATACGGCGCTAGGTTCGTTTGGTTCAATCATCTTGTTCCAACTGGAAGAGCCAAACAACATTTGGACTTGGAGCCGACGCCTGAACAGTATGAAGTGTTCCTGAATCACCTGTACGACTTATCAAAAAAGCACTACAAGGTCGAGTTCGACTTTAACATACATTGTCCCCACTACATTCGAATCTATAAAGAGAGGGACCCGGAAGGCTTCTGTGACTGGTTCAACAAAACGCACACAGCCAAATGCATATACTTCCTGTTTGGCGGATACCTGAGCGTCCTAGAGAACGGAGACGTAATCCCATGCTTCTATTCCGAGGACTTGACGATTGGAAACATCAAAGAGAAGCCCCTGAAAGAACTCTGGGATGACATGCAAAAGTCAGAATTTTACAAGAAACTACAAGACCCCGACAACTTGGAGGGCAAATGCGGAGTCTGCGAACATCGGAAAATATGCGGCGGATGCAGAACCAGAGCCTACGCCCTCACAGGCTCTTATTTCGGACCTGACACAGCTTGTGCCTACATTCCTGAGGTCTTGCGTAAAAAATAGGAACGGCAAAACAAATCTGCAACATTAACTTTCTTTTATGTGCCGATTGTTAACGGTGACCTGTAATGTTTGCCGATTTGGCTCTTATAGATGGAAACGTCGTAACTATGGATTCGTCTCAGCCCAGTGCTGAAGCAGTAGCCATAAAGAAGGACAGAATCGTTAAGGTCGGCACAAACAAGGAGATCAGCCGGTGGATCGGAAAAACCACAAAGACAATCAATTTGCAGGGAAGAACGGTTGTTCCCGGTTTAATCGACTCTCACATTCATGTTGGCGATTTTGGAAAGTTCTTAATGTGGGTCGATTTGAAGGACGTAGATTCTATCGAAGAGATGCGGAGAAGAATCAGAGAACATGCACAGAAGATACCTGAAGGAAGATGGATTATCGGTAGCGGATGGGATCAAGCCCGTTTTGTTGAGAAACGTTATCCAAACTTTCGGGACTTGGATGAGGCTTCACCAGACAACCCTGTAATCCTTTATCATCAATGTGGACGCGTCTGTGTCGTTAACAGCAAAGCGTTAGAATTGGCTAATGTAACAAAGGAAACAAGGAGTCCGTCAGGTGGAGAGATCGAAAAAGACGCTGAAACCGGAGAGCCAACAGGCATTTTGCGAGAAAACGCAACTGATCTGGTGTGGAAAACAATCCCCGAGCCCAGTGAAGAAGAGATTATCGAGTCCGCTGGCTTAGCATGCAAGAAAATTGTGGAAGCCGGATTGACCAGCATACACTGGATAGTTACATCATCAACTGAAATTTCGATCATTCAGAGACTTCGTGCAGAAAACAGGTTGCCCTTAAGAGTTCACATCATAGCTCCAGCAAATATTCTGGATCAACTGGACGCTTCAGGTTCACTCATGGGCTCCGAGGACGAGACGGAAAAAACGTTGGGCATTAAGGTTTTTGTAGACGGCTCTCTGGCTGCACGAACAGCAGCTCTGCGTGAACCCTACAGCGACGACCAAGCCACAAAGGGACAGCTACTGTATTCTCAAGAAGAACTGAACGAATTAGTTGCTAAGGCTCACAAAGCCAACCTTCGTTTGGTCATGCACGCAATGGGCGACCAAGCAATCGAATTGACTTTGGCTGCTATCGAAAAAGCTCTGATGGAAGCGCCGAGAAATGACCATCGGTATCGCCTAGAGCACGCGTCAGTTCTCAACAAGGAGTTAACCCAGCGCATCAAAGAACTGGGAATGATGGTTTCTGTGCAGCCTAAATGTGTTATCTCTGAATTTTCAGTATGGTCAGCTGTTGAGCGTTTAGGGTCTGAAAGGGCACGGTGGCTCTATCCCCTCAAAACGCTGATCAATGAGGGCATACGGGTTGTAGGCGGCTCGGATTGTCCAATGGAGCCGCTAAGCCCTTTGCAGGCTATCCAAGCAGCCGTGACGAGACAGTTCTTTCCTGAGGAGCGAATCACAGTTGATGAGGCTTTGCGGATGTACACGGTTAACGCGGCATACGCATCCTTTGAAGAGACTGTTAAGGGCTCGATTGAAGAAGGCAAACTAGCCGACCTCACAGTGCTTTCAGGTGACCCGCGAACAGTTCCGCCCAGCAAAATCGGAGACATTAATGTGAAAATGACCATTGTTGGCGGAAAAGTGGTTTTTATCAAGAATTAACTTGTTATGCACGTGAATATTTTATTGAATTGAGATTTGCCAACGATTTTTTCAGCCAACCGAATACGTAATGGCAGTCAGGTATCCTTCAGGTACACTTTAAGCACATCAAGCTACGCAGAAAGCATTAATTTTTGTAAAATATTAGAGGCAAACCCAACATTGGAGCTGTCAGAAGCCACAAATCCACGTTATGGTTCAAAAACCACGCGTACCATATGCTCCATCCTCCAACACTCCCGAAAATAAGCCACAGAAAATAGGTGCCAACAAAATATAACCCAAAGAAAGTGAAGATGAAACCGATCCTGTTTATGTCAAGCCCATTCAAGTCTTCTGTTCCAATAGACTTCCTCGCAAAATTGGCGGTGTATAAAGCGAGCAGCAGCAATCCGATTGAAGTCAAACAGAAACTGAACAAATTTACAGGATATGCACTAACGTACTCGATGCCCCTCGTCAATATTGTGCCTAGCCAATTGCAGGTGTAATTGAGCCAGAAAACAAAAAGGTAAACTGTGCCTGAAATCAACGCCCATTTTATAGCATTTCTAACTGGCTTATTTGGGTTCAAAGCGAAAAACAATTTCATCAACACAACTGGAATCAATATTGACTCAGTCAAAACAGGTATGGTTAACTCAATTATCCACAGGGGAGTCAACAATTGAGGGAAAATGAAGGTAAACACGCCCGAAGGTATAAGAGATACAAAAGTAGCCGCTTCGAAGATAAGAATAAACCTTAAGCACGTCGCCAATTCTGGTCTAGAAAAATCTTTATTAAAAATCCAAAAAAGAACCGTCACCACAGCCATGAAACTTGCTCCGGTTCTGAATCCCATACCTAAAACCCCAGGCAAGTCCTGAATAATTATTGGCCATTCTGTGCTCCGGTTAACGCTGCCGAAGGCAAATTCATAAAACGTGAAAGAGAACCAAGCCAAAGCAACAGCTAAGAATCCAAGCTTTATTGTCCAAAGTGCTTTTGAATCAGTCATGACCATCAACACTTCAAATCTAGTCGGGTCTAATATGTATATTATCGTTATGCCATTAAATCCTATGCGCCCACTAAACATCAAACGAAGAACAGGTGAGCATATCTGAAAATAAACCGTTTTTAATGTAATGGTCTGGATGGTCAGGCTTATAAAATGCAACAGCAACATTCTTCATATAAGAGATTGTGGTGAGTTTCGGAGGAGGCTTAATCGTACTATGAATAGGCGAACAGTCATGTTTCTGTTTCTTGTTCACTTAATTGGCGCGATTTTTTATTGCGTTCTTTTGGCTGCATATGTTCTTCCATTTCCTTCAACCCAAGTTTTAATTGGAGCCCCCATTTTCAAGTCACTTCTCACAGCGTTTGGAGGTCTTTTCTTGGTTTCAACACTGGCTTCAATAGTAGTTTCTAAGCTAAGCAAAAAAACATGAACGCGTAAGTGAACGAATTCGCTAATCCATTTTAGAGAAGCCCAAACCTCCCTTTGGGGACATGGAGGCACCCGCTAACCTGAACGGAATGAAAGTTTGATGATTCTGATGGCAATCGATTTAAGTATGATTTCTGGACTATCGGTATCTGTAAAATTGGCGTCTATCACTTTAGCAGCAGTGTTTGATTGATGATAGCGATAACAAGTCTATTGATCGCGGTTTCGGTTCTCGTCTTTGCTTTACTGTTAGATCTGATTTTCGGCGATCCTTCTCCAAATTATCCGTGGAGAATCCAATTCAGACTGCATCCAACCGTCTGGATGGGCAAATTAACCAAACTTTTAGAGCCCTATTTCAAGAATTCGAATCCAAAAATAGAAAAAATAGGTGGTGTCTTTTTAGCGCTGACCGTGATAATCGCTTTCACGCTGCCTGTCTACTTTGGGTTAAAACTAGTCTCCACTTACCTGCACGTTCTGGTTTACGTTCTCGTCGCCGCTGTAATCCTTAAACTAACCATCTGCATGAAGCTTGAAACAGACTGGGGCATAGCCGCAGCCGAAGCCATCGCGTCAGGAGACCTGAACGAAGCCAGAAAGTACGCTCACTTTTCGCGAAGAGACAATAAGGATTTAACTGGTCCACAAATAGTCTCCTCTGTTATCGAGTCGTTAGCCGAAAACTTGACGGATTTCAGATTGTCCCCCATCTTCTATTACGGCTTTTTTGGTGTTCCAGGCGCCGTCGCGTTTCGAGTCGTCAACACGCTTGATGGGATGGTTGGATTCAAAGACCCTGAGCACCTTCACATCGGATGGTTTTCCGCAGTCTCTGACACCATAGTCAACTATATTCCAGCTCGATTAACAACAATTCTAATAATTTTAGCCTCAGCTATTCTAGGCGAAGACTATAAGAGCGCGTGGACAATTGCCTGTCGAGACCAAACTAAAATTCCAAGCATAAATCACGGATGGCAGATGGCATCCATGGCTGGAGCGCTCCGTGTGCAATTAGAAAAACCTGGTCAATACGCCGTTGGCGACCAAATCGAAGAACTGGATGCAAACAAAATACTTCGTGCCTTAAGAATCCGAAACGTTGCAATAATCTTGGCTCTTCTCTTTATGCTGCCAGTGCTTCTGCTCACAAGTCTCTATTTGTTTCCCCTTTTAGGGTATTAACGTCTCGTTTGGATGCCTTTTCATCAGTCAATCTTTTTTTGCATGTGTGAACCGCTTTTATGCAAAAGATATTAAGCATACGGCTTGCTGTATTTGTGAAAGTAATACCGCTCAGGGAAGAATTATGCCGCTACATGTAACGCTTGTGAACCCACCCTACCCGAAGGGTGCACACCAGCATCCCCCATTTACCCCTTTAGGTCTCGGGTATTTGGCTGCTGTTTTAGAGAAAAATCAGTACGAAGTTGATGTAATCGATTGCCAAGCCCTAAACATATCATTTGAAGAAGCAAAAAACGAACTTCACAAACGTCAACCTGACGTGGTTGGATTAACCTCCACCACCCTCACCTACAAGTCTGCGTTGCGCATAGCAAAAATTGCTAAAGACGTCTGTCCAAACTGTTTAACCCTTATTGGTGGTGTTCACGTTACATTCTGGGATAATAAGGCACTGCAGGAATGTCCGCAACTGGACATTGTTGTGAGGAAGGAGGGCGAAAACACGTTTCTGGAGCTGATGCAAAAGCTGGAAGCAGGCGAAAGTTTCAGTGACGTGTTGGGTATAACCTACAGGAAGGGTGAAGAAATTGTACGGACCCCAGACCGTCCCTACATAGAAGACCTTGACAGCCTGCCCTTCCCCGCTCATCATCTCTGGCCTCTTGATCGTCTTCGAAAATACGGAAATGTAATGTTCCCCTTACTGACGAGCCGAGGCTGCGTATTTTGGTGCGAGTTCTGCTCGGCGGTCAGGATGTTCGGTCGAAGATTTCGGATGAGAAGCCCCAAAAACGTCGTGGACGAAATTGAACATCTTCATAACACCTACGGCGCTGACACTTTCACCTTTTATGACGACGCATTCACTGTAGACCAATCTAGAGTTGAGGAAATATGCAGAGAAATCCATGATCGAAAACTTAAGATAACGTGGGATTGCGGGACCCGTGTGGACATGGTTACAAAGGATCTGCTTCAGAAGATGAAGGATGCCGGATGCATTGCCGTGTGGTTCGGTGTCGAGGCGGGTTCACAGCGGGTTATAGATGCCATGGGTAAGGGATTTACTGCAAATAAGACAAAGAAGGCATTTAAACTGGCAAAAGAAGTTGGGTTAATGACCATTGCAAGTGTAGTTTTTGGGTTTCCAGGTGAAACGCGAGAAAGCGCGTTGGAAACCATTAAGCTTGTTGAAAAAATAGATCCCGATGACATTGGTTATTATATAGCAACGCCTTATCCTGGAACTCCGATGGCTGATAATGTGATAAAGATGGGTTGGCTAAGGGTAACTGACTTTGACAAGTATGATACAGCGACTCCCATCTTTGAGCTTCCAACATTGAGCATGAAGGAATTGAGGGAAATCCGCGAACAGGCTTTTCATAGGTTTTATCTTCGTCCCCGCTATGTTCTTCGCATGTTTGCTAAAGGCGGAACGTATGGTTTTTCTGCGACAAAAACAGCACTTGCGCATCTGCTTAGAGCCACCAAATCTAAGCTTCATCGTTCATGATTTGGCTGCTCGTTTCCCGAATGGTGTTCCCGCTGTTTCTGATGACAATATGAGTGAGTGGATGTTACATGTGTACAAGCAGTTTCCGGTTCCAGCTGACGTTGAAGGTGTTAAAGTGTTTTTGGCTATTGAAGATCCTAATGGCGACGGGTATCAAACTTATGTTACAACCGATAGAACTGGTGCGTTCAGCCACATGTGGGCTCCCGCCATTACTGGCGAGTACAAGGTCACTGCAATATTCGAAGGCTCCAAATCATACTATGCCTCATACGTAGAAACAGCCTTTGGCGTTACTGAAGCGCCGTCGCCCGCAGGGTCAATAGAGCCTGAACCAACTACTCCTGAGCCAACTGAGCCTGAGCCGACAACGCCTGAACCTACAGAACCCGAACCAACAACGCCTGAACCTACAGAACCCGAACCAACAACGCCTGAACCAACAGAACCCGTAGAAGCACCCTTCACCACAGAAATAGCTATCATAGCAGCCGTCGCAGTAGCCAGCATCATAGGCGTCGTTGCCTATTGGGCACTGAAGAAACAACGAAAATAAACCCAAAACCCCCCTTTTTCCTTTTTTTTAATATAATTTTGGTTCTAAATAGTATTTTTTAGTCACTAAAAAGATCTGTATTATGGGTTTACTAAGTCTTAAATATAACTAATGCTAAACTTGGTTACGAGAGAATATAATAAAAAAAGAGGTTAATACAATGGAACTTAAAAGTAAATCTAAACTATCTACTATTGCTTTAATTCTACTATTAACTATATCTGCTATACTTGTTGCTTTGCCAGCGGTTACCGCACAGGGAACTCTTGAGAA
>Ga0307378_10008450_pt1 | contig 13686 bp, 13 predicted proteins | sample UN1MG_FD_202238 | JGI IMG/M metagenome (GOLD analysis project Ga0307378, IMG submission 202238) | Soil microbial communities from Risofladan, Vaasa, Finland - UN-1 | ecosystem: Environmental > Terrestrial > Soil > Coastal area > Acid sulfate soil | place: Finland: Risofladan, Vaasa | collected... | reverse complement strand
CAAAGCGGATCTGTGCCTGTGTGAAGCCATGAAAGGACGCACTGCCAAAGAATCAAATTGCCTTCGGCAGCTCAGGAGGGATCTTTTCTCTTGACAGGCTTTTCCATAGACGGAGGTTGCCCCGCCCTCGTTATTTCAGGGAGTTAGCCAACCTCCGTCCCTTCATGTTCCTCTTCATGTTCCTCTTCATGTTCCTCTTCATGTTCCCATCAACATTGAAGAATCCGCGTGACATAATGGCCAGATTTGGCTAACGTGGTCACTGGAGAACGGATACTATGACACACGGAAGGAGAGATGATGACATTGCTCACGAATGAATTGCTCGCCGAGCTCCTATCCGCCCGCCCGGCGCCGTGCCTCTCGGTCTACCAGCCGACTCACCGACGGCATCCGGAGAACAAGCAAGACCCGATTCGGTTTCGCAACCTCGTGAAGGAGTTGGAAGCATCGCTCCGCCAGAGGTATCCGGAGATCGAGGCTCGACCGCTCCTGGAACCCTTCGACGCACTCGCCCGCAATAAGGATTTCTGGAACCACACGTTGGATGGACTGGCCGTGCTGGGCGGGACGGGCATCTTTCGCGCCGTGCGACTTCCGCAGTCAGTCACCGAGTTGGTCGTCGCAGGCGACAGCTTTCACACCAAGCCGTTGCGACGTTTTCTGCAATCGGTCGATCGCTACCAGGTCCTCGGTTTGAGTCTCCACAACATTCGATTTTTCGAAGGAACCCGTCACGCGCTTGACGAGGTCGATCTCGTCCCGGGAGTCCCGCGGACGATTACGGAGGCACTGGGCGCAGAGCTGACTGAACCACGCCAGATCGTCGTCTCCCACGGCGGTCACGGCCAGGGTGGGAAGGCGGACGAGGCCGACAACGATGCAGAGAGGTTCTTCCGCGCCATCGACCGCGCGGTGTTGGAGCATTACTCCCGGCCCTCAGGCCTGCCACTGATCCTGGCAGCGTTACCGGAGCATCATGACCTTTTCCACCAGGTCAGCCAGAACCCGTTTCTGGTCGCCAATGGAATCAGCTTCGACCCCACGTCTGTCTCGGCCGAGAGACTGCAATCCCTTGCTTGGCAGACGGTCGAGCCTCAGTATCAGGCGCGGTTCGCTGCGCTGGGCGAGGAGTTCAAGCAAGCCCGCTCCAAGGGCCTTGGCAGTGGCGACCTGGCACAGGTTGCGACCGCGGCTGCTTCAGGTCGGGTGGCGACACTACTGATCGAGGCCGACCGCCAGATCATCGGCCGGCTAAACGGTACCACGGGCCAGGTTGAACTCGCGGAGCCACGTGACTCCAAGGCGGATGAACTACTCGACGACTTGGGTGAGCTCACCGCGAAAATGGGTGGACAAGTGATGGTGATCCCGGCCGACCTGATGCCGGTGCAAACGGGGCTGGCGGCAACCTACCGGTATTGAGCGGACGCCAAAGACGGAGGAGAAGCATGCAGATACAGGGGCTCACAACCCGTACAGCAGCACCCGCTGGGCGATCTCGGCCACCTGCACCCGCAGGCTGGCATCGTCCGGGCAGAACAGCGCGGGCGATGCCGAGCATCCGCTCATGATGCCGGCCTCGGCGATCAACTGGACAAAGTCGAACATCGGGTTGGCGGGTTGCACGTCCTCGAAGAACGGATCGGGAGGAACGTTGCCGGTGTCGAGCCCCATGGCGTGGACGAGGAAGACGGCGAGCTGCACCCGGCTGACGGGATCGTCCGGGCAGAAGAGCGGCGGATCGCTCTGGCAGCCGGCAGTTATGCCCGCCGCCTTGATGGCTTCGATGAATCCGTAGAAGGGGTGGTCGGCCGGAACGTCGCCGAAACTGGGCGTTTGCGGCGGATCAACCGGCAGATCGAACAGCCGAACCAGCACGACCGCCATCTGTCCCCGGGTCAAGGCGTCGTCGCGGCCGAAAAGGCCGTTCCCGTAGCCCACCAGGATCTCGTGGGTGGAGGCAATCTGAACCGCCGGCCAGGCGGGATCGTCCCCGGGCACATCCGTGTAGAGGAAGCGCGAAATGCGCACCCCGGCCCGCACCAGGATGTCCTGCACCAGGATGGGCGGGACGTCGCGGAGTTGCAGACCACGCTGGACGGCGACCGCCGCCAGCGCGCCCGCGGCCTGCCCGGTGAGCATGGTGCTCGGTTGGAGGCGAGTGGCCCCGCTGACCAGCCGGGTCTGGGAGAGGTTCTTCTCCGCCGGCAGCAAACCGTCGATCGTTTCCGGAATGAAGCAGCCGAAGGGAACCTGGAACGGCCCGCCGGGGCTGATGTCGGCGCGGGTTTCGAGCGCGCTCTCCAGGGTCGAATCGGCGTTGCAGTTGTGCAGATCGTTGCCATAGCCGCAGACCGCCAGCGCGTCGGGAAAGTTATTGGCCGCCAGCGGGGGGTCACCAACGCGGGCCATCTCGCTCGCCGTGAGGGTGTGCAGCCCGATCAGCCGGCGGCTCTCCCGCACGTACGGAATAACCGGGAAGCGGCGTTCGATCGGTTTGAACGCCGCGGGTATGTCGGGACAGTCGTTCTCCTCGGCGTTGTAGGCGGTGTCGTAACCCTCGTCGTCGGCGACCGACCACAACGGCTCGTCCAGGTCGTGCTGTACGTAGTAAAGGAACTGCAGCGTTCTCAGCTTGGCCTCGCAGTTCACCTGCCGGCGGTAATCGGTGTCTTCCAGGTAGGCAACCGGCAGGGTGGAATTGTCCGGCGGCGGGTTGTAGGCCGCGTGGGCCGGGTAATCGTTGGCGTAGTTGACGCCGGTCTTGGTGATCCCGGCGGCGCTCTCCCTGGTTCCCGCGTTGTAGTCCTCGGGATTCTGGGCATCCGGCGTTCCGCGGTAGGCGTTATGGGCCACGAAGTTGAGCGGGTAGCGCTGTTCGGGCGGCAGCGACCAGTTGGGCCAGTCCTGTCCGTCGCTGGTAACGATCAGGGCGAAGAAAGGCGCCTCGTCGTCGAAGCCCGGCGGTTTCTCGGATAGCACGAGGTCGGGCGGAACCCCGGCCGGATACTTCTTGATGATGGCGGTATAGGTAATGTCCTGAATGCAGGCGCCGGGATCGATCGCGCCGGAGACGGAGTTGCCCGCCCGGTAGGCCGCTCCGGCCAGCGGCAGAATGTCGCCGTACTCGGTGGCATCGATGAGCACCGTGCTATCGAACTGGCGGTTGTCGCGGGTGACAACGCCTGTCACCCGGCTGCCACTGCGCAGCACCTTCACCACCCGCTTGCGACGAAAGACATCCAGGCAGCCGTCCGGCAGGGTGTCCGCCTCCGCCAGCATTTGTTCGAGGATCGCCTGTCCGACCCGCGGCTCGAAACAATTCGCCCCGCTGCTCCAGTAGCAGGTTCCGACGGATTTTCCCAAGGCGGCGTAGTGCGCCCGGACCCGGTCGATGAAATCCTTGTAGATTCCGAACTCGCGCTCGCGGGCAGGGCTTTCGTCCATGCTGGAGACCCCCGCCGCCATGGCCTGCCCGCCGATCCAATCGGTCTCCTCCAGCAGGGCCACCCGCATTCCCAGGCGCGCGGCCTCGATGGCCGTGGCGCACCCGCCGGTGCCCGCGCCCACCACCACGACATCGTAGCTGGACACCGACTTGGGTAGGCAGGCGCCGTCCTGGCAGACCTCGCCCTGCTCGCAGCTCCCGCAACTGGCGCCGCAAACCGGGTCGGGGCCGCAGACGCGATTGCCGCAGTCAGGCGCGCAGGCGACGCACTCGCCATCCCGGCACACCATCACGCCGCCGCAGTCGATGTCCTGCCGGCAACCGCTGGCAGCGCTGCCGGAGCAACCCGACACCGCTGCCACCCAGATCAGCAGGACCGCCACCGATACAAGCGCTCTCGTCCTGGACTCGAGCAGGTGGTTGTCCCATGCAACGCGTCCCGCGGCTTTCTTGTTTGCCAGTGCCATGCAAATATACAGCTATCCAGATCCGACCGGTGTGTCAACTACTCGTGTCAGTCTGGTTGATAGCGAAATACTGACGACTTGGTTACTGCCTTCAACCGCGTGGCAAAACGCTCAGCTCGCTTTCAAGCAGAGGATAACAAGGGACGGAGTTCACACAGCCCTTGTTATTTCAAGTGGTTAGCCAACTTCCGTCCCCTTTTTTCCCATTATACCGTCCCTCAAGCTCCTTAAATCAGCAGCATTTCTATCTTCGTTCCCGGTAAAGTTCTCGATGGCGACCGAATGCACTGGCATCATGGACGGCGACGGCACGCCGATTGGGGTCAACTGTCAGTGCATAGACGAAACCGGGGCCACGTCGGAATGCACGATCGAAAGCGGCGGAGGAGATTGCTGCGCGAGCTACGGCGACGAACTGGTGAACTTCAGCGCCACGTTCGCGGCGCAAAGATGCAATCTTCTCTGCCTGTACGCCGATTCCCAGGCGCCCGAGTTGTGTGATTCCCTGGAATGATATCGGGACAAGAGCCTCCACCCGGCTCGACCGGGTCTTTCAAAGCTGCGGGTTGAAACCGCTGCGAAGCAGCGGAGGATCATAGCCTGGGGCTTCAGCCCCAGGTTACGTTGGGCAATTTTTCCATGCGCCCTGAGAAGGGGCGCTGTACCTACTGGCACCCGAATTCAGAACCGGCCGGAAGCAAACGGGGACAGAGTAAATCTAATTCATTCCCAATTTTTCTCAATTTTTCGCTACCTTGACACTAATCCATGCCTGTGCAATGTTCCGTTCTAGATTCAATACATCAAGGGAGTGCGTGATGAAAAAGAGCCTGCTCGTGTCTTTGATTGGGGTGTTTGTTTTTTCGTCTGCCTGACCAGCTACGCAAGAACCTGCTGGACGAAAAAGCGGGTTCCTACAAGGAGTGCTACGACGAGCGCTGCCGGATCGAGTTGGGCAAGGCCCTCTCCGCCCAGAAAACACTGGCCACCACCTTGATACAGGTGGGAAGCAAATGCGCGGTGACCTCCAACTTGTTCGATCTCAAGTCCGAAACGACTGAAAAGGGCGCATCGGTCGAGACCGGCTGTTCCCCGGACGAACTGTTTAGCGCGATGAAGTCGATCGCCGGACAGCTTTCAAAATAGGGCTACTCTCTGAGCAGATGGGGACGGAGTAAGTCCATGTTCTTCTCTATCCCTGTTATAAAGTTGACCATGGCCCGGGCTGCCGCGTCAAGGAGCAGCAGGGCGTGACATCTCTTGAACGCCGCTTCCTTTCAGCAAACAAAAGCGGTAGGATCGAAGCATATCAAGCGGGAGGAAATCATGAGGAATCCGAGGGGGCATTTCGCATCGAGTCTTTTTTTCCATGCGTTCTTTCTATTCACCGTCGTTATCGATGTATTTACATGTGGAGGCTGCGACCAACAACCCTGTTGCGCAGTTTTTGACTGCCTGAGGCAGTACCGTTCCCACTCGTATTCCAGCGAGGCGCTGGCCTCTCTCGGGAGTGAAATCAACCATTGCTTCGATTGCAACGTCGCCGACTGGCAGATGTGTCTGCCGTTCAACATGGGTACGGACGAGAGGAACGGCATGGAACTGAAAGTTGACTCGACATGCTCCGACGTATGCCCGAACTACACATTTGTGTTTATCCTGTACGAAAACGTCGACCTGAACGATTGTCAGGATCTCGGCGGCGTCGAAGTCGGCTCTCCGGGCCGGAGCGGTTACGCCGGCTGCGCACCGCCGGAAAACCCGACGGTATGGCGGTTTGTGGATGAATGCGATTGAAAGCAAGCTAGGTCAATTTCATTGATTTCTTTAGCTTGCGAAACTTGCCATCCCCCTAGCTGTCCTACTGCAACACCCACAAGGCGCACCCGTCAGTTCACATTCTTCCATTCCTTCGCGTCCGTGAACCAAGCCAGGTGACCGACATTTTCTGTGACCACAGTTGGCTGGAAGCCTGCCTGGGCCAACACCCGTGCCTGCGCCGCGAGAATGACATCGCCATCCAGAGCTTCTGGTTGTGCCGTCACCCTCCCCTGTTTCCTTGAATCCGCCCAAAGCTCTGCGGCCAATCTCATCGCGTCTGTGCTAATCGGCAAGTAGCCAACGGTCGAACAGTATGTGTCGAGGAGTTGAACTCCCCGTGTAGAGTTCAGGTGCAGGAGCTTTCTCCGAAGCTCATAATCGCAAATCTCTGGAATACGAAATTCCCTCTTCCGGACAAGCATGTCGCGAAACCACTGGACGACGGGTTTGTTTCCTTTCCCATTTGGGTGAGTGATTCGCCCTAGAACCCCCGTGTCCAACAAGTAGACCTGCATGCTCATTTGAACAGCTTCCGGGATGAAGTCCTGTCCTTCTGCAATTCAGTTTTCACGACCTCCCAGGTCTTTGCATCATCCGAGTTGGCATCGGCCAGGGCGGAATCAAGAGCCCGAAGTGCCGCTAAGTGATTCGTCTTCTGACCAATACCCGACTCAGAAAAGCCACGGGAAACGTTGATTGAACCAAGACTCACAGAACTGCGAATGGCATGGTCCCAACCTAAGACGAACTCATCGAAAATGGACTCCTGCCTTGCTCCAAGAGTCGCGTCCAATACCCCCAACCAGGGATTAGGCTCAGGCTCTTTCTCCTTGATGGGAACAGCAGACCCAGACCCGCCTGTGAACTGGAGGACGGCTTCCATCACGCCTTCCCCGTCTTCAAGAGACGCTGGAGGTTTTCTGTCATCGCGGAAGAGAAGACACCCCAAACTTCTTCGTGGAGACCATCAATATGTGTACGAAGGTTCTTGTCCGTCGGCTCCATCTCCTCAATATGGATGCAATCGATATCGAAAATCACGTTGCTGGGCGCGTCTGGAGGTGTTGGCTCATCCGCAAGTGTTACGATGGTCCTGCTCTGCTCACTCTTCTGAACCTGAACCCTGGACAGCAGCCCTCTATGGGAACCCAAGATTGCACCAGGGATGTACTCGTTGGATTTCAACCAAAAACCCGGCGTCTGACCACTGCCGTTCCGAGGCAGCCGGTTGATGTAGCGCAATCCGATTCGAGTAATATTCGCTGGCCCTAGAACGCTGACTGCTTGTTCCCACCCGTTTGCGATTTCCCGGCGCATCTTCACCCAGCCCGGGTATCCCTCGGTTCGATTGACTATGAAAATGGAATCGGACAGTTGAAGCATCAGCTTACGCTTTGTCTCGAGGTATCTCGCCTTCTGCTGACCGGGAACGAGGCGTTGACCAAAGCCCTGCGGACCAAACTCTACAGACACACCCATCTGCTGGACCGGCTCCATGATGGGGAATTCTTTCTGCACGGCCTTGAAGAAATCACCCAGGAATGAAATCTCCCACTGTTTACCTTCCGGAAAACTGAAGTGGACCTCGCACAGTGCTTCGATTATCGTGGGATACGGGAATTTTTCATGACCCTTCGTTATGATCTTGCTCTTCTTTTTTGGCATCTATACCTCTCGTGATTTTCCATACCACGATCGAGCACGCCCTGCATCTTATTTTCCCCGACAACGTGCCATACTTTTAAACCCGGCCTTGGCTGCGCCTCGTCGCTATAGTCCCAGGGAACTCCGCAGGCTCGAGAAATCGAAAGCCTGCCCCGCGGGCAAGCGGGCCTCCTGGTTCTCCATGTGCTTGAGAAGCGCGTCCACCCGCTGCCGCCCCTCCCGGGTTTCCAGCGCCTCCCGGGGGGTTTGGCCGCTCAGGGCCGGCATAGGACAGTCGGCCCAGTCTTCGTAGTGCCGCCGCTTGTACTCGATCAGCGCCTGCATGGCCTCTGGAGGCAGGGGTTTCCCGACCGGCTCCTCCCGCCGATCCCGTTCTCCCCGGCTCTTCCAGATATCGACAGGATCGGTGTGCTCGCGGCGGAGAAAACGGATCTTGTCCCCGCAGGCCCGTTCGACCTTCTTTTTCAGCGCCCCGGCCCGCTCGATCGAGTTGGTCTCCAAAAGCAGCCGACCGTCGGTCAGCTCGGCCCGGCCCACGACGGTGTCATCCCGTTGCTTGAGCCCGGGGTTTCCGGGCCGCTGAAACGAGATGGAGCGGTCCTCGTCGTCGGGCCCGGGCGACGACGCCCATTCCAACCCGGAAATCCTGCGCTCGATTTCCTCCCTATCGGCCGGGTCGAATTCGAACAGATCGGCGGTGAGCAGCAATTCATCCCCGTCGGTATTCTGCATCCGGGGCGGCCGGCTGAAGCGCTCGTCGATCTCCTCCAGCGCGTCCTCCCACAGATCCAGCAGGTAGGTGCAGATCTTCTCGCCGCGCAACCGCTCCTCCGGAACATTCTTCTTCAGGCGCAGCCGCTTGCGGGCCCGCCCGACCAGCTCGCCCGCCTCCACGGGGGGCAGCGGCCGGTGGTAGCAGCCGCACAGCAGCGCCTCCCCCCGCAACTCGACGATGCGGCCCAACACCGCGTCTCGCCGCACCAGCGTCCGCGAAGCCCCTGCCTCCCGCACCGTGCTCTCGTGTCCGGTCAGCAAATCCCGGAAGGTGATGCTTCGTCCCGGCTCCACCGCCTGCACCTCCAGCACCGAGAGCCAGGATTCCTGCTGGGCCATGAGCCACTCCCGCTCCCGGGCGGAAAGGCTCGACCCGCGCTCCTCCATGAACCGGCTGCAGAGGGTCTTCCCCTGCCAGTCGAAGTGGTAGGCCAGCAAATGACCCGCCAGCTGGTCGTCCTGGTTCCCCCCGGAAAGCTCTTCGAACAGGTTCGCCCACAGGTCTTGGAAGCGTCGCTCCGCGTACATCAGCAACCGCGCCGACAAACGCTGGTCCAGCTCGTGCAGGGACGAGGGCGCCCGGCCTGCCGGCGCCGGGCGTGCTCCCGGCGCCGATCCGGCCGCCGTCTCCTTGCCCAGGCAGCATTTCTTGTACTTGCGTCCGCTTCCGCACGGGCAGGGATCGTTGCGCCCCACCTTCGCTCCCGCCCGGACCGCCGGCCGGGCAGGCGCCGGCGGTTCGTTCGCCTCGAACAACGGCCAGGCCCGGTAGGGCGCGGTGAGGCGTACCTCCAGGTCGTCCTGGTCGCACCAGGACTCGCACACCGGTTCGAACCTGTCGCCCGCGAACATGTCCTCGTGCTTGATGAAGAACGAAGCCATCGAGGCGGCGCAGGCCGAGGCGATCTTCAGGTCCTTTTCGGTCAGAGGCCGGGGCATCCCGTCGCGATCGCGGTGCCGCACCCGGGGGTAGGCCTCCGGCCCGGCCACCGGCCAGCCGTGCTTCATGACCTCCCGCCGCATGGAAGGCGGCAGGTCGACGGCCCGCTCGAATTCGAGAGACAGGACGGACGTCCCGAGGTCAAGCCGGCCGGGGGACCGGCCCGACTTCTCGGAGACCCCCAGGAACCGCTCGAAAGCCTCGTCCGAGGGAAAGATGAGCACCCCCAGGCTCTCGCCCAATGCCCCGATGATCGAAAGGCAGGCCCCCCGGACCCCCAGTGCCGGAATGTCCATCCGGATCACGTCGGTATCCGCGGCCTTCTTCCAGGGAGCTATCCGATAGAGAATCTCGGCGTTTGCAAACAGCGAACGCAGCGCGACTTCCGGCACCCGGCCGTCCTCGAAGTAGCTGTCCCGGCTTTCGTCACCCGGCCCCATGTCCTCGGCCATGAACTCCATCAGTTCTTCCAGCTCCGGCGTGGCCCCCAGCTCGACGGAAAGATCCAGATCGGCCTCGCGGATCTCCCGGGCCAGCCCCTCGTCCGCTATCCGCACTCTCCCGGGCCGCCGCGGCGGGCCCATCAGCGGTTCTCGCATGGCCTCTTCGAGCGTAGCGGCGAACGGCACAGGCTCACCCCGGGGGTCGATCAGCCTGTGACCCACCACCATCCCGGAGGGCAGCTCCATCCAAACGATCACCTCGGGCCGGTAGGGTTCCCCCTCCCCGGTGATGAAAAACGGCGAACTGAACCGTCCGCCCACCCACAAGCCGGGCTCCGCCCGCACCCGCATGCTCTCTCCCGGCTTTCCTCTTTTTTTCTTTTTCTTGCTCTTGGCCATGGCTGCGCATATTAACAAATACCCGGCCGTCGGATCAAATTGTTCCGCTATTTTCACGTCATTGGTAATTTGGGACCAATATTACCGTTGAAACACCTGAAGTTGGATACGTTCTTCGATGACCTCTTGTTTCCGGGTCTGGATAGCGAAGTAGCTCTGGGCAAACGCAATGGGCGCCTTGCGCGGATCGCCGTTTTGCGCGATTAGGTAGCAGGCGTAGCGGGTCAGCATGAAATCTTCGATTTCACGTCGGCCTCCTTTGCCGTGCGTGATCAATTTCGTGACGCCACGAAAATGATCCGAGGCTTCGCTCCCCACGGTTTCACAAGAGGCAATAGCCCGCTTGATTACGCCCTCGAACCGTTCCCACTTCGAGTATCCCAAAGGTTCTTGCAGGTCACGTGCGAACCAATACTCAACATTCTCAATTGGGGTTGTCCGGGCCAACGTGTCGAACTGCATCTGCATTTTTGCGATCAACTGTTTGTCCATGACCTTACCTTCCGATCAATTTCCCGGCGCCGGGAAATTGATATAAGCTATGTATCTACAGCGACTTCACGTCGTCGATACCGGCCAAATGCCGCCTGGGCACGATCAACGTATGACCCTCGCTACATGGGAATCCATCGAACAGGGCAATCGCGTGCTCCCGGCTGGCGAGCAGCTTGTCGCTATCGGGATTGCAGAAAGGACAGGAGGCCTCCCCCGCCTCTTCGATGCCTTCTAGCTCGTCGGTCATAGTGTAGTGACTGTACTCCTCAGATATCTATTGGTCAAAGGAGACTGTCCACTCGAAATCCGAACAAAAACCCTGCAATGACGATGTCTTTTTCGGTTCTTATATTTGTCAATTCCAGCCCCTGACCTCAGAGATCGTTGGGGGAATCTTAGGAGCAAATGGGGACGGAGTAAGTCCATGTTCTTCTCTATCCCTGTTGTTTCGTTCGTTCCAGTCTCTTCCCCGGGACATTCCGGCATGCTACCCTTTGCCCATGTCCAACCGCTACCTGGTGGTATCCGACCTGCACCTGTCCGACGTCGAGGACCACGCCGACGGCTGGAAGGACTACAAGGCCAAGCGTCACCTGTTCGACGCCGAGTTCGCTGGACTGCTGGAGCGCTTCATGGGCCGCTCGGCTCCCGGAGATCAGCTAACCCTGGTGCTGAACGGTGACATCTTCGACTTCGACCTGGTGACCGCAGTACCAGTGGACCCGCCCTGGCCGATCTCCCGCTCCCAAAAACGTCGCGGGCTGCACCCCACCGCGGAGAAGTCCGCCTGGAAGCTTTCCTTTATCCTCTCTTTCCACCCGGAGTTCCTGCGCTCGCTGGCCGGCTATATCAGCCGTGGCCACCGGGTGGTCTATGTCATGGGCAACCACGACCGCGAGTTCTTCTTCGACGCGGTCCAGGCCGTGTTCCTCGATCAACTCTCCCGGGTCTGTCCCGGGGGTCCGGACCTGGTCGAATCGGCGGTGCAGTTCGAACCCTGGTTTTTCTACCGGGCGGGTGAGATCTACGCCGAGCATGGCCAGCAGTACGACTTCTACAGCTCGTTTCGGAACCTGCTGTGGCCGGTGAGCCAGACCCGCCAGGGCCCCATGCTGAACCTGCCCACCGGAAACCTATCCAACCGCTACCTGATGCCCCGGATGGGCACCTTCAACCCGCACGCCAGCGACTACATCCTGAATGCCTTTCACTACCTGATGCACTGGCTTAAACACTATGCCTTCACCCGCCGCAGCCTGGTCTTTCCCTGGTTTTTCGGCTCCATATCGGTCATCCTCCGGATCCTGGAAATCCGGAGGCGTCAGCTCGGTAACCCCCGCAGGTCTCCGGAACTCATGACCGAGCTGGCCGGACGTCTGGGGCTCGAGCCTGCGCTGCTCTTTGCGCTGAGCAGCCTGCAGCGCCGGCCCATCGCCGACCGGTTTTTCCGCATGATACGGGAGTTCTGGCTGGACCGGGTGCTGATATTCCTGTTCATGGCCGGCGGCACCATCGCCCTGGCACTGGTGCCGATCCCGTTGTGGATCAAGCTGGTGGTCCCGCTTTCGTTCTTCCCGCTGGTCTACTTCCTGTATGAGTACGCCGCCCGGGGCGAATCGGTCCTCTCGGTCGGGCGCGAAATCCCCAAAGTCGCCCGGGCCATCTCGGCCCTGCTCCCGGTCCGCATCGTCACCATGGGCCATACCCACACCCCCAGGCTGCTGCCGCTGTCGAAGTCGGTGACCTTCGTCGATACCGGCACATGGGCTCCGATCTTCACCCCCCCGCATTCCGGCCAGTTGGCACCGGGCTACCGGACCTACCTGCTGGTGGCCTTCGAGGACCCGAACAACCCGAGCGTGGAGTTCGGGTCCTGGATGGACGAGGCCGATCGCGCTTCAGACATTGCCCTGCGCGACTGCAATACTTGAGTCTACAAGGGCAGATTGCAGGCAGGAAATACATGGACGGCGGTTACCCCGTAGCGCGTACGCGCGAAGGAGGGCCCCCGCTATGGTATAATGGCAAAATCTTTTCAGGTGACCATCGAAAGGAGTTTGTCTTATGAGATCAACTGGCATCAACTCTTTATTGATCATCCTGTTTACACTCGGCGGATGTTCGGGCGGCGGTCCTTGGCATAGTGATACAACTACCGGTGACACGATCTGATTGCAAAACCCGACTATCCTTATCATAATGGAACATCGAATCACTAAAAAGTAACCACTGCCATGATTTCAACAAGCTCTAGTATTACGAGGTTGCCCGGCTATGTGCTGACCATCATGCTCGCCCTTTTGAGCATCGGCATTTGTTCCTGTACCAGCGAAAAGAAAGCGAAAAAGTCGCCGCTACCTCCTCCTTCTTCCGAGCTGAAAACGGTCGACCTGTGCGCCGACGGCGACACCGAGAAGCACATGCTCGATCTCATCAAGCAAGGCGGAGGCGAGGCTGTAGCCAAGTGGGTGCGTGAGAGTGTGTCTCTGCCCTGCAACGTGAAGCTCTGCGGTCCCGGCGGATCCAGGCTCTACCCTCGCGTCGCGACGTTCTATGTACAGCAGGTCTTCAACCGAGGAGTGGGCAAGCAGTTCTTACGCTTAGGGCCCTCGGAAAAAGAACTCTCGCCGGGAGCACGAACGGTGACCTTGAACGCCTTTTTGACAATTGCGCCCTCAGGCAGCGAGGGCATCGGAATCGCCTTGTACTACTTTCCGGAGCAAACGGGAAAAGAGAAACTTTAATTCATTCGTTTCTTTGAAAGGAAAGTATAACACTGTTTGGGAAAGAGGATCGCAAACACACTACGCGGCCGCAAGCGCCCTCGCCTTCTGTCGATCCAGCACCGCCCTGAAACACCTGAAGCACAAATCATGATGCCTGTCTCGCCGGACCCGGCCGCGGCAGATGAAAACGGCCGGCTTCTGACCGCAGTGTCTACAGGCTTTCTTCTGGTTTCTTGGTTGTCTCATTGTCTTGTCCTCCATGCCAGGAGCATAGCAGGAGGGTCTGACAAGAAACGCAGGCCCGGCATGGCAACAAGAGCTGGTGACGGAGGCAGGTAAGGACAGGAGGTAATTCGCAGGCAATTCAGCTCACTTTATAACCTCCGTCTATGGAAAAGCCTGTCAAGAGAAAAGATCCCTCCTGAGCTGCCGAAGGCAATTTGATTCTTTGGCAGTGCGTCCTTTCATGGCTTCACACAGGCACAGATCCGCTTTGCCAAGTGTT
>Ga0307378_10008449_pt1 | contig 13688 bp, 12 predicted proteins | sample UN1MG_FD_202238 | JGI IMG/M metagenome (GOLD analysis project Ga0307378, IMG submission 202238) | Soil microbial communities from Risofladan, Vaasa, Finland - UN-1 | ecosystem: Environmental > Terrestrial > Soil > Coastal area > Acid sulfate soil | place: Finland: Risofladan, Vaasa | collected... | reverse complement strand
AGAACCCGGCGAAGTAGTAGCTGTCGGCAATGGTTCTCGTTCCGAAGACCGAGACCTCCTTGTACTGGTTGAACGCCATTGCGCCAGGGTTCCAGTATGCGAGGGTCGCATCCTCGCGCATTGCGATGAATGCACCCCCCATGCCGATTGCCCGAAGTCCCGCCCCGTAGGAGAATATGTTCTCGACCCCGCCCGTCTCGGTCTGTGAAAAAGCCCGGCCGGGGAAAAACAGTAAGGGCAGTATAAGTAATAGTAAGAGCCTACTTACTCTCATACGAAAAAATATAACACATTAAGAGGTTTCTTTCCAGTCTCCAATTAATATTATCTCCCGCTCGAGTGTGATCCCGGTCCGCTTCAGAACCCCTTCCTGGACGAACCGAATCAGTCTGTATACATCGTCCGCAGTAGCTTTGCCGCGGTTGATTATGAAGTTGGCGTGCCCGGTAAAAACCTCCGCCTCACCAATTCTCTCGCCCTTGAGACCGGCCTCGTCGATGATCTGCCCTGCGGGTTTTCCGATACTGTAGTCGTTTTTGAAGATACTCCCTGCATTAGGGTGGCTGTAGTGTCCCCGCTCTCTCCTCTTTTTCCTGTTCTCCTCGATCTTCGATCGTATTTCGGTCGGGTCTCCCTTGAACAGCTTCAAGCTCGCGGTTTCGATGAAAAGGGTCCTCTTCTGGAAGATAGAACGCTTGTAGGAGAACTCGAGATCCTCCCCCGCCAGAACCTTCTGTTCGAGCTTTCCCCCTTCGAGAACGAGCGCTGTGACTTTTTCGACAATGCCCGCAAAGGACCCGCTGAAGGCCTGTGCATTCATGAAGAGCGCTCCTCCCACGGTTCCGGGAAGCCCTGCTGCGAACTCCAGACCAGATATGGAATGGTTAAGGCTGAGGTCAACGAGACTGTCCACCAGGACACCGCACTCGGCGGTCACGATCTCTCCGTCTGCATCGGCCCTGTCGAGGCGTCCCGTGTGGACGACGAGACCCCTGTATCCGCTGTCAGAGACGAGGATGTTTGCGCCCGCGCCTATGATGACGAAAGGAACTTTCCGGTCCACGGCCCACTGCAGGCAGCTTTTGTACAGGGTGAGAGATTGAGGCTCGGCGAAGTAGCGCGCAGGTCCTCCGATCCTGAAGGTCGTATAAGGAGCGAGCATGACGTCTCGCCGTATCTCTCTCTCAACGCTGGGCACTGTCGTTATTTTATACCTTTACCTCGAATAATATCTGCGCGATCTCGAAGTAGAGAATGAGGGAAGTAACATCGATAATCGTGGAGATGAACGGACCCGCTGAGATCGCAGGGTCTATCTTCAGCCTTTTCAGAAGAATGGGAAGTATCGAGCCGATTATGTTCGCCACGATAACGCTTGCAAACACCGCGGCCCCAACGGCGATTCCGACAAATGGATCCGCATCGATGAAATGAGCCCTCACAAAGGAGAAGAGCCCGAGGATGATACCCAAAAAACCTCCCATGAGGATCTCACGTAAGAACACCCGCAGGAAGTCTCGAAGGGTGATATCGCCTGTGGCGAGACCCCTGATGATGAGCGTCGCGGACTGCATGCCTGTATTGCCGCAGGTTCCGGTGAGCATCGGGATGAAGAACGCCAGGGGGATGACGATCTGGAGCATTGAAGAGTAGCGCTTGAGCACGACAGAGGAGAGGTAGGAGGTGACGAGCAGAATGACGAGCCAGAGTGCGCGCTTACGGCCGAGGACAAAAAACCTCGTGGAGAAGTAAGGGTTCTCCGGGGCCTCTATTCCGGCCATCTTGTGGAAGTCCTCCTCCGCCTCCTCCTGAATAACATCGACGATATCGTCCACAGTGATAATACCGACGAGCTTCTTGTCCTTGTCTGTGACGGGGAGCGCTGTAAGATCGTACTGCGAAAGTATCTTTGCCACGTCTTCCTGATCGTCGAGCGTGTGAACGTGGACAAAGCTCGACTGCATGAACTCTTCTATACCCCTTTCCGGAGAGGAGAGGAGCAGGTCTTTCAGGCTCACGATGCCGATCAGGATCCCCCTGTCGTCCACGATGTAAGAGTAGTAGATCGTCTCCTTGTTGAGCCCTATTTTACGGATCCTTGCCAGCGCCTCCCCTGCCGTGAGTGTTTCCTTGAGCTCTATGAATTCGGGAGTCATGAGCCTCCCTGCAGAGTCCTCCGGGTAGTTGAGGAGACGGTTGGCTACCGCCCTTTCCGGAGGCGAGAGCAGCCTTATGAGTCTCTTGACCATCTCGTCAGGGAGCTCATCGAAGAGATCTGTCCGGTCGTCGGGATCCATCTCTTCGATGATCTCCTTTATTTTGTCCATTCCGAAGTCATGGAGGAGCCTCTCCTGCTCCTCGCGCTCCAGAAGGCTGAACACCTCAGCTGCGGTGTCCTTGTCAAGGAGCCTGAAGAGGATCACCTGTTCGCTTGTTTCGAGAGGGCGGATTATTTCCATTATATCGTAGGGAAGGGTATCCCTGAGGGCACTCTTCAGCTCGAAGTAGCTTTTTTTCCCGATGAGTCCCAATATTTTTTCGTTGTCTTTGTGTTCCGCCTGATCCATTTTATGCTGTTACTCCGGGGTGTCTTCTTTGCATAAATAGTAATCTTTTTTTATGTGTTTGTCATCGTAATAATCTTAAGGGGTATGGGAATGAAAGATGCGGAGATTCATGAAGTCGTGAGAATTCTTCGAGGTGAATACCCTCGCTGGCGTGAGCCCATAGTTACGGAAATCGCGAAGAAACACGTCCCCTTCAGAGTTCTCATCTCCACAATAATCTCGCTGAGGACGAAGGACGAGACCACGAGAGGGGCGTCGGCGAGGCTGTTCACGCTCGCCGATTCTCCCCGCGATATGCTGAAGCTCGATACAAAGAGGATAGAAGAGGCTATTTTCCCTGCCGGCTTCTACAGAACAAAGGCGAGGAACATCATGCGTATATGCGCCATTCTCGTCGATGAGAAAAAAGGAAGGGTCCCTGATACAATCGAGGACCTTCTCATGCTCCCGGGCGTGGGGAGAAAGACCGCAAACCTCGTCGTCACCCTCGGCTACGGGAAGCCTGGGATCTGCGTTGATACGCACGTACACCGTATATCCAACCGGCTCGGGTACGTTGTTACCAGGACTCCGAACAAGACGGAGTTCGCCCTTCGAGAGAAGCTCCCGATAGAGTACTGGATCGAGTACAACGACCTCCTCGTGAGCTACGGTAAGCATGTGTGCACACCGGTTTCTCCATTCTGCTCGGAGTGTAAAATCTATGAGTACTGCGACAGAGTCGGGGTTGAGAGGAGCAGATAAGTTTTCCAACGCCCATTTATTTCTAATACTGATTTTCTTGCCTTTTTGGCCAGAATGTGGCTTGTTTACATTACGGCTGTTTGTGTGGAATAGGGTTAGTGCGGTTTTCTCATAGATTGCTATGCAATCAGATTGCATAGCAATGGATTTAAATGATGACTTGGCAGCTGTAAAAAATAACGTTTACGGTGAACAAAGCGCCTAGGAGGACCGGGCAGCCTCCTGTACCACCTCCCAAACTGCATCTGAGAGCTCGTACTCTTCGAGATCTCTACAGGGGACCCATCGTGCGTCGGAGGCATCTGAGGAGTGCCCGAGCGTACCCCCGATATACCCCGCCCTGAAATCGAACACAACGTAGTGGTACTTCACCCTTTCGTTTTCATCCTGTTCTATGTACTCGAAGAGCTTCAGAAGGTCCTGTACCCCGATCTCTATTCCGCATTCCTCACCTACCTCTCTCTTCACCGCATCGGGAAGGCTCTCGTTGTCGCGGCACCTTCCGCCCGGGAGCGACCAGGCTCCTTCGAGGGGAGGTTTGCCTCTGCGGATCAGAAGCACGGTGTCATCCTTGAACACGAGTGCGCCAACCCCCACGAGTGGTGCCGTCGGGTAGGTTCTCTCTTTCATGATTCCTACAATCCGGTTTACATTTCTACGGGAATGTGTATAATGCATTTTATACTACTACAGGGAAAGTTTTTCAAGTGAAAACCTCAAGGGTCAAGCGTCTAGAAATTCCCGCCGAATCCAAGAACCTCACAAGGATCAGGGACTTCGCGGTAAAGAGCGGACAGAAGCTCGGATACAACCTTCGCCAGCTCAACGGTCTGAAGCTCTCACTCGATGAGATATGCACCAATATCATTCGATACGCATATAAGGACATGAAAAAGGGTGATATCAGAATCGAGATGACGAGGAGCGACAACAGGGTCGTCACGACGGTGATAGACAGCGGGGTGAGCTTCGATATAGGGGCCGTGCTGGATCCGGACATGGATCGATACGTGAAGGAGCGGAGGAAAGGCGGTTTCGGCATCTACCTCGTGAAACAGCTGAACGACGATGTTGTGTACAACAGGGTCGGGAACCGAAACGTCCTCACCCTTACCAACCAGATCGAGCAGAAGCCCACGATAAAGGAGCTCATAAAACGTAACTTCCAGCCCAAGAAGATGGCAATCAGGGTGCGGTTTGCCGTCATAGCCACACTCATCATCTCCACCATCTCCATCGGCACATTCTTTCTCGCTGCCATGAACCAGAAGCGGGCGCTTACCCGTCAGTATATCAACAACTACGTTGCCATACTGAGGAATTTCGCCACTACTACTTCAGAGTATATCCTGAGCGAGCGCTCGCTCCTCATCGAGGAGCAGATATACGAGCTCGTCGAAACGGAACCCTCGGTAGTCCGTCTCACGGTGATCGACAGGAACGGGACGATAATCGCAGACAGTGGTGTCAAGAGTATAGGCAAGGGGTACAACTCTCCCGAGGGGGTCGTCCCTCTTATAGACCAACAGTCCCTCGTCCAGGAGTATGAAGACAAAGAGTTCGGCATATCTCTGTACTACTCAGTTCCCATCAAGATCTCCGACATGCTCATAGGGAAGGCGTTTGCCGCAATTCAGAAGGAGCGGATGGAGAAGGTCGTCTCGTCACGGTTGAACCGCATGAGGATACTCCTCTACATGATCCTATTTTGGTTCGCAGGTATCGTGGGAATCAGTTTCATGGGGAACATGTTCATCACTCCTGTCAAGAAGATCACGGAGGAGATTAACCGGGTCGGCAAGGAGGGAATAGCCGGAGGCTTTCACTTCTCCGGGTACGGTGAGTTCGCCGATATTTCCACGGCTTTTAACAGGATGATGAAGGAGATGAAGCAGTCGGAGATCAGGCTCACTGATCAGGCGAGACTGAAGAAGGAGATGCAGCTCGCCCAGAGCATCCAGCAGACACTGCTGCCGAAGGAGGTTCCTGAGACAGAGGGGTTCGAGATATCCGCGAAGTATGACGCGGCCATGGAGGTGGGAGGGGATTACTACGACTTCTTCTATGTCAACGAAAACTCCCTTGGCATGACAGTGGGCGACGTGTCCGGAAAGGGAATCGGGGGTGCCTTCATGATGAGTATCGCCCGGACTGCGCTTCGTCTCGAGGCGCGAGGACAGAAGAACGCGAGCGAGGTTCTTGTCCGTCTCAACTCGACACTGCACGGCGAGTTCAAGAAGGGGATGTATATCACCCTCTTCTACATCATCCTCGACTCGAAACGGCGGAGCATAAACTACGCGAGTGCAGGACACACGCCGATGATTCTGTATCGCGCGGCGACGGATCAGATATTCAGGCTGAATCCGAGGGGGTTCCCTATCGGTCTCAGTATCGGTGACCTTAAGCATTTCAAGAAGTCGATGGATAACGAACGGGTGAACCTCGACAAGGGCGACCTCCTGCTCGTGTATACTGACGGTATTACCGAGGCCATGAACTCCAAGCGCGAAGAGTACGGGGATCAGAGGCTGTTAAGCGCGATCAAGCGTTACAAAGCCCTTCCCACCCTCGAGTTCGCCGACCATCTCATGGAGGATATCAAAAATTTCACAGGTGGAACGCCGCAAACCGACGACATTACCTTCCTCGTAATACGGGACAAAGAGAAGTATACTGAGCTCCAGTTTCAGAAGCGCTCCCTGCTGTTCGACCTCATCGAGAAGGAAGAGTATACGGTCGATAGGGCTTGTAAGGAGACCGGGATATCGAGGTCTTCCTACTACCGTCTGAGGCGGCTCAGGGAAGAGAAGGGAGACGAGGCTCTGCTTCTCCAGTCGAAGGAAAAGAATCTCGGGTTCGTGGATTTCGACATATCGCAGAAGATACTGGCGGTGGTGATGGAGTATCCGGAGTATTCCGCAAAGCGTATCGGCGAGGTGCTCACAGAAGAGCGGTACGGTACTCTAGATCTCGATACCACTCTCATCTACCGTGAGCTGAAGAGGCTGAAACTTTCCACAAAGGAAAAAAGGATCGCCTACATTAAACGCAAGGGGTCCTGAATACAGCAGGTCCTTCTTTTTAGCGGCGAGCAGGCTTTTAGATAGACTGACGGGGTGATATTTTTTATATTCACGGATAAACCCTTTGGAGGCTGATGTTGCGATGGAAGTGAGAGATAATCGCCTGTTTCTCGGAGGAGTTGACACAGGAAGCCTTATCGAGGAGTATTCTTCACCGCTCTTCGTGTATGAGGAGGACGTCATACGCGAAAGGGCGCGGGAGCTTCTCGAAGTGATAGAACTCCGGCAGAAGGAAATAAAATACTCCTGCAAAGCGAATACAAATATTGAGATCTTGAAGATCCTTCGCGAGGAAGGACTGGGAATCGATGCGGTCTCGAAGGGCGAGATCTTCGCCGCGCTCGAGGCGGGTTTCGACCCTCGGCAGATCCTCTTCACTGCGAGCAGTGTATCGTGGGACGAGGTGGATTACGCCTTCTCCAAGGGCGTACTCGTGAATGTCGACTCCCTCTCCCAGCTCCGTCGGATCGGTGAGAGATATCCGGGCAGCGGCGTCTGCGTCCGGATCAACCCAAATGTCGGTGCAGGACACCACGACCACGTTATCACAGGCGGACCGGAGAGCAAATTCGGTATCAACTTCGACCGGGTGAAGGAGATAAAACAGATCGCTTCGGAGTTCGATCTCGAGATAAAGGGGGTCCATCAGCATATAGGTTCCGGAATACTCGATCCCGATAAGTTCATTGAGGCGATGAGGGTCCTTCTGGATGTGGCAAAATCGTTCGATGATCTCGATTTCGTGGATTTCGGAGGGGGGATAGGAGTCCCCTACAGAAAAGAAGATACCCGGATAGACGTGAAGCTCCTCGGGAAGCAGATCACTACCGAGTTCGAACGCTTCCGCGGGGAATACGGTAAGAGTATCAGGCTGACAGTCGAACCTGGAAGGTATCTCGTGGCAGAGAGCGGATACCTCCTCGCCACCGTCATATCGGTGAAGGAGGGGCACCGCCATCGTTTCGTGGGGATAGATACGGGGTTCAACCACCTTGTACGCCCTGCGTTCTACGGAAGCTACCACGAGATCCTCAATGCGGGTAATGTCAGGGGAGATACTATACCTCAGACGATTGCAGGCAACCTCTGTGAGTCCGGCGATACATTCACCAGGGACGCTGGAGGCATTGTAGATCGGCTCATGCCGATCTTTACGGAAGGAGACGTGGTGTGCCTCTGCACTGCGGGAGCTTACGGGTATACGATGGCGTCACAGTATAACTCCCGCCCCAGGCCTGCCGAGGTTTTGGTCAGTAAAGGCGGCTCGAGGCTCATACGGAGGAGGGAGACGCTCGAGGATGTCTTCAGGACTTTGACGTAGAGTTGAAGATGTCCCAAGTTTACGTGATAGTGCGGGACCATCCTTTGAATAGGTGTTCGGGTATAATATGAACGGACCGGGAGTCGTCCCAGGGCCGAAGTGATGACAATTTGCACATGTTTTCCGGATTAGTGCGGTTTTCTCACAAAGTGCATAGCCATTGGCAGCTGTAAAAAATAGTGTTTACGGTGAACAAAGCGCTAAAATCCCCATTCCTGTGTGAGAAATGGGGATTAGTCGCACCGTTCGTTTACCGTATGATAAGTGCACACAATTTGTAAACAGAGCCGTATTAGAAACTGATGTTACTCCTCTCAAACGAAAGGAGCTGGAATGCAAAACGATAAAGAAACTGCGGGTTCCAAGCCCGGAGTGCTTCTTCTCTTCGGCGGGAGATCGGCGGAACACGAGGTCTCCGTGCGATCTGCCGAGAACGTGACAAACTCGCTCGACAGAGAGAAGTATGACCTGCTCCTTGTCGGAATAGACAAAAAAGGAAGATGGGTCCTTGTGGATGATCCGGACTTCTTCAGAAAGAACAGTATCGTCTCCTACGAGGAGGCGAGAGAGGTGTATCTCCCTCCTGTTCCGGGAAACCGGACGCTCTGTATGGTGCGAAAAGACAAAAGGCTCGGGCCGATAGATGTCGTCTTCCCCCTGCTCCACGGGAGCTTCGGCGAGGACGGAACGGTTCAGGGTTTGCTGAGGCTCTGCGGCCTCCCGTTTGTGGGTGCGGACGTTCTCGGCTCTGCGGTTGGAATGGACAAGGATTTCATGAAGCGGCTGCTCCGTGATGCCGGTATCCCTGTTCCGCGATTCAGGGCGTTTCGGTGGTGCGACAGTATCGACCCTGCTCTTCTGAGAAAAGATCTGGGCCTTCCCCTCTTCGTCAAACCCGCAAATCTCGGATCATCCGTAGGAATCAGCAGGGTACGCAACGAGGAGGAGCTCAAGACCGCTGTAGAGAGGGCTTTCTGTTACGATACGAAGATAGTGTTCGAGGAGGAGATCGAGGGGAGGGAGATAGAGTGCGCAGTTCTGGGAAACGAGTCTCCTGTCGCCTCTGTTCCTGGGGAGATCGTTCCAGTACATGAGTTTTACTCCTATGAGGCGAAGTATATAGATGAAGAGGGAGCCCGGCTCCTTGTGCCGGCCGATCTGAAGGCTTCAGAGAAAGAGAGAATCCAGCGGCTTGCGGTAGAGAGCTTCCTTGTGCTCGGATGCGAGGGGATGGCCAGGGTCGATTTCTTCCTCAAGAATGACGGAAGCGTGATCGTGAATGAGATCAACACCATACCCGGTTTCACCAGCATAAGCATGTACCCCAAGCTCTGGGTGGAGTCGGGGATAGTACAGTCCGAGCTGGTAGAGAGGCTGATAGCGCTCGGATTTGAGCGTCACGAGCGCGAGAAAAGGCTTTTGCGTTCTTTTTCACAACCTGGAGAATGATATGCAGCACAGGACACTTGGAACGACTGGAATAGAGACAGGATGCATCGGGTTCGGGGGGATACCTCTTGTCGGATTGAACGAGGAGGAAGCTTCCCGTGTATTGAATAGGGCGCTCGATCTCGGTGTGAACTTCATTGATACTGCACGCGGCTACAGGGAGAGCGAAAACCTCATCGGGAAAGCCGTATCATTCCGGCGGGACGAGTTCCACCTGGCAACGAAAACGAAGGAGAGGGACGAGGTCAATATCCTTCGTGAGTTTAAAACGAGCCTTGAAAACCTCAGGACAGAGACAGTCGACCTCTACCAGATTCACTACGTTAATACCGACGAGGAGCTCGAAGGCGTGCTAAAAGAGGGCGGCGCCCTCCCGGCCATACGTAGATTTCAGAAGGAGGGCAGGGTGCGGTGGACCGGAATAACGGGTCATGACTCAGAGGTTCTCCTCAAAGCGGCCAAAACAGGGGAGTTCGATACGATCCAGGGTGCATTCAGCTACATCGAGAGACCCCCAGCCGCCGTCGAGCTGATACACTACTGTGCCGAAAACGAGATAGGTTTCATCGTTTAGAAACCGCTGGCAGGCGGGGCCCTTCTTCCGGCGACGGCTGCGCTGAAGTGGATACTCCAGTATCCTGTATCAGTGGTCATTCCGGGGATGCTCTCAGTCGAACAGGTCGAAGAGAACGTCCGGGCGACCGAGGGAGGGTTCGATCTCACAGAGCAAGAGAGAGAGGCTCTGGAAATGGTAATCTCCCGCCTCAGTGACAAGTTCTGCCGCCGCTGCTACTACTGCTAGCCGGTGTGCCCGCAGAAGATACGAATAGGGGTCGTTCTCGAATTCTTAGGAAAGGCGCAGATTCAGGAGAACCTCCCCCTCATGAGACGATGGTACAGCGGCATGAAGATACAGGCCTCGGCTTGTGAAGAATGCGGAATATGCCTTCCGGAGTGTCCGTACGAGCTCCCGATAATCGATATGCTGAAAGAGGCTCACGAGCTGCTCGGATGAAGAAGAGAAAGGTTTTCGTCCTCAACGGTCCCAATCTCAATCTGCTCGGCAAGAGGGAGCCCGAAGTGTACGGGACCGAATCTCTTTCCGGTCTTCTGACTATGCTGAGAAGGCGGGCAAAAGAGAATGGTATTGTACTACGAACCTACCAGTCGAATCATGAAGGGAAGATCATCGACAGGATACACGCGCTATTGGGGAAAGGCTACCTGGGGATCATAATAAATCCGGGAGCCCTCACCCACTACAGCTATGCGCTGCGCGATGCGATAAAAGCCGTAGGGCTTCCTGCTGTTGAGGTGCATCTGTCGGACATCGACAGGCGGGAGGATTTCAGAAAGGTCTCTGTGGTGAGGGATGTATGCATCGCTCAGGTCAAGGGGCTTGGTCCGGAGGGGTACGTGCGGGCTCTGGATCTCCTTCTGAAAAAAAGTTCATCTCTGTAGGCCGGCGTCGATGCTTTCAGTGACACTCCTCCGGTCGACATCGGATAGGATGACACCTTCTCCTATCTTCTTCAGCAGGACGTAGACGATCTTTCCCTCCCTCCGCTTCTTGTCTCTTGTTAACCGGCCGTACACTCCTCTTCTGACGGCCTTTTTCACTCTCGGTACAGGCAAAGCGTTGAGAAGCCGTTTTATCCGGTCGCTTTCATTTCCTGAGAGCAGGTCGAGGCTCCGTGAGAGTTCCACGGCAATGCGCATCCCCAGGATCACGGCTTCACCGTGAAGAAGGGTCCGGTACCTGAGGAGGTTTTCGAGGGCGTGGCCGAATGTGTGGCCGAAGTTTAAAAGCCGGCGAAGGTCCTGTTCCATCTCGTCCTCTGCCACGATCTCTCTCTTGATCTTTACTGCTTTTACTATGATCTCACGTAGCAAAGGCCGGGACTTGTCCCGGGACTTGTCCCGGGAGAGGAACGTTTTCAAAGATAGTCCGGTGACCGTTCCATTGCAGTCATCGGCTGCGTCCCGGGTGACCTGTTCTACTGTCTCGAAGAGCTCTCTGCTTCTGATGAGCCCGCATTTGATGATCTCCGCGAGGCCGCACACCCACTGACGGCCGTCGAGGGTCGTTAGCGTTTCTGTATCTATCAGGACGAAGAGCGGGCTTTTGAAGCTTCCCACGAGGTTCTTTCCTTCCTTGATATTTATTCCTGTCTTGCCGCCGATAGAGGAGTCGACCTGGGCGAGGAGTGTTGTGGGGATCATAATGTGGGTGCACCCTCTCATGTAGACTGATGCTGCAAAGCCGGTGAGGTCACCGATGACTCCCCCGCCGAGCCCTACGAGAACATCGTCCTTCCCGAGACCGGCGCCTACCATATCGGTGAGAAGCCTTCTAAGGGCCCTGAAGCTCTTTGTGTCTTCACCGGGCGGTAGAACCGTGTGTCCGGTTCTGAACCCCTTTTTTCCGAGGCCTTCGATCACCTTTCCGAGATAGTGGCGGGCAACGTTTCTGTCCGTCACCACGAAAACCCCGGGCCTGTGCCCGGTCCGGTCGGAGAGCGTGTCCTCGAGGAGTCCGGGGAGGTTTTCCAGGGTTTTATCGCCTATGCAGATCCTGTACGGTTCTCTCGCGGAGACTTCAATCGATTCCATGGTCCTCCCTTCCAAGCGCCTGCTCGATTTGGCCCGCGACCTCGCTGACGGCATTCTCGCCGTAATTCGACACAACGATATGAGCCTTGCTGTAGTAGCGTTCCCTCTTTTCAAGGAGAGCGCGTATCGCTTCTCGCGGTTTTTTCTCCCGCCCGAGGTGACGGAAGATCGGCCTTTTGCCTGTGTCTTTCACACGCTTCAGAATATCGTCCACTCCTGTCTTAAGGTACACGACTGTGCCGTTGCTCCTCATGTAGCTGAGGTTTCCCGGGCCGCAGGGCATACCTCCTCCTGTGGACATTACAAAACCGGAACTTCCGCGTTCGCTGGTAATCCTTCTTAAGGCCTGTTTCTCTCTTGCCCTGAAGTAGCGCTCCCCCTTCACCCTGAAGAGCTCACTTATCGGCATACCCTCCTCCTCCTCGATGACTGTGTCTGTATCGATGAAGGGGAGCCTGAGCCTTCGGGCGAGAAGAATGCCCGCCGTCGTCTTGCCGGATCCCATGAATCCGATGAGGTATACTCTTTGGTTCCTGATTTCAGTCTGCTTTTCCGCCATAAGACTCGGTCCCCATGTCTCTGTCACCCCGTGCCGCCTGTCAGCCCCCGGTCTGTCCCCACGTTATTTTTATGTCCCGCACTAACTTTCAAGAGAGCGCTTCGTGAGCTCGAGCAAAGTGCTCTCTAAGCTGAGAATCTCTTCTCTCCTGCCGGGAAACCATCGAAGCAGTGAAAAAACGCCCTGAAATATGAGCATCTCCAGCCCATTTATGGGGACGGCCCCTGAACGGCGTGCCCGCGCCAAAAGCTTTGTCTCCATAGGGTTGTATATGAGGTCGTATACGACCTGACCCTCTCCGATTTCGATCGAATCGGGGAGCGGACATGCTCCGGTATTGGGGAGCATGCCGACAGGAGTAGTGTTCACAATGAGGCTGCACCCGTCCACGATGGCCTGGGACAGCCTGCTGCTCTCTCCGACATACGAGCACGAGCTTTCTGGGAACTGTCCTCTGCACCATTCGGTAAGGGCGGCGGCTTTCTCTCTCGTTCGGTTTACGATATGTATAGTGCCCACACCCTCGTTCAGGAGCGTATACACCACGGCCCTTGCTGCACCGCCGCACCCGAGTAGCAGGGCGTCCAGCCTTTGCAAAGATATCCCCCGCTTTTTCAGCGGGTTGATGAATCCTGCGTGGTCTGTGTTGGCACCGATGAGGAGATCTTCATCCCTGTATATGCAGTTGACAGCCCCTATGCGCCTGGCGTCCTCCTCGATGCGGTTGAGGCGTGCGATAACCCTGGTCTTGTGCGGTATGGTAACGTTTGTCCCTAAAAATCCGAGGGCACGGACTCCCTCTACGGCTACTCCCAGGTCTTCCGGCGTCACGTCGAATGTCAGGTAGCGTGCGTTGATCCCGAGCTTCATGATCGCGTGGTTCATGAAGAGAGAGGAGAGCGAATGCCCGACTGGATGTCCTAAAAGCCCGATCATCCGGGTAGCTGCGTCGATTTTCCTGTTCATAGGGTCAATATTATGTCAGTGTGCGGAATTGTCAATTCCAAGAGTTATATTTTATCCCTGCTGTCTGTAATGAAAACAGCACTGGACGGAATCTGTCGGACGCACTACCTTCGTTTCGGATGGGAACGCTGCCCTACTGCCCGCTTCGTTCGTGCAAAACCGTTCATAAATAGTTCTTGGTAAATGATTAGTATATCCAACACGAAAAGACATTGATGAATAAGTTGGTTTCATGTAACTATTTCACTCTCAACTAATTAGTAGGTGATGACAGAAGCATCAACTACAAAATTGGTTCATTTATTTCTTATATTTTAATTTATAATATTTAATAAAATTGCTGTATCAACGAAAAAATCTAATTATTATCAGGAACCAATTCG
>Ga0307378_10008447_pt1 | contig 13691 bp, 8 predicted proteins | sample UN1MG_FD_202238 | JGI IMG/M metagenome (GOLD analysis project Ga0307378, IMG submission 202238) | Soil microbial communities from Risofladan, Vaasa, Finland - UN-1 | ecosystem: Environmental > Terrestrial > Soil > Coastal area > Acid sulfate soil | place: Finland: Risofladan, Vaasa | collected... | reverse complement strand
CGCGGGCCGCAGGTCGCCCTCCAGGACAGTCCCGCCCGCCTCGTCTACGTCAAGGACCAGGAGACGGGCGAAGTCTGGACCGTCAACGTGCATCCGCTCGAGAAGGGCGCGGCCTTCGAGTCGCGCCACGGCATGGGTTACACGCGCCTCCGTTCGCGATACCGCTCGATCGCCGCGTCGCTCCTTTTCTTCGTGCCGCCGGGGCTCGACGCCGAGATGTGGCGGCTCGAACTCACCAACACCGGCCGCAAGGCCCGCCGACTCTCTGTTTACGCTTTCGCCGAATTCGTCCTGGGCAACGTGACCCTGGAGGAAATGGAACCGACGTTCCAGGCCCTCTTCAACGAGTCGGTCATCGGGCGGCAGCATATCCTTTTCACCAAGCGCTGGTGGCACTCGCTGTACGGCTGGAGCGAGGAGAACGGCAACTGGCCTTATCGCGTGCTGCTCGCGACGACCGTCCGGCCCGCCCGGATGATGACCGACCGCGGGGCGTTTATCGGTCCGTTCCGAACCGCCGCCCGCCCGGCCGGCCTCGAACCGCGGCTCCTCCCCGAAGCGATGGCGGCCGGCAAGGACCTGGCGGGCGTGTGCCAGTGGCAGGTCCGCCTCGCGCCGGGAAAATCGTGGCGCGTGGACCTCGCGATCGGCATCCAGCCGAACGAAGACACGCCGGCCACGCGGCGGACGATCCTCGATCTTCAGAAACGCGAGACCTACGATGCGGCGTGGCAGCGGACCGCCGAGTATTGGCGCGGCCTCTTCGACGGCGTTCAGATTGGCACGCCCGACCCGGACATCAACCGGATGGTCAACTACTGGAACAAGTACCAGTTGATGGTCAACTTTCACTTCGGCCGCGGACCGAGTTACTTTCACAAGGGCCAGTATCCGGCGATGCGCGATTCCTGCCAGGACGCCTTCGGCGTCATGCCGCTCGATGCGGACCTGGCGAAAGGAAATCTCCGCCGCATCGCGCACTTCTTCTTCGCCGACGGCCGGGCCTGCGGCGGATGCAACCGCATCGGACTGCCGGAAGGCCCCTCGGTCAAGGTGGACCTGCCGCTCTGGTTCGTGCTGGCGGTGGCGGATTACCTGCGCGAGACCGGCGACTTCGCTTTTCTGGACGAGTCCATTCCGCTCATGGATGGCGGGCGGTCCACGGTTTACGAGAAGATGACGGCCGGCATCAACCGCGTCATCGCCGACCGCGGTCCGCGGGGCCTCCCCTTAATCGGCAGCGGCGACTGGAACGACGCCGCCAACCGCATCGGCGTCGGCGGCCGGGGCGAGAGCGTCTGGCTCGGCCAGTTCCTCTGCTGCGTCATTCGCGAGGTGGCCCCCGTCATGGAGCGGCGCGGCGACCGCCAGGCCCTCGCCCGGTACCGCACCCGGGCCGACGAGGTCCGTCGCATCGTGAGCGACCAGTGCTGGGACGGCGAGTGGTTCGTCCGGGCCTTCAAGGACGACGGATCGCCCGTCGGCGTCAAGGGCCAGAAGGAGGGGTTCATCTGGATCAACTCGCAGACGTGGGCGGTCATCGCCGGCATCGCCGACGCCGAGCGCCTGAACCAGTGCATCGATTCCGTCGAGAAGCACCTGGGCACCGAGTACGGCCTGATGAACCTCGCGCCGGCATTCACGCAGATTGACGAGCACATCGGCACGATCACGCGGTTCCGCGCCGGCTGGAAGGAGAACGCGGCGGTCTTCTCGCACGCCAGCGCCTTCAACATCGTGGCCCGATGCATGCTCGGTCGCGGCAAGGACGCCGTGGACCTTTTCCGGCGGCTCCTCCCGATGACGAAGGACCCGGACCGGTACCAGGTCGAGCCTTACATCTACTCCCAGTTCTGCGCCGGACCGGCCGCCGGCAAGGACTTCGGCCGCGGAGCGTACCACTGGCTGACCGGCACGGCGGCGTGGATGATGCGGGCCATGGTGGACTACATTATCGGGGTCCATCCGGAACTGGACGGCCTGCGGATTCGGCCGGCCGTGGACCCGAAGTGGAAACAGTTCTCGATCCGCCGCCGGTTCCGCGGGGCGGTTTATGAGATCGAGTTCGAGAATCCCGGCGGCCGCGAGACGGGCGTCAAGGGAATCTGGCTCGATGGCCGGCCTGTCCGCGGCACGCTTCTGCCCCTTCCGACCGCCAAATCGCACAAGGTCAAGGTCGTGATGGGGTAGGGCGGTTCAGGTCTGCGTAGGGTGAGCGCGGCGGACAAGTCCGCCGGCGGACCCGCCCCGCACCAAGGCAAATTAAGGTGTGTGTCACCAATGGCGCGAGCCATGCCGAAAGCGTACCCGCCCGCGCCGGGCGGTGGCACAGACGTGAACGTAGCAAACGCATTTGCTGCGAGGCTTCACAATGATTATGTCGTCCACGTTGCGTGGTGCCTTGCAAACAAGGACTTTCATGCGTGGAATGCGACGGCGCTTGTAAATGTAAATAACGTTGATGATCGCATGTATACCCTGGACGCGTTCCCCACGGCAGACAATCCCGGCAGCGAGTATTGCTTCTGGTGGTGGCGAGATGAAGGGATTATCTTCCCAGATTGGCACTTGCGATACCGCACCTTCACGCTACCATAACGCAACACCTGTTCGGTGGTGAACGCGCACCATTATCGTCTCTGGGGACCTATGGCACTGGCATGAAGGGAAGGGGCAAAGCATGATGAAGACATATTCGGTTCCGCTGGCGCTGAGCTGCCCATTTCTTGTTCTGTTCGTAGCCGCCGTATTCCCTGGCAACGCAGGGGGAGGCGCGGACCAGAAGCCCACAAGCCCCGCACGCACCGAGAGCGCCGTGTGGTCCGACATCTTGCACCGGGGCCTTATGCTCTACTATGAAGGCCGGCACAAAGAGACCTTCGAGCTTGTTGAGAGAGAACTGCACACGCTGGAGCCTGGCCCAGAAGCGCATCGTTGCATCCGGCTGGCCAGGAAGGCATTCATCGCGATGCACGGCCTCGAGGAGCCCGTGCGCGAATGGAACGAACCGGCGAGGAAACACATAAATGCGTTCCTGGAGAAGAAAGAGGCTTCAGGCGCAGATGCAGTCCTGGCAGCAGCCTTGCTGGACACAGAGCAGAAGGATCCCGACGCCACCATTGCCGCCGGGGATATTCTGCGCCGCCTAATGCAGCCCGAAAGGAAGTCCCCGTGGGCAGATTGGGCCTTTTGGGAAAGAGCCCGCATCCTCGCGTCGAAGGCATGGGTTCCCACGAGGGATCTCGGAGTCGTTGAATATGCCGACGACGGGCGTAAGAAGCTCGGATGCCTTGCCAAATTCCCGGCACGGCTGATTCAGGCTCGAGCAGCGAAGGATCTCTTGAGACGACATCCAGAGAGCTACATGAGTGAGCAAATGAGATGTGATCTGATCTTCTATCGTGCGGAGGCGCTTCAGATCGCACTTGAGGAACTGCGGGCCAACGAGTGGTACGTCCCTTGTCCCGAGACCGAGCATCAGTGGGTGCCTCATTTTAGCGAGGAACAGCTTGCGCATCTCGAGAAAATGCGCGATGCAATTCGGAAAGTGGATGCTCTTTTCCCCAAGGATGCGGCGCTGTCAGTAAGGGCCAGGAAATCCCTCGATCGTTTCCTGTGGGAAGGCAGCGGTCGAGCGCTCGTCCTGGAGTATTTCTCCAAAATGCTGGAAATGAAGCATCCTGGTCTGCCGGACGAGGTCGCCAAGTGGGCTGCCCGGCTTCCTAAGCCCAAGCCCCTCGATGACATTGGGGAAGTAAGAATGCCCTGAAGGGTTCCTCGTTTACGATTTCCGGGGACACCCATTCTTGAGCAAGTCCCTGCCATGGCGTGGGCAGGTCGAAAGGGATTTCTTCCAGCCGCCCGAGCCCCAAGCGAACAATCGTGAAGTACCTTAGGACGGTTCTTGAGGTCAGAGGGACCACGGCCCTGCCCTATGCCGCCGCGAATCGCTACGACCGGGGCGACTGTGCCACATGCAATCAGGGCTTCTTGCGGCTATTTTTTGCCTTCTATTTTCGCGCGGGAACTGTCGGAGATGGATTGCAGCACCGCCTGGACGTTGACATACCAGATGTACTTGCCTTCGGAAAGCGCCTTGGCTTCGTCAATGGTTTGCTTCCAGAGCGCCTTGGCTTCATTGGGCTGGTTCTGCGCCTTGCGGTTGTCGCCGAGAAGTTCGAGCGCCTGCACGGACTGGACGGTGTCGGGGAGTTTTCGGCGGACTTCGTTCAAGGTGGAATCGGAACCGTCAGGATCGCCCTTCTGCGCCTGGATCCTCGCCAGATCAATCATGGCATCGGGGATGAGGTTGCTGCCTTCGTGATTGACGATCAGGAGTTCGAACACCTTCCTTGCGGCGTCGAGATCGCCCTTTGCCTTGTAGATATCGGCCCGGCCGATCAGGGCGTCCTCGACCCACTTGGCGTACGGATAACGCGTCGAGAGTTCGTCAAAGGTTTTTAGCGCGTCGTCAGGTTTGTTGAGCTGGCTCAGGAACCGCGCGGCCTGATACAGGGCTTCCGGTGCCGCGTTGCTCTTCGGATATTTCGCGACGACCTGTCGGCACGTCTTTTCCGCTCCTGCCGCGTCCCCCTGTTCCGCGTTAATTTTCATGGCTTCCCTCAACAGATGCGCGGCTTCGGCCTCGTATGTCACTCCCGGAATGAAATTGATCTCGACGTTATCGGCGGGACGCGAGAGGCAAATTTTCAAGTCCGTCACCGGCTTGCTGTCCGCGGTCTTGAAGCGGACGCACAGTCCGTGCCCGCCGCCGTAGTCATCTATTTTGCACAGCAGGCGGTTCCAGCCCTTCCTCAACGTGATGCCGGACGCGGTATCCTGGTCCACGGCGTAGCCTCGCTGCATCTGGATCTGCTGAACCTTCTCGCCGTTCAAGAGGACGAGGAGCGCGTCATCCGATCCGGTGCAGAGGAGCAGGTCCTTCATTTCTTCGTCGGCGTAGACGTAGATGAAGGCGTAGGTGAGCGTCATGCTGGCAGGAGGAAACTCAAAGGCGCCCCTGGCCGAGCCGGCAATTTTGTAATGGCATTCCTGCCAGGGCAATCCCTTGGCGGCTTTCATTCCCGCGCGCGGTTCGATATTTTTTTCGCCGCCTTCGCTTTCGAGGGCGTCATAGAGCGTCGTGCCTCCCAAGTAGGCGTAGTCAAAGATGTGGAGCCGGCTCACGAGCCAGTCCAGGATGAAGCCGCCTTCGTCCGTGGGCGTGTAATAGATCACGTCCTCCGGCGCGGCGTGCGCCTGGGGTGCGACTAGCGACACGATTAGCATCGCGGCGAGAATCAGGAGGGATTCTCGAAGCGGCCCCAACCCTCTTTGGCTTGTCATGTGCTCCTTCTCCGTTTGATTCATTGTGACACAGCCGCCCTCGGCTGTGGGTCGTGTGGCAAGGCCCACCCTACTTCGTCGGCCCCCAGGCTTGGACTTCCATCACGGCGGAGTGGAGATGATCGTTGCTGTCCTTGATCATCAGCCGCATCTTCTCGGTTTGCACAGGCTCCTTCAGGACGTATGAGATGATGCCCTTCTTGTTTCCCTCGACCGAACCGACGGTTTTCCAATCCGCGCCGTCCCACACTTGAAGATCGCAATCGGAGACGCCCGTCTCGAAGGCTTTCCAGCGGTGATAGTTGTTCACGAATACGATTACCGCGGTGATCGTCTTCTTGCCGGCGAAGTTCACCTGAAGCCAGTCGGGGAATTCTTTCGGCGTTCCGTCAATCCAGACCGTCCGGGTGTATTCCTGCCAGGTGTTGGGCGAGAACTTGCCGTCAATCGCCTGCTCCGCCAGGTATTCCGCCACTGTTTTGATCTGTTGGGTTCCGGCAGGCGCGTTGGGGTCTTCTTCGGGAACTTCCGCCTCCATCCGCCAAACGGAACTCGCGGACGCCGTGGCGCCGTTCTCCGCGAGCGCGTAGTTGCTTCGTCGCGTCGCCTCCTCACCTGACTCGGCCGCGAAGAGCTCGACTTCGTAGATCGTGGTGTTCTGCTGGCCGGCCAATATCTCCAGTTTTACCTTCTGCGTCATCACCGGCTTGATTTGGAGATCGAGGGTTGCATCGGTGTTATTGCGCACTTCGGCTACTTTCACATATTTGTCGTCTACAGAGGCGAATACGTTCATATCTGTGATGCACCCGCCGAGCGATCCGGCGGCCATGTAGAGATGGACGCGCTCAATCATCGCCGGGATGGGGAGGGAAACCTCGAGCCAATCGGGAAACGTGTCGCGAGTGGCGTCCGTCCACCCGCCGCCGAACCAGATGCCGTCGAGGGCCAATCCTGCAGGGGTGGCTCCCGAGGACGCGGTGGCTTCGGCGCCGAGCGTGAGGTCGGCGACGTTCTTCCCCGGCCATGCCGACACCGGTTCCACCGCAGCATTCGGCGGCAGGATCACGTAGGTCGGCTCGCCGCTCACGGGCACGGCCACCTTTCCGTCCCTGACTTCTACGGGGAACGGGTTGCCCCACATGTCGAAGGCTTCTGCCTTCTGCGCGTCGGTCTTCAGTTCCAGCGTGCGATGGTTGTCGTAGGTCCAGAGAACGACCACCTGGCGATCTTTGGCCTTGTAGATGCTGGCATGGGCGAAGCGGATGCCGAATCCGAAGTGGCGATCATACGTTGTTCCGTCGAGCCTGACTCGTCGCGCGCGAAGCGCCACGGCCTGCGGCAGCATCGTCCCATCATTTTCCATCACGAAGAATTTGTGGTATCCCATGTCACTCGTGAAGTAGTAGAAGTCGTGTTCTTTTGGGATGCCATATTGACCCTGGATGAGGATGCGGCGCACGTTGTGGCGCGCGTTATACACCTGGCTGGCGAGATCCCACCAGCCGAATCCGCACTCGGTGAACCAGATGGGCTTCTCCTCGTCGCCATACTTGGCCATCAGCGCCCGCAGTTTCCCGTGCCATTCGAGGAACTGGATGTCATAGGGAGTGCCGTGGTACGGATGGACAGACATGATGTCGAAATAATCTTTCGCCCCGAGTTTATAGATTTCCTCGATGAAGTCGAGACCGTAACCGACCATGCTGGGCGCGATGATCTTCGCATCGGGATCAACCTTTTCCGCGGCGAGCTTCAACGGCTTCAGATACATCTCGAGATATTCCTGCGACTTCAGGTAAATATTCGGCTCGTTGGTCGTCTCCCAGTATTTGTTGTAGTCCTTGTATCGCTGGAGCGTGGCCGCGTAAACCTCATACGCATCCTTCGGCGTCTTGACCCATTCCGGCCAGGTATAGCCAAAGAACATCCAGAAGCAGTTTACGCCGGTGGCCTCGCTCATTTCCTTGGCGCGTTTGAACCGCTCATCGTAATTCCCCTTCTCGAAATCCATCTTGCCCCTTTCGGGGCAGATGTCGAAGCCTAAATTCTCGCGGACCAGTCCGAGGCCGACGAACTCATTGCGCTGCCAGCCGTCGAACTTGGGGCTCATGCGTGCGCGTTCCTCTTCGACGGGCCGGAGCGCCTCGACGACGCTGAACGAGCGTTTCATCCACACGGGCCGAATAACCTTCTGGTCGTCGGTGACGCGGAACTCCGCCTCGAAATAACCGCGCTTCGGAGGATGGACGACCACCTCCTTCACGATCTTCCCGTCAGGGTCGGCATCCTTGAGGAAATCGAGTGGAACCGTCCCCTTGCCCATCTCGTTGCCCGCGTGATCAATGACTCGGTATTCGAGCCTCAAGTTGTTCATCTTCCGGTCGCCCAGGCTATCGAGCAGGCGCTGATAGTCTTTCCTTTCGAGGCTCACACTGAGTCGCTTCTCGTCCTCGTCGAAGAAAATGTTGCACGGTGCAGACGTGTTGAGCGTGAACTGCGGCGGTGCGAGCACGATCATCCCCGGCCTGCCGGGAGGGATGATGCGGTAGGTGATGTTGTACTCGCTGTTCGGCGTGAACCCCCTCATTCCCCAGTGATACCCGCTCAGGCCGCCATCCTCACTCGTATTGATCGGGTTGCCCGGACCTTGCCAGCGGAAGAGCAGCTCCGCGCCGTCCGAATAGGTGACCCGCATGGATCGGACCGGGCCGCCCATACTCCCGTATGTGTTGGGCAGGGGCACCTCGACGTTGTAGTCAATGTTCTGCGCGATCTGTGCGGCATTGCTCAGGGTGAAGTTGAACCAGATCGCCGTCTTGTTCACGAGCCGAATCCGGATCTCCGAATCCCCAAACGTGTAATAGACCTTCAAGGCTTCCGGGAGGGAAGTCGTCGGGGCATCCTTGGGGGCCTTCGGATCCTGCTGCTCGCCGGAAATCACGATCTCGATCTGATCTTTCGCCGTCTGGTTCATACTCGTCACCTGTGTGGAGACGAGACCGTTCGCCCGGAAGCTGGCCTTCGATACTTCGAACAGTTCGACCAGGGGCGTCTTCGTGTTTCCGCGATCATCGAGCAGACAGAGGTGTTGCAGCATCCCGTCGCGATCAATGGCCACCTGGTAGTTCGCAGTTCTGACATTGTACGTGCCATTGGGCGTGCGCGCGATCTCCGGCGCAGTGACGCCACCCGTCTCGGCGGCCGTCGCCCACGTTCCGAATGCCGCCAGGAGCCACAGCGTTGCGATCACCATCCGGCGAATCTTTGGGTGCTTCATAGGTCAACCTTCCCTTTTCCGATCTTGTTCCACGAGCGGCTCACATGCGACCCTGACCTCAGACTGCCATGCCGACAGGCTATCAGGCGATTTTCCCCGCGTCAAGGCCAAATCGGCAGCGTGGGCCGAGATGGGCCCTTGCAAAGGCCCGCCTGCCAATCCGTGGCGGGCAGGCGTGCGAGACTTGGCGGCGGGTCGCAACCCGGCGCCGAATCAGGACTTACGATGGCGTCCCCAGGAGGATTCGAACCTCCAACCTTTGGCTCCGGAGGCCAACGCTCTATCCAATTGAGCTATGGGGACGCGAGGCCCATTTTATCGTCGGGAGGGGTTCTGTCAACGGCGTACGGGTCGAGCCGGCGAAAGGTTTCGAGCATGAACTGTTTGGTTTCCGGCCGGGCGCCGAGGGCGGCGTGGTCGCCGTAGTCCCCCAGGATGAACCCCCCGTCGGGCGTGCCCCAGTGGCGCAGCAGCGCTTCGGCTTCCGCCTCAATCCGGCTCGGGTCCCCGGTGGGCAGAGTCTTCTGGATGTCGCACAGCGTCTCGAAGCAGATTTTTCCGGCGAACGCGCCGCCGATTTCCTCGATGCCGTTGGTTTGCGGCTGCTGCATGTTGATGACGTCCAGACCGGCCTCGATAAGCATCGGGATCGCCTTGTTGATCTTTCCGCAGGAGTGCATCCACACGTGCCAGCCGCACTCGTGAATCACGCCGAACAGTTTCTTGTACCGCGGCAGGAAGAACCGTCGCCACAATTGCGGGGAAATCTGGAGGTCCAGTTCGGTGCCCCAGTCCTCGCTGAAAACGAACCCCTGAATCGCCTTGCCGCAAAGGCGATGCATGTTCCGCACCTTGGCGATGTCGAACGCGAGAATGCGGTCGGCGAGTTCGTGGATCTCCGGCCGGTCGTCCGCCAGGTCCATCATGCAGTCCGCAAAGCCGTGCAGCGAGTGCATCCGCTCCCAGAGGATCATGAAGATGTCGGTCCGGATGTACTTCCGGCAACGCTTCGGATCGGCCTGGAGTTCGGCGAGGCGCTGCGGGACCTTTGCGTACCGCAGCGGGTCGTCGCCGTCGGGCCAGGGGAAATCCTTCATGGCTGCCAAGTCCTCGAGGGGATGGCCTGTGACCTGGCCCATGTTCGGCGCGTCGCTCTTCACCCATCGGCAGAGCCACTCGTCAACGAGGGGGTCGTCGCCGGCCTGCGGCGGCCTGACAGGATCGGACCCGATGCTGTCGCAGTCGCTCAGATCGCCGAACCCGTTGATCGGAAGGCGATCCGGTCGACGGAACTCTATCGCGCGCGTCACTACCTCGCGTGGCGTCACGACCTGCTCCTTTCTCCCTCAAGCCCCGACATTCTATGAGCACGCCCGTCCGCCGGACAATATAATCCGCCCGAACGCGGCGACACGGTCGCCGAGGCCGTGCCCGTCCTCGAGGCGCTCGCGCACCGGCGGGCCGACCAGGACATTCTCATCATCGTGGGTCCGGAAGGGGGCTTCGCGGAGGCGGAACGCGCATCCCTTCAGGCCGGGGGGCTGTCGCGGTGCGCCTGGGGCTCTCGACACTCCGAATCGAAACTGCGGCCGTCGCACTCCTGGCGGCGGTGATCGCGTCGGCCAAGGGCGCGGCCGAGCCTCACCCGGAACGTTCGCATCACAAAAAAGAGCGCGGTGGGCATTCCTGCCCACCGCGATTGCATTTCGTCGGCTAAGCCGCAAGCGGCTTACGCCAGGCCGAGCAGGATTTCCGTCAGGCGCTGGTCGATTCTTTCGTAGAGCAGTTTTCGGCCGGCCAGTTCGTCGGGGTCGAACGTTTCCTTTGCCAGTTTCTCGGCGCCTTCGGCCGAGTAGGCGGCCAAAGTCTCGTTCCATGCCGCACCGGGCGCGCTGTGGAGTTCTTCGAGCATCTCGCAGAGCACGGCGTCGGCGTTCACCTCTTCGGCTTTGATCTGGAACACCTTATAGGCCCGCATGCAGCGGTTGACGAAGTCCCACGGGTCTGCTTCCGTCCGGTAGGGATGGGCATCAAACGCCTTCGTCCCGCTGTATCCGTAGTCGGCGAGCAACTTGACGACCAGGAGCGCTTCCTTCGGGTTGTCGCAGCCGAAACTCATGTCCTGGTCGTAGCGGAGCGGTTTCTGGCCGTTCAGGTGGATGTCCACGAGTTTGCCCGCCTCGAGGCACTGGGCAAACTCGTGCACCGGGTTCAGGCCGGCCATCTTGATGTGGGCCGTCTCGGGATTGACGCCGACCATTTCGGGATGCTCCAGCGTCGCGATGAACGCCAGCGCGTGCCCCGCCGTCGCCAGGTAGGTGTCGGAGCGCGGCTCGTTGGGCTTCGGCTCGATCGAGAAGACCATACGATAACCCTGCGCGACGACATGCTCGCACAGGAAGTTGACGCAGTCGCGGAACCGCTTCAGGGCCTCGATGGGGTCCTTGCCGATATCGACGTCGGCGCCTTCGCGGCCGCCCCAGAAGATATAGACCTCGGCGCCGAGTTCGGCGGCCACTTCGAGGTTCACCATAACCTTCTGAACGGCGTAGGCGCGGACGCGCGGGTCGTGGCTTGTAAAGGCGCCGTCCTTGAAGACCGGATGGGTGAAGAGGTTCGTCGTGGCGGCGGTGCACTTGATGCCGGTGTCGGCCATCACCTTCTTCGCTTCGTCGATGATCTTGCGGCGAGTCTTCGCATCGGCGTCGATCGGCCAGAGGTCGTTGTCGTGATATTCGAAGCCGTAAACGTTCCGCTCGCCGAGTCCGCGGATGGCCTCGATGCCGCTCAGTTGTGGCCGCGTTTCGACGCCGAACGGGTCCGCCCCGCGGTTCATCACACACCAGAGCCCGAACGCGAACTTATCCGACCGTTTCACCTTGATTTCCTTGGCCATGACACCTCCTCCATTTTCCCATCGGTGCGAGGCGGCATTCTATCACCTCTCGCGGTGCCCGTCAATATCCCTCTGCTCAAGAACACCCAAGCGGCAAGACTTTCTGGCACTATGCGGCATGGTGGCGTTGTTGGGTCCAGTAGGGTTCCCAGAGGTTGCTTTGGTCGATGGCGGCGGGGGAAGCCGCTACCTTGCACAGCAAGCGCTTGTCTGGAAAAGAGTTGACGGGGCGAGAAGGGTGGCGATATGGTGGTGCCGACAGCAGGGAACGAACGGACAAAGGCGTGAAGGGTCCCCGCCTGTCGGTCCCTTTGCGGGGGACCCCTCTCGGGGAAGCGGTCTTCGACTTTCGGGGGGACCCCCGCGTTTTCGGGGTGGCCCCCGCGGGCCTTCGGGGACGCGGAACCGGGGCAACGAAGCAGCGGAATGACGGCACGGCGGAGACCGGGTCATGGCCGGAGGCAACCGCAGCCGACCTCAAAGCAGTCCGCAGGGACCGCCCCGAACAAGCGGCGCCGAGGCGGAGGAAAAGGCTAAAAGGTTCGTCGCGGGCCTTGCGGAAGAGGAAGTCATGCTCCTCCGGCTGCGCGACGAACTCTACGACGGGCGGTGGGACGTGATGCTCTCGGACCTGAACGACCGGCTTCAGGGACGGCCCTACGTCTTCAAACTCGCCCACCGGATTCAGGACGACATCGAACGGATCGAGCGGCTGCATCGGTTCGAGCGGAAGCACGGTGTGAATCTGGCGGAATATCTCTGACGACAAGTGACGCAGGAACGGGGAAGCGGCGTATGGCAAGGTGGAGCGAACGATGAAGCGAAACAGGACGAGGGGTCGTAAAATCGTGCGGGCAATGGCAACGGCGCTGGCGGCAACAGCGGTGGCGATGGCGGCGGGATGCCGCGGACCGCAGGCGCGGGGACCGGAGCCGAGGCCCGTGGCGCCCGGCGTGCTCGAAGCGAACGGGATGGAGGTGGCGTGGCACACGGGTCTGACGATGGCGCCGGGGACGCGGCTGGCACAGGTTTGGCACTTGACGGATGCGGCGAGAGGGGGCGGGGGCGCAGCGGACGGGGCGCTTCTCGTGGGGCTGGGGTCGGACAACCGAATTTACGTGGTGGATGCGACGACAGGAATGCGGATGTGGTCGGACCTCGCGGCTCCGGCGCACGAGACGGTGTGGCGACCGGTGCTGCTCGGCGATACGCTGTGGGTGGTTTCGACGACGGAGGTGAAAAGTTACCGGGCGTCGAACGGGATGAGGCTGAGGAAAATCGGCCTTGAGTTCGGCGCGTCGGGGAACCCGGCGACGAACGGGCGGCACTGCTTTATTCCGGACACCAGAGGGTATCTTGAGGCGGTGAAAGTGGATCCGGAAGCGGAGATGCTCCCGTGGCACCGGTGGACGGAAGGGTCGGTGACGGCGGGACCGGTGCTGGACGCCGAAAGGGTGTATTTTGCGAGTCAGAGCGGGGAGATTTTCGCGTCGGCACAGAACGTTCGCCGCGTGCTCTGGGAACACAAGGCGGAAGGGCCGATAGTGGCAGACCTGCGCGTGACGGAGGCAGGCCTGGTGCTCGCGGGGAGCCTGGATTACATCCTATACGCGTTCCAGGGGCCGAGCGGTCGGCTGGCATGGCAGTATCCTGCGGCGGAGCCGGTGCGGCGCCCGGCCCTGCCGGTGGGCAAGCAGGTCTTCCTGCTCACGGAGCGTCGGGGCCTCAGGGCGCTCGATGCCGCCGAGGGGAGGCTCCAATGGCAGCGGGGGGACGCCGAGACGCTCTTGGCGGTGGATGAGGAGACGGTGTATATTCTGGGCCGCGGGAACGATTTGCTGGCCCTTTCGCGGGCGGACGGGACGCTACGGTTCGGCGCGCCGCTCCGCCGCGACACCCTGGCCGTGACGAACGAGACCGAGAACGGGATGGTGTATCTGGCCGGGCCCACGGGCCAGGTGATGGCGGCGGTGAAGAAACGGGAACCGTAGTCAGACGCCGTTGCCGAGGAGGGCCCGCGCGGCTCGGCTTGTCCACGTTTTGTTTCGGCGACGTCCGGTTGCCGGAAGCGCTGCGCTGGGCCGGTTCGGCCCGATTCCGGACGGTTGAAATTGCATGCCCCGCGCGCGGGGACGGTGGCGGACGCGGGTGGTGGGGCACTTCCCCGAC
>Ga0307378_10008446_pt1 | contig 13691 bp, 3 predicted proteins | sample UN1MG_FD_202238 | JGI IMG/M metagenome (GOLD analysis project Ga0307378, IMG submission 202238) | Soil microbial communities from Risofladan, Vaasa, Finland - UN-1 | ecosystem: Environmental > Terrestrial > Soil > Coastal area > Acid sulfate soil | place: Finland: Risofladan, Vaasa | collected... | reverse complement strand
GGCAGCAGGCGATCCCACGGCCGCCATGAACGCCAGGACCAGCACAGTCCCCCAGACGCTCATCTGTCTTGCATGTTTCATGTGTTCCTCTCCTTTCCTCTGTTCCAAGGTTTCTTCGCCCCTCTTATCCATGAAGATGCCGACGGCGGCGGACGTACCGCGCGAGGCATCCGACGCTGAGCAACAACCCGGCGGCCGTCACGGGCTCGGGCGCGAACGTCAGTTGCTTGTCCTTGCTGATCTGTGCCGAACCGCCCACAGGAATCGAGAAATCCCACTGGAATGCCCAGGTGACGTCCTGGTAGAAGATCGGCCCTCCGACATCGGCCAGCGTCGTCGGAAGCGAATCCTCCAGTTTGGCAAGCGTGGTGTCCCAGGGGGCCACCTCGTAATGCGACGGTTTCGGCAAGATAACGGTCTCGCTGGCGGTCAGATGATTCTCGCCACTCTCAACCTGCTTGACCGCGTTATCGTTGACGATCCACGCCGAGTCGTCGTCGGGGGACTCACTGAGGTCGAAGTCGGTGTACTGGAAAAAGTGGAAGTCCAGGGTGCTGCCGCCCAGGTTGAAAATGGTGATCTGCTCCATGATGTCGGACACACCGTCCTCGCCCACCATGCCCCCGCTCAACCCGTACTTGAGTTCGATGCCGAAGGTCGGGGCCGTCAAGTCGTCGGCGTACCTCAGCGTCAGCGCATCCGGCCGGTCGTCCCCGCCGGGCAACCCGGGGAACGGCGGCGGCCCGCCGTTGGTGTCTGAGAGCACGGCAGCCGTCAGGGCCAGATGGTCGATGGACTGCTCCGGCCCCGTACTACCAACGCGGTACCAGAACCACTGCTGGTACATGTGGTTGTACGTGAACCGCTCGCCTTCGACGGTCCAGTTAAGCATTCCGGGCAAATCGTAACCTCCGCCCTTCGCGCCGGGAGTTCCGGCGCCGACCTCGAACGTCGCCGTCGAGTTACGGTCATAGATCGTGTACGCCGTGCCCCACGCCGACGTAGACACAAAGACCAGGCACGCGACCACACCGGCCGCAAGTGCCACCTTTCGCACACCATGCATTGTTCTACCCCTCTCGTTTTCTCTGTTACAGATCAGGCGTTCGGGGCCTACGGTCGCCCCTCGCCATATTGCTGCCGGACCCCCAGATCTCCTTCACACCTAGCGTGAACCCTTGTCGTTGAACTTGCCGAGAGTCGATGCCAGAATCCGTATCTCCGTACTCCAGTTGCCGCGTTCGATATACTCCAGATCCGCCTTGAGTTTGTGGCGGAACGCTTCGATCGACGTGTCGTATCCGTTGCGGACCTGAGCCAGGCCCGTGATGCCCGGTCGGACCGCCAGTCGTTTCCGGACCTCCGGGTAGGTCTTTTCGAGTTCGGCCAGGATCTCCGGGCGCTCGGGCCGCGGTCCGACCAGCGACATCTCGCCCTTGACCACGTTGATCAACTGCGGGAGTTCATCGATGTGGCTTCGGCGCATCCAGCGGCAGGCAGAGACGGCACGCGGATCGTTGTCCTTTGCCCACACCGGCCCACAGGCCGATTCGGCGTCAATGTACATTGTGCGCAACTTGTGCATCTTGAACAGTTTGCCTTCCTTCCCAACTCGGCCCTGGCCGAAGAACACCGGCCCCTTGCTCGATAGTTTGATGATGGCGGCACAGACAGCCAAGAGGGGAAGAGCGAGGACTAACGCGACGAACCCAAGGACAATATCAACGACTTCCTTGGCCAGGCTGAAGTATCGGCGTGCGAGCTGCGTCATCAGGCCGCAAAGGCCCGCTCCAACACCTATGATCGTGATTGGTTCTGGCATGGTCCTCATCCTCCGCGCGCCGTTCCCCCCTTGCGGGACCGACCCACGATTCTCTTGACTTCAGGACGGTGCGCCGGCTACAATTGAATGAGCAGGCGGTCGCCTGGACGCACACGCTTCCGGGCGCACCGTCCCGGGTGGATCAGACTTCCTGGCCAAGGTCAAGCGCTGATCCACCCCTCTTATTTGGTTGTCCTGCGTACTGCGTCGCTACAACTGCCTGCTACTGCACGTCCTGCCTCTTGGGCTTGAAAGGCTACATTCTGTCGTGCAACTGCCCGCCATCGCACCCAATATGTTGGACACAAGAACCGCGAGCCATCTGGCCGGCCCCCGGGTCTCGTTACGCTTAACTCAGGGCCCCCCTGAGCGGAGCAGGAAGTGAATCTGCACGTACGTGCCAGACCCCCCCTTTGGAGGATGTACAGGCTCTTTCGCAGCCTGCGCTCAAAACCCCTCTACCCCTCAAACCAAGCAAGCAGAACCACCCATTGTAACGCATAAATGGCCCCTTGTCAAATTCCGGGGGCAAAAAAACTGCGTCAAGCATCCTGCCCGGCACACCTCGCCCGGGGCGGTGGAGCGCTTTCGGTGAAACTCGTCTTGGCCCCCGGCGGTTCTAACGTAACGTCGTGTGGGATCGTCGGCCCGTGCCGGCGCGTGCGCGCCCTTCCGGTGGGACCATCGGGAGCAGAGCGGGTCCCGCATCCGTCAGGAAGCCCTCAGCGTCGCCAACGCAAGGGTGCGGCAGAGTCATCCGTCTGTTGAGACACCTCGTTCCCTCCGTCCTACTCGAAGGCCATGCTGGGGGCCCGTGTTGCGCTGACGGCACCGGCAGGGCCTGCGCGGGCGGATCCCCGCCAGACATAAGGATTCCTCTCGTCTGACACGTCGTGAAGGCCTGTCGCGTCGAGTGGTTATGTGGCGAAGCAGGTGAGGGAAACCGGCCCGGTTCCTCAGAGGCGATCATGAGGAGGTGGATGGCTCTCGCTCCGGGCGTCCTGTTTGTCGTGCCCACCGGCGCAACGGCGGCGGAATACGTCTGGCTGGAAGGCGAATCCGCACGATGCAACCTTGAGCCGCAGATTGCCGGATGGGGCAACCAGCACGACCTCTCCGACGGCAAGTGGCTCCACGACTCGATCCCCGAGGGCGGCGTGCCCAAGAAAGTGCCCGAAGGCGGCATCGTCCTCGTGTACGCCTTCAAGGCGGATGCGGCCGCGCCGCACGAGACTTGCGCCCACGTCCAACTGGTGGATCAGACGCGATCGCTCGACGCCCTGCCCTCCATCGAGCCCACCGGGGCCGAGCGCGAAGCCGCAACCGCCACGGGCACCGACGACGCCACCCCCGACCCTACTGACGGGCAACCCGCGCACAGCGCCTATTCAGCGTGCAGGTTGCCCGGCACACCAGTACCTGCCATCACCTGCCAAGACGAGGTGTTAGGCAACACGAGGAGGAAGGAGCGCGCAAGTCGCGCACGTGTCGCTACTTGCCAAGGCTTGTCACTACCTGACAATGGCGCGCCCGGCAGGATTCGAACCTGCAACCCTCGGATTCGAAGTCCGCGACTCTATCCGTTGAGCTACGGGCGCAAGTGCCTTGAATACCGCACGTTATAGCGATTTCAGACTGGCCGCGTCAAGCCTTGGTCACAAATTCGGCCACATCTCGTGCTTCACTGCCTCGCACGCGAGCCCCGCGAGGATCCTCTCAAGGGCACGAACCGTAGCGCCCCCGGCCTTCCCCAAGAGCCTGTTCAACGTCAGCCGCTTTGGCACAAGGATGAGCGTTTGGTGAAGTGAGAGGTCCAGGCCTCCTCATCAGCCGTCAGGCCAGCCTCAGACTCGCCGTCCGGAGTCAGGTCGCCTCCTGCCACCGGCAGCCGGTCGGACGGGCAGAGTCGTGACATGACCGCGGCCGCGAATCGCGAGGCGATTCTCTCATAACGCCTGGCACAAAGACCGGGAAAGGTTCAGTTTGACTTTGGCCAAACCTGGGGTATATTCCCATAGTGTTTTGCTCCGCATGGGGGCCAGCCTACACCTGCGGAGGGGGCATTTGGCGCGGGTGGAGACCGGGTTTGGTTGCAAGGGGGGTGTAGCCTCATCTCAAAGGCGCGTTCGGACCATTAACGATGACACGACAACCCGCGGTCCACGGGGCCGCGCGGTGCGAGATGTTTATACCCTTGGCCTGTGAGAACCGAGGGGCGCGGTCACGTCAGATGAGGGAGGAAGTCATGTCCAGTCACCATTCACTGAAGGGCCTCGGAGCGCTCGTGGTCGCGATGGCGATGCTCGCCGCAGCGGGCACGGCACACGCGCTGCCTCTCTATGGGGACGGCATCAACGAGGGAGGCACGTGGACCGGCTCCTACACGGCGGTCGGCGACACGTACACCATCCAGGCCAGCGGCGCCGACATCTGGAGCACCGACGACGGCATGTACTTCGTGTACCAGGAGTTCAGCGCCACCGACCCCTTCGACTTCTACGCCTACGTGGGGGCGCCCACAGGCTTCACGGGCATCCAGCCCCCCGGCACCATCAACGCCTGGGCCAAGGCCGGCATCCACGTCCGCCAGTCGCTCGACCCGAAGTCCAACAACGCCATGAGCCTCATCGCGCACACCGACACCAACGGCATCAACGCCCAGATCCGCCCGGCGTACAACGTCGCTGCCAAGGGCTCTACTGAGGGCATCGGAACCCGAACCACTCACGACACGCCCGTGTGGCTCAGGCTGACCTACGACGGCGCCAACCAGTTCGAGACCTATTACAACGACGTCGACCCGGGCGGCGCGCCGCCCAACCCCGCCAACTGGACCAAGGTCAGCAACGACACCGCCATGGTCATGAACGCCGGCTCGGAACTCCACGACACCATCCTCGTGGGTCTGGCCGTCACCTCGCACGACACGAACAACCTCACCCAGATCCAGTTCCAGGACGTCCACGGGTTCCTGCTCTGGCTGTGGGATCTCGCGAGCATCGCGAGCGACGACTGGCACCTGGCCACGACCTGGGCCGGTACCGCCCCTCCGCCCGGCGGCGTGCCCGACGCTGACACGGTGACTACCGTGGACAGCGAAACGGTCACCGCACGCACCGGCCAGACGAACCTAACCGGCCAACTCGATATCACCGCGGGCGGGGTCGTCGTCGAGACCGGCGCCACGCTGACCGTCGTCGGCAACACCGCCGTCAGCGCCGCTGCGGCGCTGACCATCGACGGAGCGCTTGACACGGGCAGCCTCACCACCGCCGCCGCACTCACCATCGACGGAACGCTTGACGCGGGCAGCATCAGCAGCGACTCCGCACTCACCGTCAACGGAGCGGTCAACGCGGGCAGCCTCACCACCTCCGCCGCGATCACCGCCAACGGAACGGTTGACGCGGGCAACATCAGCAACACCGCTCTCACGACCCTCGGCAGCGGCGGATTACTGAGGGCCGGTGGTGGAGGGATTCAGGCCGTCACCACGCTCGGCAACGCCACCGTCGAGGTCAACACCGGCACGCTCACCGCCACCGACCTCAACCTGGCCGCCGGCATGACCTTCACCAAGGACGGCGACGGCGCCCTGCGGTTCACCAGCGGCTCGAACACCATCGACTCGACCAACATCGTCAAGGTCCAGGGCGGCGGCGAACTGTTCATGCAGGCCGCCTCCAACCCGTTGGGCGGCGGCGACCTGATCCTTGACGGCGGCATTTTCGCCGTCAGGGGGGGCGCCGCGCCCCTCGTGGGGGCGATGTATGTGAAGGTCCTACAAAACCTCAATGAGCCACTCAACATGGCGGAGGTCCAGGTTTTCGAGACGGGCACGGGCGACAATGTCGCGCTCGATATCACCGGGAGCGTCGCCTCGCAGTCCTCGACAGGCTCTGGCGGCCTCGCCCCCAGAGCAATTGACGGCAACACGAGTGGCGTATGGACGGACGGCTCCGTCCAGCACACGACTGCCGGGGTAGGCGAGTGGTGGCAGGTCCAACTCGCCAGTGCCGCCGACCTGGACGCCGTGCACGTGTGGGGCCGCACCGATGTTGGCTGCTTCCACCGCCAGGACGACTTCAACCTCATCATCAGCGATGACGCCGACATCGAGCTATACAACGAGCGGATCACCGGCGTAGGCAGCGGTCCCGGTGCCAACCGGCGGATCGAGGTGGCCAGTATTGGCGCGATCGACATGGAAGACACCGACGTGTCCGTCACGGCCGCGTCCACCCTCAACGCGGTCACCCAGTACGACGCCAAGTTCGGCCAGTTGTCGATCGCGCCGGGTGCCGCGCTGACGACTCAGGGGGCCCCGGGTGGCTTCATGTTCACCGACGGCACCCTGACGTCAACCCCCGGCGTGGTGACGATCACCGGCCCCGGCAACGCGGGCCTGAACACCGAATCCGACACCACCCTGGCCGGCATCAACGCCGGCGCCAACGTGGTGAACTTCACCAAGGGCGGCGCGGGCGACCTGGTCCTGACGGTCCCCGGCGGTTCCACGCTTCCGGCCGGGTCGGTCGTTGACGTCGCGGCCGGCCGCCTCGCCGCCACCTACGACGCGACCGGCGGCAAGAGCCCGTTCGACCAGGCCGACCTCAGGCTCGGCGACGCCGAACTCGCCATCGACGTCGACGACCACACCAGCCAGACCTTCGACCACGCCGTCGAGGTCTACGGCAACGCCACCCTGACGGGCGGCCTCGCCGCGGGGGCCGAGACCCTGACCATCGGCAGCGCCGGCAAGGGCATGACGATGACCACCGGCAAACTGACCGTCCAACCCTTCGACAACCATGTTGTCGAACTGGCCGGGCCCATGACCGGCGCCGCCCCGGGCACCACCGCGGGCATCGAAGGCGCCGGCGGGACCGTCCAGATCGCCGCCACAGGCGGCGGCGACGTCGGTTACGTGGATGTCACCGGCGGCACCATGGACATCGACGCCGCGATCACCACGATCGGCGGCATCGGGTTGCTGCCGGGCCTGGCGCATCTCGGCTTCCACGCGAACAACGACAACCTCTACCTGGACCTCAACAACAACGGCGGCATGATGACCTTGCCGCCGGATGGCACCGCGGTCCTGACCGACGGTCCCGGTAATCGCGGACTCGACTTCAACAACGACGGCGATTTCACCGCCACCGGCGCCATCTCGGTGACGGACAACTACAGCAACCTCTTCTTCGGCATCCTGCGCATCACCGAGGCCGGCGACTACACGTTGCGCGTCAACCAGGACGACGACCGTTGCGGCATGTGGCTCGACCTCGACCAGGACGGCGTCTTTGAGTCCACCACGGCCGGCCTGGGCTCCAACCGGGGCGAGCAACTCCAGTGGGATAGCGACCACGCAGCGAAGGTCCTGACCCTGGCGGTCGGCGACTACCTGTTCGCCACCACCCATCGCGAAGGCACCAGCGGGTCCGGCGTCCATGTCATGTTCAAGACCCCCGGCATGGCCGCCGAGGAGACCCTCAAGCCCACCGACCCCGACCAGCAGGGTCTCGACGGGTTGGGCATGTGGCTCACAGAGCAGCCGGGGTATAACCGGGTCAGCGTCCTTGGCGGCACCCTCAACCTCAACGCCGACGTGACCACGCCCCTGACAAGCGTCCGAAGCGGCGCGCTCAACGTCAATGCGGGTGCCACGCTCGACTCCGACCAGGTGATCATCAGCAGCGGCACCGCCGACGTCAATGCGACCGCCACGCTCCGCACCGACGAACTGAACCTCTTCGGCGGCACGGCCAACCTCAACGCGGGCGCCACGCTCCTCACCAACGAGGTGAATGTCATCGGCGGCACGGCCAACCTCAACGCCGGCAGCACGGTCGTCATGGCCGGCGGCGCCGGGGGCCTGGTGACCCAGACCGGCGGCATCATCAACGCCGCGACGCCCGTCGGCAACACCGAAACCGACTTCGACGTCAGCGGCACCGGCGTCTACAACTCCACCGGCGCCGTGGTGGCACGCAGGCTGGATGTCGGCAGCGCCGGCACCTTCAACTCCAATGCCACGATGACCGCTGCCCAGATCAACGTGAACGGCGGCACCCTGGTCCTCAACCAGCCCACGACAGTGACCGGCGGCGCCTTCCTCTTGGCCAACGAGGTGGACTACGGCTGGTACAACGACACCTCGGTTAACCTCCTGGGGCAGATCGACGACGGCTCCGTGAACGGCATCAACGGCGGCCTCTTTGCCATCACCCCGAGCCCCGAGTCCTCCTGGCCGACTCAGGTTCAAGGCAAAGCCGTCTGGACCGGCGAGATCTGGCAGGCCGGCAACATGAGCGACACCTACAACCAGATGTGGTCGGGCTACTTCATCGCGCCCGAGACCGGCACCTACGAGTTCTACGTCCACGGCGACGACCAGGAGATCTTCTTCATCGACCAGAATCAGAACGGCGATTTCGAGATCAACGGAACCGAAAACGTCACCACGAACCTGCCGCCGGAGCACTGGAACACCCCCAAGACCGGGACCATCGACCTGGTCCAGGACGAGGTCTACGCATTCGCCCTCGCTCACAACGAAGGCACCGGCGGCGACTGGGTCAACTTCACCATCCAGACGCCCACCGGAAGCGCCATCCACGCCAACCCCAGCGATGCCGCCCAGGCCGGCTGGTGGAACAGGGGAATTGTGCTCGAGAGCCTCCTGCGCGTGCAGGGCGGCTCCACCGGCACGGTTGATGCCAATGCCGCCGTCACCTACGGCCACCTGATCGTCGGCGCCGACGGCGTCTACAACGCCAACGTCGTCGGATCGGTTGACGTCAGCGCGGTGATCGACATCCTGCCCGGCGGCACGCTGAACGCCAACATCGCCGACGTCCTCAACGGCGCCTCGCCCACGATCGGCGGCACCGTGAACGTCAACGCCGACGGCGCCGTCTACGGCGCGAATCTGAACCTGGTAACCGGCGGCTACATCGACTTCACCGTCACGCAGACGCCCGCCAACTTCCCGACCATCGTACTGGGTGCCATGACCGGTATCGGCGGCGACCTGACCGGCGCGGATTACGATCCCGACACCGGCAACGTCACACTGGCCGTCAACGCCGTCCTGGTGCCCGCGGCCGGCCCCCTGCCCACACGGGCCCAGGCCGGCGGCGCCACACTCTATCTGGGCCTGACCGACGTCTCCTCCACCGCAACCTACGACCTCGGCGACGGCGGCGGCCCCAACGACATCTTCAAGGGCGGGGCCATCGGCAACTGGACGAACGCCGGAGACTTCGAGGCCACCCTCAACGATATCGGCACCAGCGGCATCGAAGTCATGATGACCGGCGACATGACCCTCAACAGCTTCACCACACTCAACACCGCCAACACGGTGCGCGGCAGCGAGTTCCTCGGCGTCGGCCAGTTGACCATCGCGAGCCCCGTGGACACGATCGGCGGAAGCAACCTCATCACCCGCACCGGCTACTTCGACCCCGTCGACTCAAGCGGCTCTGACACCACCGGCGACTACATCGTCCGGCTGGAGGCCAACTCCATCGGCGCCGGACAGACGCTGCGGGTGAAGAAAGGGGCGATCAGCCTCCGCGCCCCGGACGCCATCCAGACGCCCAGCAACGGGACCCTGGAGGTCGGCGAGCACGCCCAACTGAACCTCGATGACGGCGACGACGGCAAGTATCCCAACTGGGGCTACTACAACATCCTGGCCGACGGCGTCGTGCGCATCAACGGCGACGCCGCCATGAACAAGGGCGCCGTCTTCACCATCGACGCCAGCGCCTACGTCTACCTCGACGGCAACATCAGCGTCAATGCCGCCGACCCGAACAGGAAGCCCATGGTGTCCTGGGGCTTCGACAACGTCAACCTCATCGTCTCGAGCAACGCGTACGGCGACGGCGTCTACCTGGGCGAGGGGAGAATGCTCACCACCCCCGTACGCCAAGGACAGACCCTCGACGCGGTCAGCGAAATCAAGCCGAGCCTGTCCAACCCGCCCACGCAGGTCATGTTCGCGAACGCCGTGGACGGCGATGGCGACCTGACCATCAACTCCGCCGTCTCACTGCCCGGCGTGGACATCTGGATCAACGACGTGCCCGGCGTTTACTACAGCCTGCCCACGTCCGACGCCGACCTGTCGCGCGAATACACCGAACTCGACGGCCGCGTCTACATCGACCAGAACACCCTCCAGTGCGACGACATCGAATTGCTCAACGGGTACCTCCGGCTCGGCAACAACGACAACTTCGACATGGTCATGACCGGCGCCCTCAACGTGTACACCGGGGCAACCCTGGATGCATTGCAGAGCGACCGGCCGCTCCTGCGCGAGAAACTCAAGGACGGCACGCTGGTCCCAGGCGGCATCAACATCGACAACGGCACCACCGCCTACATCCGCTACTCCACACTGACCACGGACGACTGGTTCAACCAGCAGATCACCCTGACCGGCAACGGCGACGGCTACGCCTCCTTCAGGCTGCACGAGCAGGGCGCCGACGAGATCGTCCACTGGAACGACATCACCTTCCTCGACGGCGCCAACGTCTGGTATGACCTCGAGGGCCAGAACCGCGATCAGATCTTCCTTAACCTGAAGGTCCAGGGCACCGCCCGGGTCACCCGCGACGACTTCAGCCTCGAAAGCGCGACGGCCCTCGGCGGCCCCGCCACACTGATCGCCGGCGACCTCAGCGTTGCCGGCGGCGACGGCGACATCACGCTCCGCATGAACGGCCCCCTGACGGCCGACATGACGATCGACATGGAGCGCGGCTGGCTCGACGTGCTCCAGGACCCGGTGGCCGGCGCCCTGCGGGCTGCGGGTGACGTGGGCGGCATCCATCTCTATCACGGCCACGTTCAGCCCGCCCCCGGCACCATGTCCTTCACGTGGGGCGAGAACATCACGATCGAGATGGGCGGCCAGCGGCAGTTGATCCTCGACGTGGACGAGTCCGTCGAAGCGGACGACCCGCTGGTGCCCGGCGAGTGGCTCGACAAGGCCTACAAGAACATCTTCGCCGGCACCGTCCGCGTCATCGACAACAACCAGCCGGGCACCCTGCCCGACGTCCCCACCGCGGCCAACTGGAACACCACGCTTGACGTGGAGTTCCGCGGCGACCGCAACCTGGCGATCGGCGACAGCGACCGCGGCTGGGTCGAGTTCACCACGGTCGAAATGGAGCAGAACGCCCAGGCACGCTTCAGCCATGACGTGTGCCGCGTCGACCTCGGCGAGGTGCACCTCCTCGGCGACACCGCATGGATCTCCAGTTTCGACGCCGACTGGAACAACTTCTACATCGGCGACGTCTACGGCAACATCGCCACCGGCGAGGAGACCCTTAAGATCCTCACCAACCGGCGGCTGCACCTCAACGGCACGATCCAGGCCGGCGCCGTCGTCGAGAACGTCGGTTACGACGGCCGGCTGCGGCTGGAGGAAAACTTCGCCATCGACGGCACGCTCCTCATCACCGACGGCCGCGCCGAGATCATGGACGTTGACCAGGTGGAGGATAACATCCTGCACGTGCCCGCCGTCCCCGCCGGCAGCGGCAAACTCATCGTCCAGCGGGTCGGCGGACAGACCAGCGAGAGCGGCGAGTTCCGCCTCTACTACGGCAAGGGCGAGGGCGACCTCATCGGCGACGCCGGATGGGGCGCCGGCGGGTACACCGTCGAAGTCCGGTACAACAACATGGTCGGCCTGTACGTCGATGAGCCCGACACCGGCGAGAACGTCAACAAGTACAACGGCCTCATCCTCGTCAAGAACGACGGCGTGCCCGGAAGCGACGCACGCCTGCGGGCCAGGCGCGGCGACAACCGCGCCGGCACCGGCCTCGTCTGGTTCACCAACGTCCAGCCCGACCTCGACGCCGAGATCACCCTGGAGTCCGGTGCCAGTCCCAGTCCTCGCCTCCGGGTCGACCTCGACCTCGCGGGCGGCAATGCCAAGGCCCTCATCACCAACAACATCTTCGCCGAGGTCACGGCCACCTCCGCCACCCCGGCGCTGCTGACCGTTGACAAGACCGCCACCGGCAGCTCGCACCTCGACCTCACCATCAGCGACGCGACCAACGCGCTCATCGACAACACCATCGGCGGCGGCACGTTCCGCGTCACCGGCCTGCACCTGAACGGCGGCACCGTGACCGTCGCCAGGACCGGCGCCAATCCCGTCGAGGTCTGGCCGCAAGCCAACTCCGATCCGGGCCCCGGCCTCATCGACATCGTCGGCTACGACACCGACCCCGACCCGCTGATCGCCAACTGGACGGGCGGCGGAATGGAGTGGCGCGTCGGCCGCGAAGGCGGCGTCGCCATCGAGGCGCCCACCCAGATCCAGGTCACCCACGGCATGCTCGTCAGGGCCCAGGCGTCCATGAAGTTCGTCCAGGCCGAGCACACCTTCCAGGCCGACGTCAAGGTCATCGACGACGGCACCGACGTCGACGCCATCCTGACGGCACGGTCCACCGACGACGCAGCGACCCACCAAGGCTGGACCCCCGGACAGGTCAGGTTCGACAGCCTGACCATGGGCGCCGGCTCCAAGGCCGAACTGACCAAGATGGACTGGGGCGGAATCCAGTCGCAACTCTACCTGGCGGCCATCCATCTTGAGGGCAACGCCGAGATCTTCCAGAATGCGTCCTTCTCCGGCTTCTTCATCCGCGACACCGACGGCGCGGGCACGCTGACGGTCGGCGGCAGCCAGCCGACGCACCTGGTCGGCAACATCGGCACCGGCCTGCGGTTCAACGGCTGGGGCAGCATCGACCCGACCGCCACCCTCGGCGGTCCGGTTGAGGTGGACGCCGGCGGTATCGCCGTCGTCCAGCAGGCTGCGGCCGGCACCACCTTCACCGTCCGCAACGGTGGCGTGCTGGCGATCAACGATGCGGCCTTCGCCGGCACGGTGGCGACCGACGCCGGCGCGGCGGTGGCCCTGGCGGCCGACGTCGCGTGGGACGACGATAACGTCAACCCGACGGGCATCCTGGTCGCCAAGGAGAACTACCTCGGGATCATCACACTGGATAATCCCGCCACGGTCATCGGCGGCACCTTTACCGACCGGGCGGCCATCACGCAGCCGCTTGCACTTGCAGATACGGCCACCACGGTCAACTTCGGCGCCGGCGACGAGATCCTCACGCTTGCGGGCGGCGTCCTGCACGATACGCCTGCGCCCAACGCCGTGGCCGCCAACTTCAACCAGGACGTCCGGATCACCGGCCTCTCGACCCATACCGGCGCCAACACCATCGGCGACGGCACCACGACCCCCACCGTGTACGCCCTGGACGCCGACGCCCTTGGCGGCGGCGGTGGCGGCGGCTGCATCATCAGCCCCGACGCCACCCTGCGCGTCCTGGCCGCCGTCTTCAACAGCAGCGGTCTGGACGTGAACGGCGCGCCGGACATCAATCCGCTCCTGCCGTACCACTACGGCACGCTGGACCTTCGTGCCGCCACGGTCAACTCGCCGGTCAACTTCAGCGGCGGACGCATTGACGTGCAAGGCACCTCCGACGTAAAGGGCGCCGTGACCGAGGACGACAACATCACGATCGGCGGCGCCGGAACGGTGAAGTTCAGCAACGCCGCCGCCGTGGCGCTGGCCGCGGACCGTCAGTGGACGGTCGATGCCGGCGCGACGGCCGAGGTTACCGGCCAGATCGCTTCGGCCGCCCCGGGCGTCACCACCGTCACGCTCACCAAGACGGGTAACGGCGTGCTGCGGCTCGAGGGCGGTGTCAGCGCCGACGTGCTCCTGACGCTCGGCACCAGCCCCGGTAACCTGACGATCATCGGTTCCGGCGGCACGGTCGGTGCGGCCGAT
>Ga0307378_10008445_pt1 | contig 13693 bp, 12 predicted proteins | sample UN1MG_FD_202238 | JGI IMG/M metagenome (GOLD analysis project Ga0307378, IMG submission 202238) | Soil microbial communities from Risofladan, Vaasa, Finland - UN-1 | ecosystem: Environmental > Terrestrial > Soil > Coastal area > Acid sulfate soil | place: Finland: Risofladan, Vaasa | collected... | reverse complement strand
CACGGCTCGGGCGGTGCTCGCGTTCGCATTCGAGCGAGACGTCGCGGTGGTCGACACCAACATCGCCCGGATCCTGGCACGGACGGTCGGCGAGCGGCTGACGCCGAAGCGGGCTCAGGCAGCGGCCGACGAGTTGGTGCCTGAGGGGCACGGCTGGATCTGGAACCAGGTGATCATGGACCTCGGCGCGTCGGTGTGCCGTCCGACGCCGCGATGCGAGCTCTGCCCGATCGCCACATCGTGCTCGTGGCGCCTGGCCGGCCGCCCCGAACCTGACCCGGCGGTGGGGTCCGCAGGGGTCAGCACCCGCCAGGCACCGTTCGACGGCAGCGACCGCCAAGCCCGAGGACTCGTGCTCGCCGCGCTGCACGAAGGCCCGCGTCCCGCGGCGGACTTCGACGCCCGCATCCTCGCCAGCCTCGTCGCCGACGGTCTCATCGAACTCCACGACGGCCAACTGTCCTTTCCGTCGTGACCGACGATTACATCAGGGGTCAGACCCGCGATGTACCCGCCATGGATTGGTGGGTGTCGGCCGCCAGATCTACGGTTGGGGCGTGCGTCCAGCCAGAGATTTCTTCCGCCCGCTTGCCGTCGGGGCCCCCGACCCCGTCCGTGAGATTCCCTTCCCGCCGAGCCGGATGATCCACTTCTTCCCGGCAGCCAACGAGAAGATGCGGTCCAAGGTGCCCGAGATCGCGCCGACGGTCGACATCCTGCTCGCGAACCTCGAAGACGGCGTGCCCGCCGATCAGAAGGAAGCGGCACGAGCCGGCCTCGTCGAGGTCGCCAACTCCGTCGACTTCGGCGACACGCAGTTCTGGACTCGGGTGAACAGCCTCGACTCGCCGTGGGGCCTCGACGACCTGACCGCCGCCGTGCTCGAGGCCGGCGAGGCCCTCGACGTGATCATGATCCCCAAGGTGGAGGGCCCGGAGGACATCCATTACGTCGACCGCCTCCTCGCGCAACTCGAGGCGAAGGCCGGACTGACCGAGCCGTTGCTCGTGCATGCGATCCTCGAGACCGCCCGTGGTGTCGCCAACGTCGAGGAGATCTGCGCAGCGTCGCCCCGCATGCAGGGTCTCTCGCTCGGCCCTGCCGACCTCGCTGCGAATCGTCGGATGAAGACCACACGCGTCGGCGGCGGCCATCCGGGCTACCTGGTGCGCGCCGACCCGCCCAAGGACGCCGAGGGAGCCGACGACATCGAGGCGCCCCGCACGACCTACCAGCAGGACCTCTGGCACTACACGATCGCCCGCATGGTCGACGCGTGTGTCACCAACGGGATCCTGCCCTTCTACGGACCCTTCGGCGACATCAAGGACACCGTTGCGTGCGAGGACCAGTTCCGCAACGCCTACCTGCTCGGCTGCGTCGGAGCATGGAGCCTCCACCCGGTGCAGATCGGCATCGCCAAGAAGGTGTTCAGCCCCGACCCCGCAGACGTCGCTCATGCCCAGCGCGTGATCGATGCCATGGGCGACGGCACCGGCGCGATCATGCTCGACGGCAAGATGGAGGACGACGCCTCGGTCAAGCAGTGCCGTGTCGTCGTCGAACTCGCCCGTGCGCTGTCCGAGCGCGATCCCGAACTCGCCGCCAGCTACGGCTTCTGACCTCACCCATCCGAGCGATGAGTTTCGACGCGACCTGTCCGCACGGAGACTCACCGCCTCCGACCTCACGAACCCGAGCGATGAGTCTTGACGCGACCTGTACGCGCGGAGTCTCATCGCTTCCGACAAGGAGACACCGATGACCGACGATCTACGACCGCGCCGCTCCGTGCTGTACATGCCCGCGGCCAATGAGCGTGCGCTCGAGAAGGCACAGACGATCCCCGCCGACGCGATCATCTTCGATCTCGAGGACGCGGTGGCTCCCGATGCCAAGCCCGATGCCCGAGCGAAGGCGGTCGGCGCCGTCCAGTCCGGGCTGTACGGCAACCGTGAGCTGACCATCCGCTGCAACGGCCTCGACACCGAGTGGGGGAGCGACGACGTGACTGCTGCGGCCGGCGCACGCCCGTCCGCGGTGGTCATCCCGAAGGTCGATTCGGTCGACTACGTCGAGCGGGTCGCTTCGTTGCTCGACGCTGCGGGCGCGAGCGACGTGATGATCTGGCCGATGATCGAGACGCCGACGGCGATGTTCAACGTCCGCGAGATCGCGGCGCACCCACGGGTTGCCGTGCTCGTGATGGGCACCAACGACCTCGCCAAGGAGCTGCGCTCGCCGCTGGTGCCAGGCCGTCACCCACTTGTCGTGCACCTGGCTACGGCGCTGCTCGCCGCCAGGGAGGCCGGCAAGGTGATCCTCGACGGGGTCTACAACGACGTGAAGAACGCCGAGGGGTTCGAGGTCGAGTGCCGGCAGGGCATGGAGATGGGCTTCGACGGCAAGACGTTGGTCCACCCGAGCCAGGTCGAGCCGGCGAACGACATGTGGGCGCCGTCGGCCGACGACATCGACTACGCCGAGCGGGTCATCGCAGCGTTCGACGACGCGGTCGCCGACGGTCGGGGTGTGGTCACCGTCGACGGTCGCATGATCGAGAACCTCCACGTCGACAACGCCCGCCGCGTGCTCGCCACCGCCGCCGCGATCGCTGCGCGCGACTGATCGCCGCAAGCCCGCCAGGCGTCGTTGCCGGCGTCGGCGTAGTCAGAGCGACCGGAGCGCCGCCGCGAGGTCTTCGGGCACCACGGGGTTGAAGTACTCGCCGGTCGCCACTTCGGCCGCGGCGATGAAGCGCTGGATCCCAGCGGCACGCCAGGGCGAGACGATGTCGATGTTGAACCATGCCTGCGACCAGTCGCCACCGTCGGTCGGCCTCTGGTGCAGCCACATCATGTACGGCAACGCTCGGTCGTAGAGGGCATCGAGTCGGGTGAACGTGTCGACCAGGACACTGGCGAGAGCGGTACGTGCATCGTCGTGCAGCGAGGCCAGGTCGGAGACCTGCGCATCCGGTGAAATCGACAGCGCGATCGGAAACGGGCTCGCGACGGGAACCGAGACGGTCCACCCGTCTGATGCCGCGACCAGGCGATCGCCAGGATCGGCGTCGGGCTTCCATCCGGCACGCAGGAGTGCGAGTTGGCGTTCGGGGACGTGATCGAACGCGTAGATCTGTCCGTGCGGGTGTGTGATCGTGGCACCGATCTCCGGGCCGCGGTTCTCGAACACGAGCACGTAGTCGACGTCGTCACGCGAGCCGAGCTCGAGGGTCCGCTCGGCCCACAGGTCGATGACGCGCCGTGCACCATCGACGCCGAGCGAGGCGAACGTCGCGTCGTGGTCCGACGTGTACAGGACGACCTCGCAGCGTTCATCGGGCATGGCGGGCCAGCGATTCGGGAACCAGCGGACGTCGTACGGCTCGGGGGCCTCGACTCCGCCGACGCAGAACGGACAGCCGGTCGAGGGCAGGTTCGGTCGTCCTTGACGGGCGCCGACCACGTGGACGCGCGTGCCGAGCGTGGGGTCGACGCGGAGATCTTCGGTTGTCATCGAGGTCAACGCAGCGGACGACCGTCGGTCGGATCGAAGAAGTGGGCCAGGTGCGTCTTCAGGGCCAGACGGATGTGCTCGCCCATCGCGACGATGTGGACGCCGTCGATCCGGGCGATGATCGGCGTGCCGTCGACCGGTGCGTCCTCGTCGGGGTCGAGCGACTCTCCGTCGATCGACACCGGCGGGACGTCGAACCTGGTGTGGACGTGCACCTCGGCGCCCATGGCCTCGGCCAGTTCGACCTCGACACCGATGATCTGGTCGTCGCCGACGTCGATGTCGCCGGCGAGGGCGAAGTGCTCGGGCCGCATCCCGAAGATCACTTGCGTACCGTCGCGTTGCAGGAGACCCGGATACCGCTCGACAGCGCCCGGGGCGAGGCGGATGCGATGCTCGGCGAACGACACGAACACCGTGCCGTCTTCGATGGTGACGTCGGAGGTGATCAGGTTCATCGCCGGGCTGCCGATGAACGACGCGACGAAGAGGTTCGCCGGCGTGAGGTACAGCTCCTGCGGTGGAGCAACCTGCTGGAGAATGCCATTGCGCATGACCGCGACGCGGTGGCCCATGGTCATCGCCTCGACCTGGTCGTGGGTGACGTACACCATGGTCGTCCCGAGGCGCGCCTGCAACTGGATGATGTCGGAGCGCATCTGGACGCGGAGCTTGGCGTCGAGGTTCGACAACGGCTCGTCCATCAGGAACACCTTGGGCGACCGGACGATCGCGCGACCCATAGCGACGCGCTGGCGCTGGCCTCCCGACAGCGCCTTGGGCAGCCGATCGAGGTACTCGGTGAGCCCCAGCATCTCAGCAGCGTTCTCGACGCGGCCTCTCGCCTCGGTCTTGTCCATCTTGGCGACCTCGAGGGCGAAGCCGATGTTCTCGCGAACGGTCATGTGCGGGTACAGCGCATAGTTCTGGAACACCATGGCGATGTCGCGATCTCCCGGCGGCAGGTCGTTGACCACCTGCTCGTCGATGCGCAGTTCGCCGCCGGTGATCTCCTCGAGGCCGGCGAGCATCCGCAACGCGGTCGACTTGCCGCACCCCGAGGGGCCGACGAGCACCATGAACTCACCGTCGGCGATGTCGAGGTCGAGTGCGTCGACGGCTTTGGGTCCGTCCTTGTAGCGCTTGGTGACCTGGGAGAACGTGACTGCTGACATGGTGGGGCCTCACTTGAGTCCGCTGGAGGCGGAGTTCTCGACGAAGTAGCGCTGGGCGAACAGGAACACGAGGATCGGTGGGGTCATGGCGAGCACGGCGCCGGCGAACACGAGGTTCGTGTCGGTGCTCGATCGTCCGCCGAGGGTGGCGAGGGTGAGCGTGAGCAGGCCGTTGTCCGGATTGCCCGAGTTGATGATGACCAGTGGCCAGAAGAACGAGTTCCAGGCGTACAGGAATCCGAACGTCGCCAGTGTCGCGATCGCCGGGCGGGCCAGCGGGACCATCACCTTCCAGAGGATCGTCGCTCGGCTCGCACCGTCGATCAGCGCTGCCTCCTCGATCTCCTTCGGGATGCCCAGGAAGAACTGGCGCATCAGGAACGTCCCGTACGCCGTGAACACGAACGGGATGATCAGTGCCACGAGGTTGTCGGTCCAACCCAGCTGCAACATCAGCTGGAACAGCGGGATGATCAGCACGACGAACGGGATCATCACCGAACCGAGGTACAGCAGGAACAGTTGGTCGCGGCCCTTGAAGTCGATGCGAGCGAACGCGTAGCCGCCGAGCACCGACGTGACGATCTGGCCGACCACCACCGCGATCGTGACGAGCACGGTATTGGTCAGCGAGCGCCCGAGGTTCTTCTCGGTGACGACCTCGGAGAAGTTCTCGAAACGCGGCCCGAAGGTGCGGTCCGGTGTCGCCAGGTTGACGAGTTCGACGACGGACTCGCCGTCGCCGGTGATCGGGACGAACAGGCCGCCGACGGTGAGTCGGGCGCGGTAGACCTCGACCTGCTCGCCGTCGACATCGAGCAGGTAGATGGTTTCCTCGTCACCGTCGACGAGCGTGGTGCGGTCGGTCTCGGTGCCGTCGCCGGGTGGGCGGGCGATGACAACTGTGGGGTCGTCGATCCGTCGAAACTCCGCGATGGGGATGTCGTTGTCGGCAAGTGCGTACTCGCCGTCACGTCCGGGAAGCACGTACACCGTTGCGCTCTCGAGATCGCGTTCGGGATCGGTGATGGTCCGTTCGGTGCGGGGGACCAGCGACGGCGGATAGGTGAAGATGTCGGTGTTGCGCTTCAACGAGGTCGACACCGCCACGACGAACGGGAACAGCACGATGATCGCCACGGTGCCCAACAGGACATAGGTCGCCACTTTGACGGCGGTCGCCCGCGGGCCCTTGCGCCTGACGCTCATGCCATACCCCCTGTTGCGCCTTCGCGGTCTCGTCGGAACTGGGCGAAGGTGAACACGAAGATGATCGCGAACAGCACCCACGCCAGCGCCGAGGCATAGCCGCGGTTGTTGTCCTTGAACGCCTCGTTGTAGAGCGCGATGACCGGCGTCATCGTGGCGTTGTCGGGGCCGCCGGGCTGTGGTGTCGACAGGATCCACACGATGTCGAACAGCTGCAACGCCAGGATCGACGTGGTGATCAGCACATAGAAGGTGGTGTTGCGCAGCTGCGGCACGGTGATTCGCCGGAAGATCTTCCAGGTCCGGGCTCCGTCGATCTCGGCGGCCTCGTAGAGCTCCTTGGGGATCGCCTGGTGCCCGGCGAGGTAGAGCACGGTGTTGAACCCGAAGCTCATCCACGCGAACACGACGACCATCGCGAGCAGCGCGGTCGAGTTGTCGCTCAGCCACGCCTGGCCTTCGGCGGGCGCTTCGACGAACGGCAGAATGTCGCCGGCTCGCTTGATGAGGTAGTTGATCCAGCCGACGGTCGACTGGAACAGCTGGCCCCAGATGATGGCGACGCCGATGACGCCGGCCACCGACGGGACGAAGTAGATCGCGCGGAAGATCTTCATTCCGCGGAGTTGTGAGGCGAGGATGCTCGACAGGCCGAGCGCGGGCAGCACCGACAGCGGAACGGCGAGCACGAGGAAGATCGTGATATTTCGCAGCGACAGCCAGAAGGTGACGTCGCGAGCGCCGATCACCCAGTGCTGGCCGAACCAGTCGAGGTGCATCAGGACCTGGTAGTTCGCCTTGAGGACCTCGACGCCGGCGCCCGGGCCCGACGCGCTCGAGAAGTCGAGGCTGAGCGCTTCGACGTAGTTGTCGATACCGATGAAGGTGCGGCCGGTACCGGTGGTCTTCCAGTCGTAGAAGCTGACGACCAGCGAGAACAGCACCGGGCCGGCGAAGAAGAACAGGAAGCCGAGCAGGTTCGGCGACAGGAACGCGAGTCCGGTCAGCGTGCGCTCGGTGCTCGCCGTCGTGCCGAAGAGACGACCGATGTCACGACGCCAGACGAATCGAGTCGCAGCGAACGCCGCGGCGGCCAACAGCACCGTCGCGATCGTGACCGGCTGGACGATGCGTTCGAGGACGGTCGAGATCAGGCCGCTGGGGTCGGCCGCGACGACGAACCATGCGGATCCGATGGCGGCGACGATCCAGCCGGCACGTCGGAGCAGGCGCGGCCCGGGTGCCGCCGGCCGGTTCGCCGCGATCTGTCCGGCGATCAGCACCCAGAGCAGACCCACCGAGATGACCAGGAACGGTACGAAGGCCTTGCTCAGGCCTTCGCCGAGCTTGCCGATTGCAGTGAATCCGCCGAGCTGGTGCACGAACGCCACGGCGGCGACGACGAAGGTGAGGTAGCTGACGACCAGCGACGCCGTCCGACCCCATCGGCGGCGCTGATGGATTCCGAACGCCGATGCGGCGTGGGCGACGAAGGTCGCGATCGCGAAGAGCCGGAGGAACACGCCGATCGTCCCCGGGAGCTCCTCGTCGCCGCTGCGGCTCGCGAGCAGCATCATCACCACGGCGGCGACAGCGCCGGCGAGATGCCACAGCACGACCAGCTGCAGGCGGCGTTCGAGACCGCTCGGCGTCGTGCCAGGGCCGTGTTGTCCGACGGTCGGCGTCTCGCGCTCCGTCACGGTCGAGTCGACCATCGTCACCCCCTCCTCGAGAAGCTTCCGGAGAAGCCGGGCCACACCGTAGGTGAGCCCATCACAGAACAACCAGCCGACGTACACGACGTGCCGGGCCCGTCGTGTACGTCGACCGAATCATTGCGTCATTGCGTCAACCGGCGTCAGCTGTCGAACGCTGCCGCCGTCTCGGAGCAGACCTTGGCTGCGTAGTCATCGACCGTGCGGGTGCCGTTGATCACGGCGGTCACGGCGTCGTTCATCGCGGTGTCGAAGGTCGGCCAGTCGCCGGCCCACAGCGGGCCTTCGGCGGTCGGGCTGTCCTGCAGACCGTCGATGAACGCCTGGTTGTTCTCCGGCGGCGTGAAGCCGAGGAACGCGTCGATGGCAGCGTCGCTCTGGCGGCTCGGGATGTTGGCCCCGAGCTCGCTGATCGAGGCCTGCGTGTCGGCGCTCGTCAGTGCCTGCACGAGTTCCCACGCTTCCTGCGGGTGCTCGGTGTTCGCGTTGACGACGTAGGCACCCCAGAACAGCCAGTTGCCCTGCGTGCCACCGGGGCCCGTCGGGAGCTGGACCACGTCCCAGTTGAAGTCGACGTCGGCGCGGGCGCCGGGCGTTGCCCAACGGCCGTTGGTGAACATGCCGACGGTGCCGGCCTTCCACGGGGCCTCGCCGTCCTCACCGAACGGCACGGCCAGGCTCGCGTCGTAGATGTCGACGACCTTCTGGATGCCGGCCACCGATTCGGCCGAGTCGAGGGCGCACTCGGTGCGGTCCTCGTTGAAGAAGCCACCGCCGGCCGCATTCATGAACGCTCCGTAGTTGGCCCACCAGCCATTCATCGCGAAGCCCTTGTTGGCGCCACCGAGATCGGTGACCTTCTGGGCAACGTCCTGGAATGCATCCCAGTCCCACTCGCCGGCTTCCGCGAGTGCCCGCGGGTCGTCGGCGCCGGCCTCGGCGATCAGGTCGTTGTTGAGGTACAGGGCGAACGTCGACACGTCGCGGGGCAGGCCCCACAGCTTGTCGCCGGGTGCTCCGGCCTCGGGATCGTATGCCAGGTGGTACATCGGCTCCGGGTAGAACTCGCTGGTGTCGAAGCCGTCGGCTGCGGCGAGTTCGCCGAGGTCGAGGATCAGGCCTTCGGACTGGAAGCGGGCGATGTCGGTGCCGGGAATCCAGAAGACGTCGGGCGCGGTGCCGTTCGCGATCTCGGTGACGAGCTGGTCCTGGTAGGGCGAGCCCTCGTTCGTGCCGGGCTCGTAGCTCAGGCTGAAGCCCTCGTTCGCGGCGTCGATCTCGTCGCTGATCCCGGCATACAGCTGGGCTTCGGCGTCGTTGTCCGGTCGGGTACGCCAGCGGATCTCGACACCGCTGCCGTCTCCGCCACTCTCACCGCCACCGTCGGCGGTGGTCTCACCGGTGGTGGCTTCGGGCTCACTGCCTTCCGTGGTGCCACCGTCGTCGTCGCTGCCGCAGGCGGCTGCGACGAGCGAGAGTGCGACCACTGCTGTGGCCGCCCTTCGTAGGTTCCTCACGTTGTTCCTCCCTCTTGGTGTGCATTCGATGCACACCATCTGTCCGGGCCGCTCGGGCGACCCGGTCTGTCATCCGGAGAGTTCCGGACGTTCTCGTGCCGACGTCACGCAACGATGACGTCGACACCTCGATCCTTGAGCCAGTCGACGTCGGCGTCTCGCACGTCGCTGTCGGTGACGACGACGTCGACGTCGTCGATCGAGCAGACGCTCGCCAAGGTCCTCGTGCCGATCTTCGAGCTGTCGGCCATGACCACGCAGCGCTGTGACGCCTCGATCATCGCTCGCTTCACGTTTGCCTCGGGCAGGTTGATGTTCGTGACCCCGGCGTTCGGATGGATGCCGTTGCAGCCGAGAAAGACCGTGTCGACGCTCAGTGTCTTCAGGAATGATCCTGCGAGCGGATCGACCAGCGAGTGCTGCTTCGGGCGCAGGGAGCCACCGGTGACCACGATCGAGAAGCGCGGGTGGGCGGCTTCGAGCGCCAGTGCGATGCTGATGCCGTTCGTGATGACGTTGAGCTCACCGAGGTCGGGCCGCGCGACGAGGCGTGCGGCGAACGCTGCTGCCGTGGTGCCGACGTCGACCAGGATCGATTCACCCGTCGAGACGAGTTCGGCAGCGGCTTGGGCGATGCGCCGCTTCTGGTCGGCTCGCTGGGTCGACACCTCCTCGAACGACTGCTCGCCGCGTGACCGGTTGACCGGCATCGCACCGCCGTGGACGCGTTGCACGAGGTGTCGCTGAGCGAGGGCGTCGAGGTCGTTGCGGGCGGTGACCGTGCTGACGCCGAACCGGTCGGACAGCTCTCGGACGCGGACGAAACCGCGCTCGCTGAGGTACTCGTGGGTGCGCTGCTGGCGGATCTCCGCCGGCAGGTTCTCCTCGACCTCGGTGTCCCCCATCACTTTCGTTATCTTTCATCATCTTTCGTTCGATGTCAATTCTCGAAAGCAAACGCAGGGACCGGTCGCCGAGCGCTACGGTTCCGGACGTGGGGTTGCCGACTGCACTGGACGACTACGAGTTCGACCTCCGGGGCTTCCTGGTGATCGCCGGCGCACTGTCCGATGACGAGCTCGGCGCGCTCAACGATGCCTACGACCGATTCCCCTCACTCGGGCACGGCGAGTGGTACGGCAACGCGCAGCGCCGCGACTACACCGCCGACACCGGGTTCGAACTGCACAACCTGCTCGACTGCGGCGACCCGAGTTTCGATGTGCTGATCGACCATCCGAGCTGGATCGACCATGCCCGTCGCTACGCTGGAGAAACGGGCACCTACGTCCAAGGGGTGACGATCGACGAACACATCGGGACGCTCCGCGGGGCGGGCGGGCACCATCCGGTCCACTCCGGCGGCCACGACGCGTCGGTCCGCACCCAGTACTCGTTTCGGAACGGTCGATTCCGCTGTGGCCAGCTCAACGTGCTCGTCGCTCTCACCGACATCGGTCCGGGCGACGGACCGACGATGATCGTGCCGGGCAGCCACAAGGCGAACTTCGTCCACCCGCTCACCGGCGACTATGCCGCCGGCGATCGCATGGACGACCTCCCTCACGCGGTTCCCGTGCACTGCCGCTCCGGTGACGCGTTGGTTTTCGTCGATGCGTGCATGCACGGAGGGAGCACGAGGACCACTGCCGGTGAACGCCGGGTGATCATCCTGCGCTACGGACCACCATGGGCGACCCCACGATTCGGTTACCAGCTTTCGCCCGGATTCCTCGATCGGCTCACTCCCGAGCGCCGCCGGATCATGCAACCGATCGTCCCGATCGCGCCCGGCTCGGCCGACGTCCCCGTCGACCTCCACTCGACGTACGAGCCGAGCGACTGACAATCATGCCTGGGGTCTGCGCCCAGGCGTGATTGGACCCCTGCTGCAATTCAGGGCGCTGCGGTGATCTTGGTCACGATCTCGTCGAAGGCGGCGTCGGCGTAGGCGATCATCTCGTCGTCGGTGCGGTCCTGGATGGGATGTGGCGTGAACACCCGGGCGACCGACGGGAATCCGAGCGACGTCGACTGGGCAATTGCCGCGTCGACGAACCCCTCTGAGGCGACGAAGACGCCCGGGATGCCACGCAGTTCCAGATCGCTGATGTCGTGCACACTGCACGACGTGCAACTGCCTCAATCGGCGAGCGCCTCGATCACCACGTGGCACTCGACCGAGATCTGGTGTCGCAGATCGACCGGTGCGGGCTTCGTGAAGGTCGGCTTGCGGTACCGCTTGACGTCGGCGCCGACGTCGATGAGTCGTTGCTCGAGCCGGTCGAGGAACACGTCACCGCGTGGCTTGGAGATGTCGAGCAGGCCGACGGAGAGCCCTGACAGTGTGGATGGCCGGGCGAGTCGCTGGCGTTCGGCGACCGTGCGCTCGCTGGTCGGATCGAGGATCGTGCGGGCGCTCATGACCGCTCAGTATGTCACGGCGCGTGTGACCGGCTTCGAGCCGACGTCGCCGTTCGCCCAGCCGCCGATGATCTCCGAGAACAGCCCGGTGCCGTTGCCGGCGTAGGTCAACATGAGGCCGCCGGGCCGGAACTTCGGCAGCGACGGTGCGTCTGCGAACGCCTCCGGGAGTCCTTCGGCCATGCCATCGGCACCACGCACCAGCTCCGAACCCGGACGGTTCAGGTGGGCCGAGATCCCTGCGACGATGTCCTCGCGTCCCCATCCGGCGTCGGCGAAGACTCGGGCGTGTTCCGGGCCCATCACCAGGATCGCATCGAAGCCGAGGACGAGCTTCGGATGATGCATCGCCTGCAAGCTCGCGGCGAGCGACCGGGCGAGCGACTCGGGCTCGCGCGAGAGTTGATCGACGACGCAGCGGGTTCCCTCGCCGGCGAACAGCGTGAGCGCATCGACACCCGGCTCGATGCCGTGCTCGACCGCGAGCGTGCCGTACGGCGACTCGACGTCGTTCTCGGCGAAGCAGAATCCGATCTTGCCCGGGCTGCCGTGCGTGGCTCGGTCGACTTCGCCCGGACGGCCACCGCCGACGTTGCGGACCACCAGCTGCAGCGCTCGCCCGATCGTGGAGTTCGCACGGTTGCCCTGACCGAGCGCATTGCCACCGGAGTTCATCCCGATCGCCCGTGTGCCCGGTCCACTGCACACGATCACCGGACCGACCGGCATCGTGGTCGCCAGCAGGCCGTGCATGTTGAACTCGTTCGTGCAGGCTGCCTCGACCGCGGTCAGCACCCACGGCAGGTACTCGGGGAGGCACCCAGCCATCACCGCGGCGACGGCCACCTTCTCGACGGTGACGTCGACCAGGTCCGGTGGCACGGTCGCGACGATGTCCGACGGCGTACGGGTCGTGCCGGACAGCATGCGCATCACGCGGGCCTCCGTCGGGGGCACCACCGGCAACCCGTCGGTCCAGCCGCGGGTGAACATCATCTCCATCTCGTCCTCGGCGTCGGCGACGTCGATACGGCGCGACGCGAGTGTGGACGCACCGAAGCGGACGTTCAGTTCGTCGACCAGGTCGGGATCGACGCTCATCGACCCGCACCCGGGACGCATCGCCGGCAGGTCGCTCCCGAGGCCCTCGACACCGCTCACCCTGATCCACTCGTCGCGATGCCATCCGACCGTGCGTTCCACCTCGACCCCGTCGACCACGCGGATCACGGTGGGCACTGTCTCAATGTGGTGGTGCCAGCTGACCGCGAGGTCCGCATCGTGGATCGCCGGCGGCGACTCCGGGAACCGCGGATCGTCCTGCGTGTACACCGTCAGCGTCGTCGCGTCGTCGAGCTGGCGCAGCACCGAGGTGACCGAGTGGCAGGTGGCGCACTCCTCCTTGACCACCACCACGATGCCGTCGGGGAGCGTGGGTGCGGTGGTCGGGGCGGCCATGGCGAGACGGTAGCAATCAGTCCGTCGGCTTCGATCAGTCGGTGATGCTGATGTCGGCCGGAGTGGGGTGAGGGCACAAAGTTTCGCGAGCGTTGGTCGGAGGGCCTATCGTGACGGAATCGGGGTCTCACACTTCACGGCGGTCGGTATCACGGCATGGAACTGACGTTTCATGGCGTCCGTGGTTCGACACCATGCCATGGCCATGAGATCGCCCGCTACGGCGGCAACACCTCGTGCGTGTCGCTGGCCATCCCCGGCCACGATCCGATCCTGTTCGACCTCGGCACGGGCCTGCGGTACTTCGGCCTCAGCCAGCCTGCAGACGAACCGTTCCGGGGAACGTGCCTTCTGAGTCACCTGCACTGGGACCACATCCAGGGCCTCCCGTTCTTCAAGCCGTTCCTGCGTCCGGGTGCCAACGTCACCCTGTACGCGCCGGTCCAGCCGGGTGACATCACGGTCGGCGAGGTGTTCGCCGACACGATCAAGCCGCCGTTGTTCCCCATCCACTTCTCGATGTTCCCGGGCATGGTCGACATCCACGAGATCGGCGACGACGAGTTCATGCTCGGCGACGACGTGCGCGTGATGACGCGCCTCATCCCGCATGTCGGCCACACCGTCGGGTACCGGGTGGAGTGGAACGGTCGCTCGGTGGTGTACATGAGCGACC
>Ga0307378_10008443_pt1 | contig 13695 bp, 8 predicted proteins | sample UN1MG_FD_202238 | JGI IMG/M metagenome (GOLD analysis project Ga0307378, IMG submission 202238) | Soil microbial communities from Risofladan, Vaasa, Finland - UN-1 | ecosystem: Environmental > Terrestrial > Soil > Coastal area > Acid sulfate soil | place: Finland: Risofladan, Vaasa | collected... | reverse complement strand
GGAAGCGGAAGCACTCTTTGAAGCGGAGGGAGAAACTGACGCAGAATAAGATGCTGATGGGGAAATAGATAAGGACGGTGTTGGAGATTCTGTCGGACTTTCGGAAGCGGAGGGGCTTATCGAAGGACTGGGAGATTTGGATACCGAAGCCGAAGGTGATATAGACGGGGATTCAGATACGGAAACACTAATGCTAGGAGATTCGGAGGGTGACTCACTCCCCACCGAAGGAGATGCTGAGGCCGAAGGAGAAATTGAGGCACTAGGTGATATAGACGGAGACTCTGAAGCTGACGGACTAATAGAAGGTGAAAAACTTGGGGTAATAGAAATTGAAGGAGATTCAGAGGCTGACGGAGAAATTGAGAGACTTCTAGATAGAGAAGGAGATTCAGATGGAGAAGGAGAGTAAGAAGGAAAAGCAAAAGCTATAACTGCTCCAGTAACCGTCCCCATTTCATTTTCAGCGACTACTCTAAAACAATTGGTAATTCCTAAAGATATTGATACCGAAGCAGAAATGTCAACAAATTCTGTTCCGCTCCCTATTGCCTGAGGAGTAGTTGTAGTAAAAACTGGATCCATGTCCGGGGTCATTCCTACTTCAAACCAAGCATTAGTAGCATAACCGCTTGGATTTACTTCTCCGCGCACGGTGGCATCGGTTTCACTTATAGGATAAGCATCTTTTGTACGTGCGTCAGGTGCTCCCGTAGGAGTAGGGGAGGCCGAAGGTCCACCGATAACTGGGCCAGACTTACCTACATAGATAGGACCAAGAAACCAAGGAAGTCCCGGAGTATCGCCCTCATAATAAGTCTGTCCATCATTACCATAAAGAAGCGTTATATCAACGATAGGCCAAGAGCTACCAAAACCTCCTTCTGGACGAATTTTAACCAAATAAGTTCGTCCACCTCCATACAGTCCACCAACCCAATCCGATTCATGATACTTGGAGTAAATATACCCATCATACCCACCCCCCGCATCAGAAAAATTCCCATAGTTCAAATACGACTCAGGGGGAGGGCCACCAAAAGAATCAGGTCTATTTGTAACAGGATGAAAATTCTTTCGGGAGGCTTGAGGATGATCAACATGATCATATCCAGAATTAGGTCGCAATAACTGATTGAATTCAAGAAATCCTGGGTACGGGGCATCGGAGCTTACCTGATAAAGAGCATTCCCAGGTACTGACTCACCAATTGTTGGAGTTGAATTTCGTCTATCTATTTCCCCCCAAGGATATACATAAGGAACATACGGAGTGAATCCTCCAAAGTACCCTGCAGATGACGTCCAACCTTGGTAAAGATCACTTATGAAAGTTGTTTTACTGTATCTATCGGCATTCCCACCTACAGAGGAATAGTAGTAATCAGCATCCGAACAAGTAGATAAAACGCCAGTAGGGTCATCATACGATATCAACTGTTTAACATGGGCGATAGACCCATCTACTTTCGAAACAAATATTACATAATTACGCATCCTCGTACCAAATGGGGGATCGAGAATCCACCCGTATGGAGGATCAGGATTTGTAGGAGTATACTCGCTCCAATCAAACCAAATATAATTTTCATCGTGAACTTGTGCTCCATGGGACGATATTGTCATGGGTTGTACTTCTTGATCATGAAAAATTTCCCAAACTAAACCACTTGGTTCTCCACCACCTGTACCTGGATCTCTACATAAATAGGTATCCCCTTCGTATTGCATTACTGGCCTTACCCATTTTTGAAGTAACACTCCAACGGTTCCGTATTGGTAGGAATAACAACTCCACGCTACATAATGGTGATCTTCATCCGCGATATAATAGAATATATTACTCCCATAATGAGCCTCAGTAACGAAGGGAGGGTCACACCAAATCCTTGTAACGTAATTCAAATCGTGATCAAATACCCTTACCCCACCAAGTGCTCCAGCCGTTCCGTATGACTCAATACAATAAATAAATGGGCCAACTGATGCCGGAGGGGGAGAAGGACTAGCAGATGCTGATGGAGAAAGTGAAGGGGAAGCTGATTCAGACGCCATCTTTACTGATAAATTAACACCTTCCCAATTATCTACTGTTACTTCATATAAAGAGGAGGCTGCATCGTAGGAATAATTCCCAAAAATTATCCCCGGATTTCCCCCAGTGATTTTGTAAACGGTATCAGTAGCATTTCCAATTTCGTATCCATTTACATATCCAGTAACTTTTACGTCATCACCAACATTTTCTGCTGATATTCTTAATATATCCCCACTTTGTAAACCACGACCTAATCCATCCTCTACCACCATCTCCGTAGCAAGATAGGTACGGTTATTACCTAACCAAATAACAATGGTCATAAGACTAACTGGACCACGTATCGGTTGTTCTTGCTCGTCGTAAATATAAGTATCTACCCCAAATTGTAAGGAGTAACCGTAAACGTCACCAGTCTGCCAATACTGAGGTAGCATATGATTTCCCTGTAAACGAACAGCAGGGCCAGTTTCCCAAACCTCATTTGGATCTGTAAAGTGAAGTGTTACCTGACTAGCTTGATCACTTGTAAAATTATCAGCGTTCCAATACGCTCCTCCACTATAATTTTCACTGCGTCTGGTAAGAGCACATTGATTGGAAAAAATGCCTAATTCTGGTCTATTCGGATCATCTGGACTTATATTTGTCCAATTAGAACCAAGAGAACCATCAGCTCTATTAAAGTTATCTGTAGCTGGAGCAAACGATGGAGATGCTGAAGCTGACGGAGAAGCAGAAGCCGAAGGCGATAATGAAGGAGATACAGACGGGGATTCAGAAGCACTTGGGCTAACGGAAGCCGATGGACTAATTGACTCCGAAAGAGAAGGAGAATCACTTGCTGAAGGGCTATAAGATGCCGATGGAGAAAGGGAAGGTGATACTGACGGGCTTTCACTAGCCGATGGAGAATCAGAAGCTGACGGAGAAACAGATGGATCCGAAGAAAATGTTCTTTCTTCAAAAGGCACCCACCCCGTTTCTCCTATAACTATAACCGAATTTTCCCATGAACCTCCATCCCAATATTGTAATTTAAAATCTTTGGGCATATCTCCCGGAGATCCATCGTGTCGTGCCTGTATTACAAATTCCGTTATATTTTTTGGAGAAGGGAATTCGTATTCTATCCAATTAAAACCATCGAATGAATCAACCCATAAGGTAGTGGCATTATCGTCAAATGCATTACTAGCGACAAAACCAGGGCCAGCATCTCCGCTAGCAGAAGCGGCCCCGCCCGAACATTGATCTGGCCCGCCATTTGACTCGCGGAGCTGAAGTTCAGCCATCGCCACGGAGGCTGATACGTTAACAGCTGTAATATAAACCCGCCATCTTGTACTAGCCACTTGCTTGATTATCCCTTGTTAAATATTCTAGGTACACAATATCCAACGTTTTAATCCAGCGTTTGTATCAGGGGATATTACGGAATAATCAGGGGGAGTAGTTTCACCCAGTCCCGAATCAGCATCTAGGTAGTATACGGAGAATGCTCCCCCCACTATACAAAATGCTCTATCCATATCCCGTAATGGAGTCCCATCTACGCTATCTAATGCCCCGTCCTGTCCCCCTATAAGAGCAGTAAAGTGGAACAGCATATTTAGTAAAGCAGCTTCTCCAGGAGGTACGGCATAAGAAGGTGAAGCAGAAGCAGAGGGACTATAGGATGCGGAGGGACTGACCGAAGCAGAGGGGCTGACCGAAGCCGATTTGGACTTGGAAGCACTTGCTGAAGCGGAGGGAGAAATGGACGCCGATGGACTAATAGAAGGCGATTCGGATGGAGATTCAGATTTAGATTCTGAAGCTGATGGAGAAATTGAAGGACTAGGAGATTTGGATACTGAAGCTGAAGGCGAAACAGAAGGACTTTCACTCGCTGACGGAGATATAGACGGAGATGCCGAAGGCGAAGGAGAAACAGAAACTGGAGAAGGACTAGCAGACGCTGATGGACTTATTGATGGACTAATACTAGGAGATTCCGAAGGTGATGCTGATGCTGATTCTGAGGCCGATGGAGAAACAGAGGCTGACGGGGATTCTGTAGCACTAGGACTTGCGGATGCTGATGGAGAAATACTAGCACTTCTGGAAGGTGTCGGAGAAGGAGAAGCAGACGGACTAACAGTTGGAGATGGGGAACCAGAAGCTGACGGAGAAAGGGATGCGCTAGGGCTTTCAGAAGCTGACCGAGAAACTGAAGGAGATTCCGAAGCGGATGGACTTATAGAAGGTGATGGACTATCAGATGCTGATGGACTATAAGATGCCGATGGAGAAATAGATGGAGACTCCGAAGCTGACGGGGATTCACTAGCTGACGGGGATTCCGAAGCTGACGGAGAAACTGACGGAGATTCAGATGGAGACTCACTTGCCGATGGACTTAAAGAGGCTGACGGACTTATTGAAGGGCTTTCAGATGGAGACTCGGAAGCTGACGGGGATACTGAAGCCGATGGAGAAACTGAAGGAGATTCAGATGCCGAAGGGGAAACTGAAGCTGACGGAGATTCCGAAGCTGACGGAGATATTGAAGGTGATTCAGATGGGGAATCAGATGCCGATGGGGAAATAGATGGAGACTCGGATGGAGATTCAGACGGAGAATCAGACGCTGACTGACTGACTGACGGGGATTCCGATGCGCTAGGAGACACACTTGGAGATTCGCTTGGGGATTCCGAAGCTGAAGGACTTTCAGACGCTGAAGGTGATCGAGATGCCGAAGGACTTATACCAAAGTATGCCTGTTCCACCTGAATGTGAACTTGAGATACTGTTACCTGCGTAGCGGCATGCTGTTCAACTTGAATATGGACTTGAGATACTGCTACTTGCGAAGGTGGAAGTTGCTCTACTTGAACGTGGACTTGAGATATTTTTACATTTGGAGATAATTCCTCAAAATAATTTACCCTTGTTATAAGATCGCCGGATGTATTTCTAGTACCACTTCCGATTCCCACCTGAACTGTGGAAGCAAAGTCGCTCCTTGTAAACTGTACCCATTGAGTCCAAAGATCACTCTCCAAAGCCTTTGTATATAAAGTAAATTTATCCCCGGAACGCCTGATTCGCAAAAATCTATGATCAAAAGTCTCATAAACGTCAACCGTAACATTGTTCGTCGTATTTGACCAATTAATTCTAATGTATGAATACCACCAAAACGAAATTCTTACCCAATCTTCCCCCGCACTTGCATTTGGATCCCTTACATATAAACCTATTTCATCATAGTTATTATTTGGATTAGAATTAGTTACATCAATTTCAATATCAAAATCTCCAACAATATTCTTATAGACAAATGGCCCCGTAAAAGTGCTATCATCCATATCCACGTTATCTGCGGTATGGACAATAGTTAATTCGCCGGGATTTGTAGTATGAACATCAATAGCACTAGCTTTATCAGAGTTGAGGACATTCCAATCGTAGGATTTTGGCCCATCCCCACCAGATTTTAAATCTTGCTCTGTTCCAGATCCAAAAGTATCATCAAAAGGAGAAGGAGAAGCAGAGGCCGATGGAGATATTGATGGGGACTCCGAAGGAGATTCAGACGGAGACTCCGAAGCTGACGGAGAAACCGATGGGGATGCAGACGGAGACTCTGAAGCTGACGGAGATACCGAAGCCGAAGGACTTACAGAAAGACTTTCAGACGGAGACTCTGAAGCTGACGGAGAAATCGACGGAGATTCAGACGGAGACTCTGAAGCTGACGGAGAAATCGATGGGGATGCAGACGGAGACTCCGAAGCCGAAGGTGAATATGAAGCAGAGGGACTAACTGACGCTGACGGTGAGGTTAGTTCCGACGCATATAAATAAAGTTCTCCTATCTCGGTGTAATTAGCATCCCCATTATTTGCGGAGATATTTACCCTGTAATATCTATAATTAGCAGGATCATCACAAGTCCATGTACGCAACTCGCTATTAAGCCAAGTTGTTTCGCCTGTTACTGTATCAACAACATCCCAATCGGAGTCATTATTACTTCCCTGAAGAGTAAAATCTTTAGGATACCTAGCAGAATCAGTATCATAAGCCTTCTTCCTAATACCATATGAAGTAACTTTTGCGCCGTTACCAGCACCTAAATCTACCTTTAGCCAGTTAGGAGGACCAGAATCAGCTATCCAATATTGGCCGGAGCCAATTAACCTGTAGAATACTTTGTAAGGGTACCAGGTACTCCACGCAGAGTCTCCCGTAACAACGTAAGGCAAATAGGTAGCGGCACCCATCGCCCTAAGACCAAGATCGTAAGGGACGGTAACATAACTCTCATTTGTTACGCGAGTATCGCTAACGCCAGTAAAAGGTGTTAAATCTCTCCAAACATACTTGCTTACCCAATCCGTTCCATTATCAGAATATTGAAGAATATAGTTTTCACAAAGATATTGACCAGTTCTTCTTGCTCTGAGAAATACCTCAACTACGTCTACCTCGTTACCTTGACCAAAATCGTAACCTATCCATGCGACGTTGCCCGCACCACTCGCATTACTCGCCCATTCCGTATTGGTATCATCATCGAAAGCATACGCAGCAAGAAAGGAAGCACTATACTCGCCTGAAGAAATTGCTACTCCACTTCCAGTTTGGTCTGCTCCTCCTATAGTAGCACGGAATTCTATCTCAGTTGCTCCCCGATAGTCCGTGTTTACCTCACCTCCGACTAACCACAATCTCCAATAACGATGGATGCCCTCACCTGGGGAAGGAGATGGAGATAGACTTTCAGAAGCAGATGGACTGATGGAAGCCGAAGGAGAAAGGGAAGGAGATGTTGTAGGACTTTCGCTTGCTGACGGAGAAACTGATGGAGACTCGGATGGGGACTCAGAGGCTGATGGGCTTAGTGAAGGCGATCCTACCCAAGTATATGTTCTTTCCTCGGAAGATGACCAAGTAGGTTCTCCCACAACTGATATTAAGGTTTCCCAAGAATCTCCATCCCAATATTTTAATTGAAAATCTTTTGGTGCGTCGTTTGGGTAACCGTCATGTCTAGACTTTAATGTAAATTGAACTATATGTTTCGAAGAAGTAAATTCGTATTCTATCCAATTTGCAGCATCCCATGCATCGTTCCACATCGTATTATCAGTATCATCAAATGCCTTAGCTGCGACATACGCAGCCCCAATATCTCCACTGGCTGTGGCAGTTCCTCCAGAACATTGATCGGCCCCTTCGTGAGTTAAACGGAATTGGAGTTCCGCAATAGCAACGTTCGATCCTGCCCCTTGTTTAGCAGTAACGTAAATCCGCCATCTTGTGCTAGAAATTGGTGGTGATGGTGATACTGAAGCTGACGGAGAAATAGATTCTGATGGGCTTATTGAAAAAGACAACTATTTATGCCCTAGACTTAATTCCGGCTTCCATAGCATTAACACCACTCTCTATCCATAGAGCAGCCGTATCTGGATCATTCTCCCAAATTGCCGTATGTCCATTAGCAAATTCAGAAGATAATAATTTATCAGAGCCAACATAATCTACTGCATTTGATCTAACTACCAAAGCAAGATTCGTTGGAGTAGCCGCCCCCTCCGACCTTGCCCTTGCCATTACCTGAACCGATCTTATCTGATCTGGAGATGTAGACATATTTGCTACATCATAGGTATCTACCTGATCGTTTGTGTTCACAGAAACGTACTCAGTATCTACCTCCGGAACCCCATTAACACGATCATAATTCGACCCAAATAAAGGAGTTCATTGAGAAGAATTACCTACTCCATTCGGAGAAAGGCCGAAGATTCTTGAACCATTAGGGTACTGAGCATCATCTATAACAATATCGTCAAAGGTAAGATCGGAGTTATTATTTGAATCCGCTCCAATTCTGATTTTATTTATAATACCTGTTCCCCCATTCTGTGTATCGCCAGTAAAATCAATTGTTATAATTCCATTAACTTTAACGACAATCCTACCTGCTGATTCATGAATATAGACGTACACTTCAATCAGATATTGCGTATAAGTAGACATAAGCTGTCCCACTTCAACTGATGTGTTATCCCTACGACCATCAATATAACTGGATCCGTTATATACAATATTAACGTGTTGTATTGTATCTTCAAAGAAAGAACATACTGCTCTACCACCCAAAGACGTTCCATATGTCCTTAACTGCATGTAATAGGTCGCAGAATCGGGAACATTTTTCATTAAATAATTGCCATTCCAATCAAGATCCAAGGCATAAATTCCTGACGCCACATTTGCCCCTGTAATTACATTAGGAGTAGTAAGGTACACCTCATCCCAACAATCGAGATTACCACTTTCGAATCCATCTATAAATATCCTAGCCATACCTCACCCCCATCAAGAGCATAGTCTCCAACATTTAGTTCCTGGATTAGTGTCAGGAACAATAATAGTAGGATCATTTTCAGGTTGATCATAATCGGCATCAAGCCAATATACAGTGAATGCTCCCCCCGCAGTAATTATATAGGCACGATACCCGTCCTCTAGTTCATTTCCATCTACGCTGTCGAGAGCGTTGGCACCTCCACCAGTCAAAACGGAAAAATGGTAGTTGATAATTCTAGCCATCACCCTCCTCCTTCTTCTTCTCCTCCGGTACTTTGAAAGGGATGATTTTGGAAGTCTCTATCACCTGTCCTAGCTTGTTGATGATAGGGGCTACCTCCATGAAGGGTTTAGTTCCAAGGTACTGGAGAATCTCGTTCAACAACGCTTCGGGAATCTGATAATTTTTCATTTCGCCCTCCTACTTGGTTTTTAACAGCTCAATAAACTCTCTCTTTGTTATCTTCTTATTAGGCTTTTTCTCCAATTCATCTAGCCTGTGTTCGTGTTCCATTAGAAGCTCAAAAATCTTTCTTAATGCCTCTTCTTTGGGGAGTTTCTTTATATACTCGTGCTTGACATCTAAACGCATGTGATCTCCCCTTCCCAATTCAGATACGGAAAATGCCTAAATTTAATAGTATACTTTCCTGCGGTATCAAAGGTAAGAACAAGAAGGCCATCGTCTATAATATGTGCTCCTTCCCCCTCGACTTCAACTTGCGCTCCCAACGGAATCTTCGTTATGATAATCTCTTCATCTTCTACTACTTCCATCTTATTTACCTTTATAGGCATCTCCGATTTATTTACAATAGTCTTATCAGACATGGATATTCGTTTCGTTAAATTGCTTGCACTTCCCTCCATTAAATTCTCACCTTCCCTTGCCTGTAAGAGAAAAGCCTTGTCTGAGCATATCCCAGTTCTTAATATCCTCCCCTCGTTGTTAAACACTATATAATTTTTCATTACCGCCTCGTTTCCAAACAAACTATATTACACCACTGAATCCAAAATCCAAAAGGCTGCGTCCCGGAGGGATTCCATCCCCTAACGGAGTAAATATGTTCTCCAGGAGGAGGACGATCAAGATAAGTAAAGGCAGCAGTTATTTGAGTCCAATAATCAGGATTGGATAGAAGATGGTTAGAGACAGCCTTGCTAACTTGCGCGGGGGAGCCACCATCATCGGCTCTATATAGATAAAAAATAACTTGGCCCATAGGAGGGCAAACAGGTACAGCGGAAAAGATAATGACTACAGGTTGACCCTCTGTAATTATAAGAGCAGAAACAAGATCATCCGATACGGCACCAGGTTCACAATAAACCCCATATTCGCTATTATCACTAGCGATGGAGGAAGCTGCTCCTTCTTGTAAATGAAGCAGGCTAAGTAAATTTTCAGCAAATTCTCCGGCATATATCTTGTCAGCCCAAATTGAACCTGCCGCTATACGATCAGCATTTAAAGTCCCAGTAGTTATCTGGTCTGCAATTATCACCCCTGTATAAATGTAATTAGCATCTATAAAATCTGCTAATATAATCCCAGAAGTTATCTGACCAGCGTCTATTTCTCCCGCATAAAGATAATTGGTAGAAATCTCCAATGCGGTAATGGTACCAACAGCTATTTCATCCGCTGTAATTGTACGAGGATATATATTTACAAAGGTAATTGTGTTATCGCAAATATGCCCTGCTCCCCCACCACCACCGATTGTACCAGGTCCAATGTGTGCCCCAATAATAGACCCCGCCCGAATTACGCCCACGTCTAAAATTCCAGCTTTAATGGCGGTAGCATTTATCTCTACGGCGTTTACTTGTGCGGCTGTAAGGATACCTGTGTAGACGTAATCGCTGGCGATATGAGATGCCGTAATCGACCCTGCGGCAATTAGACTTGCGGACAATATCCCTGTTTGAATACTACTTGCGCTTATCGCTACCGCATTAACTTGACCAGCAGTTAGAGTCCCTGCGTAAATGTAACTAGCGGATATTTGATCTGCCGTGATCGAACCTGCTAGAATGTTAAATCCGGTGATGGAACCCCCAGCTATCATTCCTCCGGGGCCACCCGTAACTGATCCTGCGAGAATTAAAAGTCCAACGTTTAATGTCCCGGTAACGATGTCGTCAGCAGAAATCTTTCCTTTGACTACAAGTCCGTTCGCCACCGTGTATTGCATATACCAATTATCATCACCAATAAAACAACCCGTAGCGGTAAACCAAGCCCGATACCCAGGTGGATCATTTCCTATTCCCAATCCATAGGTATTTGTGCCGAATCCTACGAAGGTGTTGAGATTTCCAATTCGCAGTTGCTCAGTGCTGGCTGCGTATACCGCAACCTTGATTGGAAAAGCGGGGTCTAGCAAAATGTAACTAGAACCATCCCCCACCCGTAATCTACCGGGGAGAACATTGGGAGGATAACCATCAGACACAGTTGAATCTGGACCTGCAATGACTACGGAGTAGGGATTGTTAGGTATATCCTCCCCTGGCACTATTGGTCCCGGAGTTATGTCCCCCCAATCGTCTAAGGGATATATAAATTTCTGACATTTGAATTGAATAGATACATCGGGCTTGATAGTAATATCATCAATCAAAACTTGATACGTCCCTCCGTAATCGGCGTAATTTACGGTAATGACATCGTCAGGACGTAGGGATAAACAAGTGCCTTTCGCATCGAATGATACATCTCCTGACTTTAAGAATTTGCGTTGATAATAAAGGGTTCCAAGACGTTGAACCTGTTCCGTATTCTGAACCCCAGCTAGTATGATTGTCTCACTATCTATTACATCTCTGGTAGTTTTCGCCGGGACCAGGGCACTTAAAAATTGATCTTGTGATTCTCCTTCTACCTGATATGCTACGTGACCAGAATCCGAAGCCTTATCTTGAATAGTAGCCGAATACTTAAATGTATCCATTCCAACTTCTTGTTTCTTTACAACCTCTGCTTCAGTTATAGTCTTTTGGGATGTTTTCGATAATACTTGGAGAGTTATTCGCTCCCCTACTATCAGGCAAGACCCACACATAGCGAGCAAGGTAGAGAGAACCTTTGTCCTATCCTCGTGGTACCAAAAGGCGAAGTTCCAAGCCAGTCCCCAAGAAGTGAAGGTGGTCTTAGCAGCATCGAAGGAGGGAGTATGAATATCGTAATCGCTCACCCCCATATTCCATAAAACTCTGCGAATGATATCTGCGGGATTGGTTATACTTGCTGTATCCGACCTAGAAAACTTTGTGGGCATATCGAGGATGTTGCTGCCCGACATAAACACGCCCATACTAGGGGTTCCACCTACATCTACAATCAAGGGTTGGAGTAATTTCCATCCCTGATAATCACTTTGATCAAATGTATATTCTGTAGACAGCCAAGCTATCTTCGCCCCTAATTCACGGGGGGAACGTACTTCACTAACGGTGTAGGTATAGGTGTCTGGACCCAATAAATAATGGCGATCAGAATTGGCGTAGAAAGACCTTAACGGAATGTAGCAAGTCCCATAAGGTTCCGGTACGCATAGATTGTCTTGAGCAGTACCGTAAATAGAGGGATAGAGTTCATCTACTAATTTAGTGTTAGGGTAGGTTCCCTTCAAATACTCCTGAAGGAAATCTTCGCAGGTGATATCAATTAGTTGATTGTACGGAGATGCCCCGTTAATACGGAACCTCCAAGCCCCGCACAATTCCGTTCTAACGTCATCTTTGATAATAAGGTTAACACGAACGGTTCCCCCAAGGAAATTTTCGTAGTTATACTCATTGTCCTTGTTAATAATAGTAAAGGTAAGATCGTTCGGAGCATGAATACCGGATTCGGATTTATTTCTGCGAAGGCTAATCCCTGAAAAATTTATTATCTTAAACTCGTGAGGCTTTTCCCATTCTAAACTATCGTAAGCATCGGGGGCATTGATGATGTTACTAACTGTCGTATAATTAGCTGAAGCCGGGACTTCCCCGGTAGACCAGAAAAAGGTATTGGCGTTGATATCGGTTACACGGAAGGTCCAATATACAGTCTTGTTTCCTGCGGAAATCGCTGCTAGTTGACGAGTTGAGAAAGTTTCCATATCAATCTGAAATCCTTCCCAAGACTTTTAATTTGACTCCCTTGATCCCGTATTGAGATACCAACTTACCACTTCTAGTGATCTTAGAATCGAATCTGACGACATAGGTATGCCCATCCCCATATGCGTACTTGAACGAACGTTGAATACCATTTGCCTTAACAGTATCGTTATACCAATCGAAGATAATTCCGGAGTCTGATTCTGATAAGGAATTCCAATATATTGTAATGTAAAATATAGGTGTGGTGTTAAAAGAAATTCTCTCTTCTGATCCATCTACTCCCAAATGGACTATTTGATTCTTCTGCGATTCCTCTGTTACGACTCCTTGAGGGAGAATACCCAGAAGGGCATCATAATCCGCAGTGATCGTAGATAAGAAATCGTACATTTCCTTTGCGGCCATTATTTACCCTCTTGGAACTCTCTTAATTGCGTCTTGTAAACTACCGACTCTAGGAATTTGCCTTGCTACAGTCTCTGCTACTACCCTACCATCAAGAATCAACTGGATGGGGATAGGGGCTTCATCTCCCCCTCCCCCTTCAGCTCCACCACCTCCCCCTTGGCCAGTGGAAAGGTTATCCCAGAACGCCTGGGGTGCTCCTTGTAGGAAATTCCTTCGTTCCGGTTCATAAGTAGGAACCACCCATTCTGGTCCTCGCTCTCCGGCAAGGGACAGGCCCATAGCAAGTCCACCAGCTCCTAAAAACATAGGTGGTGCTGGGTTATTCGCTAAGAAATTCCTCATGTCTAGTGATGTATAATTCTGATTGAGATCATCCAAAGCCTCTCGCCACGCAGTAAATTCTGGATTTATCAGTGATGATGCAAACTCACCTACTGTACCGCCAATTGTACCAATGATACCACCTGGATCAGGGTAAGGAAATCCGCCACCACCATAACCCATATCATCTGTAACAGGAGGTTGCCAAGGATCAGGAAATATTATCTCTGGAGGAATCCCCCCTGGTAATCCCCCAGGAACCTGAGATGTTGCTAATCTAAGAATAGCTGCTTCCAATCTGATGAGCATCGCTGCTTCATTCTCTGTCGCTGTAGTAAGACGATCCAATGCCTCCAACTCCGCAGCCTGAGCATCCGCCAATGCCTGTACCGCCTCTGCCGCTGCTTCCTCAGCATCCGCTATAGCCTCTAACG
>Ga0307378_10008437_pt1 | contig 13701 bp, 19 predicted proteins | sample UN1MG_FD_202238 | JGI IMG/M metagenome (GOLD analysis project Ga0307378, IMG submission 202238) | Soil microbial communities from Risofladan, Vaasa, Finland - UN-1 | ecosystem: Environmental > Terrestrial > Soil > Coastal area > Acid sulfate soil | place: Finland: Risofladan, Vaasa | collected... | reverse complement strand
AAACTATAGTAAGGATATAAATTATAGAACGTTTGAAACTTTAGGGTGTAAAACATTACTTTTAACAAATAATACTGACAGGTTAAAAGATTTATTTACTATAGGAAAACATCTTGTAGTATATAATAGTTTTGAGGATTGCTGCCAGAAAATAAAGAGTTTATTAAAATATCCAAAACAGTTAAATGAAATAGCTGAAGCAGGATATACTCATGTAATTAAAAACCATACTTATGATAATAGAGCGGCAACGCTTTTACAAATAATAAAGGAGAGTATCTAATGCCCGTAACAATTACTTTAACATTAATGAAAAGTAAAGGATATTTAAATATTCCAGATACCAAACAGGATGCAGATATACAGGTGTATATTAATGGAGTTATTGCAAGTGCTATTGATATGCTGGATGATGATGATATAATAAGCGCTGCTACTCTTCCAAGTGTTTTACAATTTCATTTATGTAAACAAATCAATTTTGATTATAGAAGAAAAGCCGATCCTGGATTAGCATCTACAAGTTTCCCAGATGGAAGTGTTAATAAGTTTGAAGTTGATGAATGGCTTCCATCTGTAAAGAAAGTTTTAGATAGGCACAGGCACTTTACATTAGGTTAGGAGATAAATTATGGCAGACCTGGTTGAAGTTGAATTTTTAGATGGAACAACCGATATCGTAACGGTGGATGAAGCTAATTATTATAAAAGCCATAATCTATTAGCACTGCCACCAGTCGTGACTGATCAGTTAACTCTTGAAGATGTATACGGGGATGATTACGATGAGCGATATTAAAGGAGTTAAAAGAACTAAGGATCAATTAAAAAAAGCGGTTAAGTCTGCGGAAGCAGCTTTACAATTGTTAATGCAGAAATATAGTTTTCTTTGGGCAAGTCATATACGTGAAAATTATTTACAAGGTGGGACATCAGCGAATAAATTAAGATCACGGTCAGGGAAATTAGAAGCATCTACAAAACCATTACCCGTAAAAGAAGTAGAAGGAAATTATAGGGCTGGCGTTCAATTCGGAACTAAATACGCTGGAGTACATATTGGAAAAGCTGGTGATAAAAAAATAATACGCCCAAAGAATAAACAGTATTTGGCTATACCTCTTTCAGCAGCACAAACAGCAGCAGGCGTAAGTAGAGGAAGGCCATTAGATACTGGAATCTTTGGTGAAACATTTATAGCGAAAAGTAAAGCAGGAAACTTAATTATATTTGGAAAATCAGTTTATCAAAGAGGAGCAAAAGCAGGACAAGCGCATGGAAAAATTGTCCCATTATTTGTATTAAAAAAACAAGTAACTATTCCTGTTAGAATAAGTACACGAGTATTATTAAACTGGGTACAAAGTGAGCTTAATAAAGATAAAACAGTTGAAAGGGAATTGGCAAAGATATGAGCAGTGTTCCTATTATTACAGAAATAAAAAACAAAATTGATATTGCTGTTAATACTATATCTGATATTGAAGAGGTGCATACTTTTCCTTTCGTATCTACTATCTTTGAACTTATGATGTATCCCGCTGTATTAATTTATTTAGAACCAACAAACTGGGAAAATAGAAATAGACTTGAGCGGCATGATGTAAATATAAATATTGAAGTATGGTATGAAGTTTCGGAAGATGTAGAGAAGTTAAGTACACAAGGAGAACTATTAGAAGCTTTAGTTCATCAGGCAATCTTTACAAGTTGCGGAGATAAAATAAATGGATTGGCAAAGTATATACAAAAGATAACAAAAAATCCACCTGATTATCAATTTCCTCAGGAAGGACTTGGCGTTGTTAAAATGCAATATGCAATTAGTTATTTAACTGTTTGGGGAAACGGTTTTTCCCAAGCTAACTATTAATCTTAAGGAGGAACGTTATGTCGGAAAATGCACCAAATACCCTTAACTATCTGGTAGGTAAAGGGAAAGTTTATTTTGACAGGTTGGATAGTGATAGTAATTCAACCGGAGAACTTGATTTAGGGAATGATCCATCTTTTGCCTTAACACCGGAGAATGAATTATTGGAACATTATAGTTCAATGGAAGGTGTTAAACTAAAAGATGCTTCTGCAATTATTGCAGCGAATCTCAATGGAAAGTTTACGCTTGATGAAATAAATATTGAGAATCTCTGTCTTGCTCTTTTTGGTGAAGATGTAGAATATCTGAACCAAGGAGATGGAAACGTAAACGATGAAGAGGTCGTTGCCCGATTAGGTAAGTGGGTTAAACTTGATTACCGTAAACTCACTGCAGCAACGGTTGTTGTTACTAACGCAACTGGATTAGTAATATATACCTTAACCACTGATTATATAGTTGATGCAACTGTTGGCCGTATCTTCTTTGTAAACGGTGGAAATATTGCAGAGGGTGAAGCTTTGCTAATAGACTACACCTATAACCAGGCTTCCTATCCTTATGTATCTCCTGCCTCCCGTCCTGTTATGGAAGGTCTATTACGCTTTGTTGGTAATGCAGATTTTGGCTTTGATTATGAAGTTGTACTCTGGCATGTAAAGCTAACTGCAGGCGGTGATATCAATTTTATATCTGACGAATGGGCGCAGATAGAATTTTCTTTTGAAGCACTGGATGATTCAACTAATCATCCGAATGATCGTTATGGAATGGTAATTGATATTGAAGGCGATACTGCCGAGGAAAGTTAAAATTATATGACCACATCAAAAAATGTTCTATTTCCAGAAATGGATGTTGAAGGGTTTAAGGTTAAGCCATGGTCACTTGGAACTATGGAAGAGTTGACACCTTGTTTGGAGAGGGTAACTATAACCTTTATTAATAAAGGGATTACTTTAGAGAATATTGAAAAAGAAGTTCCAAAGGTTATCTTGTCAATTCTTCCAGAAGTTTCAACCATTTTGAGTATAACTCTAAAAGAGGATATTGCAAAAGTAAAAGAGCTTCCACTTAATTCTGTGATTGCTTTACTTTTGACAATTACTACTCAGAATGTTGCATACTTAAAAAACTCATTCGGCCCGATGAAAAGTCTGATAAAGAGTCTAACCACTCAGATAAATTAATTCGGGCCATTGAGTTTTTAGTATCCCGTGGACATAGTCTTAAAGATGTCCTTTATGATTATACGACTGAACAGATTTTTAAATTTCAGGAAGCAGCCGTATTAAATTATAAAGATATGTATAAAGAATTTGCTATTGCTATGAAAATGGCAACCACTGCAAAGGTAAAGGATTTTAAATCATATATAATGAGTGAACCATCTTTACAAAAGAAAACAAAAACCGTAACTAAAAAAGATGCTTCAAAATTAAAAAGGGCGTTCCAATGGCTACTGAAAAAGAAATAGCGAAACTAATAATAACGCTTGAAGGACAGGTTAAAAATCTCAAAAAAGAATTTGGGATTGCAGATCAGGAAACAAATAAATTTGCTAAAAAACAAAAGAATACTTTAGCAGATTTAAAAAGTAATTGGTTACTTTATACCGCAGCGATTGCCGGAGTAGCTATTGCGATCAAAAATCTTATTGGGCCATTTGCTCAATTTACACATAAGATGCTTGAAGTTAGAACACTCCTTGATATAAGTAATAAATCTTTTGAAAAGTTAAATAGTACAATTCGTGATATGACAAGGCGTGTACCACAATCCGCTACAGAGCTTGCTAATGCCCTGTATGACATTGTATCCGCTGGGGTGGAGGTAGGTAAGTCCACTAAAGTTTTGGAACTCTCTGCAAAGGCGGCAGTCGCTGGTGTAACGAATACAAAGACAGCAGCAAAAACTGGATTGGCTATTATTAATGCGTACGGAAAAGGTATAGGGGAACTTGGAAACATATACGATTTACTTTTTCAAACTATTAAAAAAGGCGTTATAACTTTTGAAGAAATTGCTGGGTCAATCGGACAAGTCCTCCCTTCTGCCCGTGCTGCTAATGTAGGTATTGAAGATATACTTGGATCATTAGCTACAATGACAAAAGGTGGATTTGATGCAGCAACGGCAGTGACTGCTATGAGAGCAGGTCTTGTAAAACTTGCCGCTCCTACGGGTGAATCAGCAGACGCTATGAAAAAACTTGGTATTGAATGGAAAGGTTGGATTCCTACTCTAAAACAAATAAAAGATAAAGGGCTTGACTTAAAAGGTATGCGGGAGATTATCCCAGATGAGCGTTCTTCAAAAGCAGTTTTTGCCCTTACTCAAAATTTTGATACTCTTGTAGAAACAATGGATGAAATGAGTAGAGCTTCAGGATCAATGCAGACTGCTTATAATATAATGAAAGATTCCCCTATTAATCAAACTAAGTTGCTAACGAATGCAGTTGATGATTTAAAAATTTCATTAGCATCTGCATTTGCACCAGTAGTCCTTAGTGGTATACGAGCAATAACGAGAGCTTTACAAGAAACAAGCCTTATCTTACAAGGATACTCTTCCGATACTATTGATTTAATGTATAGAGTAAAAGACGTAACTGATGCAACTGGAACGTTTGAAGATAAATTAAAAGCTCTTAACAAAATAAGAGATGAAACAAATCAAAAATATAAAGAACAAATTCAATTAGTAAAAGAAGCGAATGAAGGAAAAAAAGAAGAGTTTAAAACAACCGGAACTCTTAAATTTCTGAATCAGCAATTAACAATAGTTGATGATGCAATTCTTGAATTAGTTGCTGATTACAGGGATGGATTAAAAACATTAAATAAACCAGTAGATGAAGAATCATTATTAAACACAACTAAATTAAAAGCTACGGCAGAGTCATTAAAAGTTTTTAATGCAGAAGTTGTCCAAGCTTTACTTTTACTAAAAAATACTTTTGATGATAATAAGATAACAGTTGATGAATACTTTGATTCCAGGAAAGCATTAATCGAGGAAGTATACACAGAGGAGTCCAGAGTATTAGCAGACCTTTTACGAAAAACTAAAGATGTCGCTGATCAAGAAAAAATAAGACAAGAGATCCAAGTATTAGCAATTCAAACGGAAACGGAATTAATAAAATTACAAAAAGAGAAAACGGAAACTTTAGAAACATACGCAGAAAAACAAAAAGAAGTCAATGATATAGTAGCAGGTATTGAAAAACGAGTAGATAAAAGAGCAGAAGATGCCCAAGAGATTGCTGATTTACAAGAGAAGCAACGAAAAGAGTTTGAAGCAATTAAAGCATTAGAGCTTCAAAAAGATGATTATATAAAAGCCTTAATGAAAGCACGATCATTATGGGAATTGGAATTAAAAAAATTACAACTTGAACAAGAACGAAGATTAGAGGAAAAAAGATTCCAGATGCTCTCATCCTCTTTCAGTAATATCAGTTCGGCATTTAGTCAATTATACGAACAAAGTGGAAAAAAATTAAAAGCATTTTTTCTAATAAGTAAAGCAGCAGCACTTGCAGAAGCAATCGTTAATTATAATTTAGCTTTACTAAAGATTGATTCTCAATTAGGAGCATATAGTGGATTTGCTAAAGTTGCCGCTGCTATTGCTATGGGAGCGAATATTGGAGCAATAGCTGCCTCCACTATTACTGGTTTTGCTGAAGGTGGACAGGTTCACGGACAGGAAGGGCGTGATAAGATTAGAGCGAACTTAACAAATAGAGAATTTGTCCAGCCTGTACCTTCCGTTGATTATTATGGAACAGGAATAATGGAAGCGATTAGGCGCAGATCAATCCCTAAAAGTTTACTTACAGGATACACTGGTTTAACTCCTCGTATGCCTTCTGGTAATTTCCAGGAAGGTGGACTTGCTACGGGTAGTGGAGTTGAAAGAGATATGCCTTTGTTAATTACTAATATTGTTGATCCTTCTCTTATAGGACAATATCTGAATACAAAACAAGGCCAAGGAATGATTATGAATGTTATTAGCGATAATGCATATCAAATAAAAAGAACATTGAGAGTATAATGACAATTGGAAATCTTAATGTAAATGATGTATCAGGTAGCGATATTCGTAATATATTTTGTTATATTATTCCGAATTGGATATACTCTGTAAACCTGTCATATAATTTTAGAACAGTAATTTCACTCACTCGTAGAAAATTAGAACAGCGAAAAGCTCTTATAGTAAAACCACAAAGAAAACTTAATTATATAATTACAACTAATCAAAAAGGGACAACGATTCTTAATTATCTTATTTATCTAAAAGCAAGAAATATAGTAACTCCGATATATACTGAACCAGTTCTCTTATCTATAAATGATTCTTTATTAGGTCGTACATCTTTACTTGTAAATAATATTTCATATTACTTTAACTTAAATAATTATACAAATTATATAGTATTAATTGATAAAAGAAAAACACTTGATACTGAAGTCTTAACAATTGATAGTTTGACCGCAGATACTATTAATATTACTTCTCCGGTTACTCAAAATTTTATTGGGAATACTACAATAATTTATCCATTGTTTTCTTGTTATTTATCTAATAAAGATTTTAAAGATATTACAGATACGATGACAAAAATTGAACTGGAATTTACGGAGTACGTTGAATAATGGCTTACGGTGAATTAACATGGAAAGACAATGATGATCCTGGTGGAATAGGTGTAGGAAACAATTGTGGCGTTGATCCTTATAAAAAAGTAATGTTCTTATGTCACGAAGCAGGAGGACTTGATTCGTATACTTATACGACAGGCGGGATACTTACACATAGAGACAATCAATATAGGAGCGGGTTATCCCTTGGCGTTGCCGTTGATTATACCAGAATGTTAGTTTTTGAAGCTGCTAATATAAAGATTGGATTGCAACCAAGGGGAACGGTTCAATCTTACTCTTATGATGCTGTAGGTAATTTAACTTTTTTGAATTGGAGTGATGCGAATCCACCAATGATATGGTTCCCGTATGCGGTAGCTAAAGGTATTGATATTGATATTGATCATAGATTAATATTTGTTGCAGTAAGCAGTACTCGCGGGTTATATGTTTTTTCTTATGATAATGCTGGTAATTTAACTTTTCCAGGATTCGGAAGTCAAGACAATCCAGGCGGTGATGCTTATGGAGTTTGTGTAGATACGCTAAATCATATAGTATTTTTAGCAACGCAAACTGATGGAGTTCATACATACAAATATGATGCTGCTGGTAATTTAACTCATGTTGACCATGATGATCAGGGAGGTACTGCACAAGGGGGTACTGTAGATACTACGCATAAATTATTATTTTTATTGAATGGAGATAGATGCCTGGATGTGTATTCTTATGATGTAAACGGCAACCTTACATGGCTTGCTAATTATGATACACCTTTAGGGAGTGGAAGGTATGGTATTAGTATTGATACTTATTCACATATTATCTTTTTAGCTTTAGATCAAATTGGTATTTATACATATAACTATACTGATGCTGGTATTTGTACTTATGTTGATGATGATGACCAAGGTGGCGTTGCGTATGGCGCTTATGCCGATACCGTTAATCATATTGTTTTTCTTGCGAATTGGGATAGAGGAGTTGAAGCATATTCATACCTTTTTTTAGCACCGCCAATTCCTACACCTATACTTATAACAGATAGTTGGGGCGGGTTATCCAGAACCACTGACAGATTTTTAATGAAGCCAAACTGGCTTAATGCCCAAGCAAATAATTTTGATTTTAATAGAGAGATCACGGAGTTTGTAAATACAGTATCAGAGATTTACAGATTAGGACAAGATGCTGCTTTTAATTTAACGTATAGGTTTACAAATCTAACAAGAGCAGATGAACATTATATAACAAGCTTCTTTACTAATCATCGTGGAAAACATAAACGATTTTGGATACCACTCTGGAAAAATATGTATACTCTATCAAGCAGTATCTCTACAGGTGATGGAATTATATCTATTAGAAATGTTGGATTCCATTTAGTTGATAGAGGTTATGAACGAATTTTTATAGAGCTTAAAAATGGATATCAAATTTCAAGGAAAGTGACAGCAGTTCTCCAGAATGGATTAACGGAAGATTTAATTTTAGACGGTACAATAGATAGAGATATAACGCAGGATGATATTAAATATTTCAGTCGTTTACTTTTAGTAAGATTTACCGATGATAGTTTGGAATTAAAATATTCAACGGATAGTACCAGTTCAATTGAATTATCATTTCTTGAATTAACAAACGAATATGAACTGGAATCGGAGTCATAATGAATTTTCAATTAAGAGAAGAAGCAACAGAACAGGGAGACAGTTTTGAAATATATAAATTTACAAGTGAGGAATTTACGTATACTTTTACCTCGCATAATGAGGACGTAATCGTTGACGCTAAAACGTATACGGCAGTACCTATAAAACGTGGGTCATTTAGTAAAGATTTAACTGAGGGTGTCATACGATGTAGCGTACAAGCGCCGATCACTACTTTCTTTATGGAATATATTCTTGCGTATCCTGTTTTGCCTGTAAGTGTAGAGATACGAAAATATTATTTTGCAGATATGTCTCAAAGCGCATTAGTTTTTTATGGAAGGATAAATTCATTTACTGTAAACGGACAGGTTGGTACGGTTGAATGCGTATCATCTATTTCTGAATTAAATAACAAAGTTCCAAGAGTTTTTGTTCAGTCATTATGTAATAATGTTTTTAAGGGGGAAACTTGTGGGATTAATCCTGCTTCATTTACATCAAACGAAACTGTTTTAGGTATCTCAAATGATGGACGTATACTAACGCTTACAGGGATCGGAGCTTTATACGGTTGGTACGGTGGATATAAACAAGGCATTGTATCTTTCCAGCATGACAGTCGTTATATAGCTGAACAGGTTACTAACCAAATTCAGATTCATTTTCCTCTACGTGATTTAACTGTTGGTGATGTTGTTCAGGTAACTGTAGGATGTGATAAAACCGGATTAACCTGTAGATATAAATTTAATAATCTTTTAAACTATGTTGGAATGCCTTATCTACCTCTTGGGCCAAATCCTGTAAACTGGGGAGTTGACTAATGGAATTATTTACAGATAAGATGCAATGGTATAAGTTTATAAAAATTTTATTAGGCTGGCTTGGTACTCCGCATAAACATCTACAAATGGAAAAAGGAAAGGGAGCTGATTGTGCTTTATTTATTGCAGCCTGTTTAAAAGAATATGGTGTACTAAAAAAAATTACTTTTAAAGAGATTCCCAGATTTTGGCATTTTATTACAGATAAAAATGAAGTTATCCTTGATCATATTTTACAGTATATACAAGAAAATTTTAATGATAACTTTACTTTAAAGAAAGTTGATACACCTATGCGTGGTGATATAATTACTTTTAATTTAAGGAGTAAAGTATCAAATCATATGGGTGTTTATTTCGGAAACGGGCTTATAATTAACTCTATTAATAATAGAGGAGTTTGTATCATTCCAATATTTACAAATAGAATAACCAATATTTATAGGATATATAAAATATGAGTGCCACCGCTCTTTTTGTAATTTCATTAGTTGCTGCAGCAGCTTCTTTTGTTTATTCTCTTGTCGCTTCTCAGCAAGCAAAAAATGCCGTTCTTGAAGTTGGTAGTGAGGACGGATTAACATTAGGTGATATAAATGTTACTCAGCAAAGTGAAGGTCTGGTTGTTCCTATTGCTTACGGTTTAAATTATATTTGTGGAAATACAATATGGTGGTATGCTGAAAAGTTTGGAACTTCACCGAATGAACAATATAGAGTTTGTATATGGCAAACAGTATGTATGGGGAAGCTACAAAGTGACTGGAGTTTAATGCCTTCAGTAGATTCAAAGTATGTAGCATTTGGCCCAGCTATATATCCTAATCCTGCAACATATTGGTGGGAAAGATTCCAAAAAAGTTTTGGACATAATGATTTTGGTATTCCAAATCCAAACGTTGGACCACCTGCTGATTATTTACAATACTTTCCAAATAATGGTGCGTATGCTACAAGGTTAAAAGGCGTTGCTCATGTGTTTATAAAGTTTTTTGAATTGCCTATAGGTGTCACTAATATTCCTACTTTTAAATACTGGACAATTAAATTACTTGAAACAGGTTTACCGTATGAGAATGGACACTGGTCTGGTAGTTTAACTTTTGGAAATAATCCTGCTGCTATTATTTATGATTTATTAACGAATGAACAATACGGATTAGGAATAGATAATAGTGATATAAACTGGGATAGTTTTGTTGCTGCTTCTAATTATTTTTATGAACAATATTATGAACTTAATTTTGTAATTAATCAATCAATGCCAGTAAGGGATATTATTATTAAGATACAAGATTGGGTTGAATGCTTTTTAATTAAAGATGAAAATGATGAATATACTTTAGTTTACTTTCAAGATAGTGATGCAGATAATCCAGCAGCAACTGTAACGGATAATGATATAATTAGTTTTATCTTAAGCCGCAAATCCTGGGAAGATACCTTTAATAGTTTTACTGCTAATTATACAAATAGATATATGCCTGGATCATTCGTTCCTTCTATGATGGAAATGAAAACAGCAACAATAAAAAATGAAGCAAATATTTCAATGACAGGGAGTGTACGAAATAAAGTTATTGACTTAATGGCATTTACAAATTTAGATGGAGTACGAAATAGATTAAATAAAATAATGAAAAAAGAAAGTTATCCATTTGCCTCCGGTACTCTAACCGTTAATTTAAAATATTCTTTCTTACGGCGTGGTGATGTTATTACAATAGATACTGATGAATATAATTTTATTGGTCCATTTAGAATACTTGATATTAATATAAATGAAATTGATAAAAATCAAATTGATTTTGAACTTGTACAATTAAGAGAATTAATTGCTGATGATATAGTTGACCCAGCAAACAGGAGTGAAGGAGTTTATGGAGAAGCATCTCAAGTACGTTGTGTTGCATCTCTTTCACTTCCTCCGAATAGTAATATAACAAACTCTTTTACAACTTATATTAAAGAACCTTCCACTCTTATTGTCGTATGGGCGGCAGGGCAGACATTAAAAGGTCCATTAATTTATGGTACTGAGTTTACAATTACATCTACAATAATGTATGGTTTACCTTTTTATTCAATTGTACTGGATCCTGTTATTTTTGCAGAAGAAATAATGATGAATACTTTGGGTTTTCTTTCAATAGATGTTTTTGAATCAGGATGTCCTTTTCCTCCAGGAGAAAGTTAAAATGGGAAAGTCATGTATCAGCTCTATTGATTTTCAAATGTTAAAATTAGATGCAGAGTTAGCGGCTCGTGCGATGGTATCTAAAGTACCTACTATTGCAGATAATAAAAAATTACTTGTCAAAAGAGATACTTGGAATGGTCAAATAAATCAGAGAGTATATGATCCGCTTGCTTTATCTAATAATTTAAGATTAACCGGAGATGATGGGAATAGAATACTGGATATAGCAAGAGTAAAAAAAACTGATTGGTTAAGTATAGGAGCAATTAGTACACATGGTGCTAATATTCCAACTGAACAAGATTTAGGTATTGGAAAAGTTTGGAGATTTGCTGATGCTCCTATAAACTATCAATGTTGTACAACGAGAATGCAAGTTCCAAAAGATATTGATTTTTCAGTTCAACCAGTTCTTAAAATAGGATGGAGTACATCAGATATTAATGGTTTACAATGTAGATGGCAAGTTGAATATCTTTGGAGAACTGAAAATGAAAGTATGTCTGCTGCTGCTGAAGGAACTGTTGTAGGAAATTATATTGATAGCGCAGTTGTAAACGGTTTAACAATGATAAGTGTGCAGCTTGATAATATAAATACGGATGATGTCTGTATTACATTTCGTATATGTAGACGTAGCGATCAAGCTGGAGATACACTGAATGGAATCAATGTTGATCTTCATGGAATATGTCTTTATTACGTTTCAAATAAACTTGGTGAAGATATATAATACCCTCCAATACTATAACATTCATATAACATAAGTAATACGCTTAAATTCTACGAAATTTAAGTTGTTTAAAATCAATCACTTATACTATACTTCAATTTATACTTAAAAATAATTAAAGAAAAATGTAGTATTCTATTATATAAAGATGTATATTAAGGGTAAGAGAAAAAGAAACCATAAACCATAGGAGGTTTACAAGTGAAAAAGGAACTTACACAATACGGATTAAAAGAAAATAAGAAGTTCAAAGCTCTCCTCAAAAAAACAAATTCCACAGTAGTCAAATTTTTTGAAAAAGATTGCAACGTTGACCTTCAAGTTGAAATTCCAGTAAAAAATTATGCAGCGTTTGTAACTGGCCTTAGTCTAATAAAAAATATTTCAATTTCTAAATAATTTTCAATAAACCATAGGAGGTTTACAAATGAAAGTAACAGTAACCGCACAAGCATTTAATAGATATACCGGAATACCTGCTCCCTTTGGAACATCAAGAGAAGAAAAAATTGATACTAAAACTAATAAACTTTTTAAGGATGCTAATTGTATTTTAAAAATTAAAGAAGCTTATGAACGTTTTTGGAATGATTCAGATATTCATAGTGAACATATTGTTTTTGTATCACAAATTAAAATTAACTAATTTTTAAATAAACCATTAGGAGGTTTACAGATGGCAAGACAAACAATAACAAAAGAAGTTAAAGACTTATTAGATGCTGGGCAAGTTTATCCTGATAGTGTTTCAATGCGTAAAGGTGTTGTTACTATAAGACGAGGATTTTTTTATTCAATGGATTGTAATATCTCTTGTTCAAGCGGTAACTCAGAAAAGTTTAGAGCTAAAGTTGATGCAGCTTTAAAAGATTCTAAGTTTAAGACTGTTGATGATGGGGAGCATTTGGCGTCTTTTCGTGGTGGAGCAAGCGTTGCAAATTCAACTCATTGGTGGGTTATAGTAGGATGGGAAAAGTAAACTAAAATTTTAATAAACCTTAAGGAGGTTTACAGATGACAAAGAGATACTTAACCCAAACAGAGGAGTTGAAAATGATTAGCAGAACAAGATACACAGAGCTTCGTAAAATGTTAAAAGTTGCTGGTTTTGAGCAGGAATATTCGGTTCTTGCTGGTTCAGCGTCTGGTTCTGTTTATTCTCATGCAGACGGCAGAGTTTTTCAGTGGAACCCAAAAACAACAGAACAAGACGTGCTGGCGGTTATCAATGGCTAAACAAGCCGAAAAAACCGAGGTAGTTAAAATCCGCTTAACTAATTTTTAATAAACCTTAAGGAGGTTTACAGATGACAAAGAGATACTTAACCCAAACAGAGGATTTGATAAAAGATAAGATTGCCTGAATAGGTGAGTGACGGGGAGCGATCCCCGTTAAACCACAGAGCCGGTCACAAGTCCGGTAAACCACAGACAAAGGAACCATAACATGAAAAGAAAAATTCATTCTGAAGATTATGGATATATAGCCGAAAGGATGAATCCCTATTTTAAAGGTTCAAAGGTTGTTATTTATTATGCAGAAGAACAGGGGATTGACTCCGGTGGTATTAAATATGCTGTAGTATGCGATAAACACGGAACTATATGTAGTGCTACAAGTATCCCGAAAGCAAGAAGCCTTATGAAATCAGTTGAATTTTGTGAAGATTGTATGAAATGTTATTCTACATTCAAGTCAGCTTAGTGATTTTAATTAATATAATTAACTAATTTTTAATAAATCTTAAG
>Ga0307378_10008436_pt1 | contig 13701 bp, 17 predicted proteins | sample UN1MG_FD_202238 | JGI IMG/M metagenome (GOLD analysis project Ga0307378, IMG submission 202238) | Soil microbial communities from Risofladan, Vaasa, Finland - UN-1 | ecosystem: Environmental > Terrestrial > Soil > Coastal area > Acid sulfate soil | place: Finland: Risofladan, Vaasa | collected... | reverse complement strand
TAAAAAAATTGAATCGGAAAGATTTATTGTCAACATATTAGAAATCTACGAGAAGGATACATAAAATGGCCGGTCTTAGTTTATTTCAACTGAGTGACATTAAGACTAAAGTAAGAAACCTGACGGGTCATAAGAGTACTAATGACCTGTCGGATGCAAAGTTGCTTGATTATATCAACCGTTATTACCAGTTGATCTTCCCGTTGGAAGTAAGGCCGTACGAGCTTAGGACTTGGTTTGAGTTTGATACGGTTGACGGGACTGACGAATACGATTTAACCTCGGCAACATATTTATTCGAGGACGGTTATCTTACACTTGAAGACCCGGTTACATTAGATGGTGATTCTCTTAATTTATACTTAGATGCAGGTGAGTTCTATGGTAAGTGGCCTGAATCTACAACTTACGATGAGGGAGTTCCTACCGACGTATTATTTTATGCTGAGAAATTAATATTTAGACTAATACCGGATGATGCTTACACGGCAAAATTTGCCTCATGGAAAAGGCCTGATGCACTGGCTAATGACACGGATTATCCAATGCAGGAAGAGTGGGGTCCGTTGATATGCTACGGTGCTTCAAGGGAAATAGCAGAAGACTACGGAGACGCGGAGACCTTACAGAAAATAGAACATCTTTATAGGCAACACAAGACCAGGTTGGCTAATAAGGTTCATTTTCAGAATATTAACCAGAGAAGTATACCAAAATTTTGAGGTAAAAAATGGCGTGGGAACCTACTAAACCGGCTGAAAACGAGTTGCTTGATAATGTATCTGACGTTGTTACGGCAAACTGGGCTGCTTTGAGTACAACAATCGGCGTAGACCATAATATTATGGATGCTACTAACGACGGTAAACATAAGCAGGTGACACTGCCTATATTAGCCGTTAAACCTGCTGCTTCCGGAACGGCTGGTACAGGTTATGTTTATACTAAAGATTGGGTTGGTGCTACAACGCAACCTGAATTGTTTTTTGAAACACAAGCGGGTTCGGAAGTTCAACTTACTAAATATGCAGCGCTAAATTTATTTAGTGCGATAACACAGTCAGCTAACGGAACTATTACTTTCAATTTTGTAAATGATTTAGTCTTCAAGTGGGGATCCGACACCATTACAAGCGGAAATACAAAGGCTGTTACTTTTGCAACCACTTTTTTACATGAGGTTTACCAGATAATCGTTTCACAAAAAACAACATCGCATACTATTATTTTAAGCTCAACTTCTCCTGTTTTAACAGGTTTTACTTGTAAATCTAGTTCGTCGGTTCCCGGTAGTTTAACGTTTAGTTATATAGCAATAGGTTATTGATGGCTTACCAACCGTTTTTAATAGCAGATTATAAAGATGGCTTAAGGCATGACGTTGAACCGTGGTTATTACCCGTTGATGCGTGGTCTAAAATGCTTGACGCCTATTTAGATAAAGGTGTTATTAAAAAACGTTTAGGTTACAGGGAGTTGGATAGGTTTGTTGAGGCTAAAAGTACCATTACAGGAATATCAAAAGCGACTGTCGGCGTCGTAACGTCAGCAAGTCATGGTTTAACAGATGATACGATAATTCGTATTGTTGGCGTTAGTGGAATGGTAGAAGTTAACGGAAATACCTATGTTGTTTCCAATGCTGCTGCAAACACATTTGAGTTGAAAGATCTCGCCGGAGTTGATGTTGTTACTACAGGGTTTACAACTTATACCAGTGGGGGTAAAACCTGTGTGTATACTACCGATTCCATCATGGGAATAATGACGTGGGTGAACACTTCAGGTGTGGAGCAATTAATAGTTGCCAATAGAGATAGATTATGTTCGTGGAGTACTTCAGGTGAATATTTTGAACCGATAACAAGTGTTTTTGAAATTCTTGGGTATGGCGACGGTACTACAGTTGCTTATACAATAACAGGACTCACTAACATACCTGCTCAAATTATAACAGGGAGTGTTACTGTTACTGCAACCATTTCTAGCACTACCGTTACATTAACAGATAATGGAGCATCACCTACGGCGGTACTATCTTCAGGTGCTCACGCCGGAACATTTACATGGGTTACCGGCGCAACTTCCTTAACGTTCGCTGCCGCTCCAGATAAAGGGACTGAGATAAAAATAAGATATACGTTCTTTGGTGATCTTTTTACCGGTGATAGTGAAGATTTCTTTAATTGGATGAATTTTGACGGTAAACTATGGATGACAAACGGAGAGGATTCAATCATTACTTATGATGGAACATATGCAGGGATTCCTCTTATTGACCCCAATTCAGATCCGGGAGTTCATGCTTCAACAGTTAAGGTTACTTCTTGTAAGGATATTAAAGCGGAAAGAGAACGTCTTTTACTTTTCAACACTAAAGAGGGTGGAGTATGGAATCCTGAACGTATCAGATGGTCGCAAGCAGGAAGTTCAACTATTTGGCAAGACAGTGTTGCAGGAAAGGGTGATTTTATAGATGTTTCAACAGGAGATCATTTTCAATGGGCTGAGTTGATTAAAGGAAAAATACTCGTAGGTTTTCAAAAAAGCAAATGGATATTAAATTATACGGGAGATCCGAACCTTGCATTTCGAATAGATAGGGTTTCTTTAAACGATAACACGGATGCTCCATTTGTAAAAGAATCATTTGACGATTTTGTTTTAAGTCTTGGAGCTGAAAATATTAATATATGTGATGGAAATTCAGTTAAACGTATTGATGATAAAATACCGAATCAATCTTTAGAAATAGATCAGGATTTCATACAAAAAAGTTTCTCCGTTAGACTTAATGAAGAAGAGCAAGTTTGGATAACGTACGTAAATAAAAAAGGGGACAATACAACATCGTCACAAGATAGAATCCTCGTATGGAATTATAAAGATAGTTCTTGGTCTATCTTTAGAATTCCAATGTCTTGTTTAGGAAGATATTTTGAAAATTCCGGGAAACGTTTGAATGATTTCCCCGGGATGACTTTAAAAGACTTTGAAGGGATGCGTCTTAATGATTTTTCATTTCTTTCTAATTCTGCGATCACTCTTGGCGGATCTCATGAAGGGGGAAGCCTTGGCGGTAAAGTGTGGATTATGAATTTTGGTTCTATCGATCATTTTAGTAATCTAGTAGCAAAAATAAATGATATAACAGCGGCATCTCCCGGAAATGTTACAACTGAATATATTCACGGACTTTCAACAGGGGATTCAGTAAGGATTTCCGGCGTATCGGGTATGACGGAAGTAAATAATATCAACTATACCGTAACAGTCATTGATACAAAGAATTTTACGATAGGTGTTGATACCACTGATTATACAACATACACCACCGGTGGTGAGGTATACTATGCTAAAGGTGTTTCGTTTGAATTAACAAGCGCTAAATGGAATCCTTTCAATCAACAGGGACGTGATACACGACTTGGTTATATAGATTTTTATCTTACACAAGACTCCGACGATAAAGTAACAGTTGATTTTTATCTTAATGAAGATTCAGACAGTTATCAAACTTCAACACTTTCATTTGACGGAGTTGGTGAAAAGGTATGGAAACGTCTACATAGCGGAGCCGTTGGAAACACCCATAGCATAAAAATAACGGATTCTTCAACGGAGGGTGAGTGGATTGCCTTACATGCTATTCGTTTAAGCGTTGAACCTGCAGGAAGGGGAATATTATGATACCTTTAACAACAGATCTTTCTAAGGATGCGGAAGAAGCTAGAATACAACAGATAGACAACTATCAACAGCTTGCTAGCCTTTCTAACGGAAGACTTGAGGAGTGGACGCCAACTATGTATGGATCAACTACTCATGGCACACCAACGTATAACACTCAGCAAGGACTTTATTTTATTCAAGGAGTAATGACTGATATATGGTTTGCAATTAACTGGGCTACAGCCGGTAGTGCAGCTGGAAACCTAACGTTGGATCTACCTGTTATTATAAGCAAAGGGCCTAATTGGGTATTTCCATTAATTATATCGGCGGTAAGTCTTACGGCAAATTATACTCATATTTCAATACAAGTGATAAATAATACGGCAACGGGTTTAATCTATGAAGTATCGGCAACGTCCGGTTTACCTATGAAGGCTTTAACATGGGCTAAAACCAGTGGCACAATATGGGGCCATATAAGAGTTCCAATAAAGAGAGATTTATCAAGAAGATAGGAGTAAATTATGTCATTTTGGAGAAGTAAAAAACCACAACTGAAACAAGCGTCTACAGTAACCCCTGGACAGCAACAAGGGGTTGATACACTAGCCTCTATGGCGCAACAGTTTCCTGAGTTTTTTCAATCGTTGGGATTTGATCCTACACGTATAGAAGATTCTTTTCAGAAGAACATTGCAGGACCGGCAAGACAGCAGTTTCAAGAGCAGACGGCGCCGGGCATTCAAGAGCGGTTTATCGGCGCCGGTGCCGGGCGTAGTAGTTCAGAACAACGGGCACTAGGCCAAGCGGGAAGCCAACTAGAACAAGGCCTTGCCGGCTCTCTCGCTCAACAACTACAGCAAGGAGAACAGTTCAGCCAGCAATCACAACTACAGGCGTTAATGGGAGCACTTGGACTTGGCCTTGGCACGAAAACATTTGAAAACATACAAATGCCTGGACAGCAATCCGGTTTAATGTCGTTGCTTCCTTCTGTCTTTAAATCAGCAGGCTCTCTAGGTAGTGGTTTCCTTGGCGGACCGGGTGGTACTGCTTTATGGCAGAAACTTTTTCCAAATAAGACAGCAGCTTAGAGGTTATTAAGATGGTACAAATGTTTACACAAGAGCAATTAATGCCACCTTCTCCATTGGGGCAGGCGTTGGGTATTGGCTTGGAGGGTGCAGTTTCCTCGTTTAATAAGGCGCGTGAAGATACAAGAACAGCCGACTCAATAGAAGCCATTGGTGTTGCAATGGGACTTTCTCCAGAAAAAAGCAAGGCCTTACGCGGGCTTTCGTCTAATCCTGAATTGGCAAAAGTTGGTATTACGGCTTTTGCAAATCAACAGAAGGCTGGTGAAAAAGAAACAGCAACAGACAAAAAATTCGCAGATTTTAAGGCGGATACTATCGTATCCCATTTAAAAGAGGGAGCGTCACAAAAGGGTGTTTTTGAAGATAATCTTAATTGGCTAGAAAGCAATAAAGAAAATGTTGGTAGAACAAAAGCTGTTACAGGTGTTGAACTTGGACCTTTCAAGAGCTCTTTATTTACTGAATATGAAAATAGAGGAAACCTTGTACTTGACGGTGTTATAAGAATCTTTAACAAAGCCGGTGTTTTACCGCAGAAAAAACTTGAGTGGATTAGAAAAACGTTTGCTATTTCTCCTTTTGATACTCAAGAACAAATCAGTGGTAAAATTAATTCTTTGAGGTCTCTGTCAAAGACAGCTTCATCATTTGATGAAGAATTAGACGGGTTGATAGAAAAACATGGTTTAGATATACCAGATAAAGATTTTATGAACATAAGATCAAGCATTAACTCTAAGCTGAATGAATTTGATGCTGCTGTCTCATCTCCACAAAAAGAGGAAGTTGTTACAACGTTGAGTAACACAGGTTATAAAACAGGTGACACTGCAACAAACTCAGAAACCGGCGAAAGTTTCATTTTCAAAGGGAACAAATGGATTAAACAAAATAGGTAATAAGATGGCTTTCGTAATTACCCGTCAAGAAGAGCAACAAGAGCAACCAGATGGCATTCAAGACAAAGAATCGGGCTTTGTTATTACCAGAGCAGAAGAAAAGCAGGATCTACTTGGTTTTGTAAGAGATGTTCCAAGGGCGGCGGCAAGGGGTGTTGCGGGTGTTGTAACCGGACCAGGGGAAGCCGCAAGGATGGTGAAAGAGGAATTATCACCGCAAGGGGGAACGGCCGCGCTTCTTAAAATGTTTGCTCCAGGCGGGGAAGCTCCACAACTTCCTGCTCCATCAGAAGATAGCTTGTTAGGTAAGGTGGATTCGTTTTTAAGGAATATTTTAACACTAAATGCAGACCCGGAACAAGCAAGAGGATTCGATATAGGAAACCTTCTTGCAACCCCGTCTACAGAAAAGTTAAAGAAAACATTCGAGGAGGGTTCCGGTCTTTCTCTATCTCCTGAAACTCCACCCGGTTCTATATTGGGGGCGGGGCTAGAAGCTTTCGGACAGGGTCTTTCGTTCGGCCCTGAGGCTGGTTTAGCTTTTGCTAAAGGAAGGGTGGTAGGTCAGACATTAGAAGAGTTGGGCGCTCCAGAACTGGTTTCAACAACAGCAGAAATTGCCACAACAGTGCTTAACCCTAAAATCAAAAAACCGACTAAACCATCCGCAAAAAAACCAGTTGTTACAGAGAAGCAGTTAAAGGAGTTTTCCGACAGCATAGACACAGCGGAAAAAGTAGATCTAGTTTTCAAACAAGAGCCTAATTTTTCGAAAGCAGCAGAGAGTATTATTGAAGATACCAGAAAGCCTGTATTAGATTCATTATCACCCGCTCTTGATGTTGAAGATTCTTTAAATAAAGTAAAAGAAGTGCAAAACGAGCACTTTACAAGAGAGCGTGCAAAAGCGTCTAATTTTTATGATAGTGTTAGGGGTCGTGTTGGTTCTAGAGTTATAGATTTTTCAGACTCTGTTGAACAATTAAAAAAAGACAGAGTTAAGGTTGAGGAGAGGTTTCCAAAAGGGTCGGCTGGAAGACAAAGTGTTGTTTCGTTTATGGATGATACAATATCTAAATTAAGCGGCTGGATCACTGTTGACGAAGCTATTATTCTTAAGCAACGATGGAATGAGTTTTTTGATTTTGAGTTTAGCGATTTAAATCAGCGAGGAAAGGCTATCAATTTAACAAGCACCTCTAGAAAAGTCATGAAAAACGAACTTAATAAAGGTTTAAGAAGGCTTGATCGACAGGCTTTTGTTGATTTTAGAAAAGCTGAAAACCAACACGCAAAAAACGCTAGAACATTCGGTTCTGACGATGTTATTAAATTACAAAGAAGTGATTCGGTTCTTGATGTTGCAAATATACTGGATAAACCTCAAGGCGTGGAGTCTTTAAAGAAGGCTCTTCCAGAAGGATCTAGCGCAAAATTTATTGTTGATAGGTCTGCTATCGAACGCGCCCCCGTTGGAAGGGCGGCTTCTGGTGAGGAACTTGCTCTATTAGATAAAAAACTAACAACACAGGGTCAAGAGACATTAAGAGAGTTAAGAGATTTAAGCGACCAAAAGAATGCGGCGGGTAGAAGGGCCGCTATTCAAAACACTATAATTGAAGAAATAGCGGAAGCTCACACGACAGGGGCAATGCCTAAAAAAACATTAGAGTTGATGAAGACGGAAAGAGGAAATAAGCTTGTAAGAGATTCTGTTAAGCGCATAAAAAACTCCGAAGGAATACAAGCAAACCTTGATAATTTATTCGTTAAGAATATTATCGATAACGTTCTAAAAGACGGAAAAATCGATTTAGAGAAGGCGAAGCAATTATCCAAAAATAAAGAACTGTTAAAAGCTGTTAAGACTAGCGGTCCAGAATTGGCAAAACTAATTGAGGGTTTGCCTGGGTTTGTTGATAAAGCCGAAAGAAGCTTGTTAAGACTTTCGAAGCAGAGTTTAAAAAAACTAACCGATCAACCAGCAAGACACGGTATTGGTCTTGCGGTAATGGCTTCCGTTGGTATTCCTGTAAAGGCTGTGTTGGGTGCGATTGCCCTTCCTAAAATAAGTAAAGTGTTATGGCGAAAGATTCTTTTTTCCTCGTCTGAGGCAAAGAGATTAAGTTCGGCGTTAAACATGATAAAAGTATCAAAGCCGTCGAGTTTTATAGATGCAACAGGAAGAATTACGAAATCTTTAAATAAGTTTAAGGAAGAAGATTCTCAGTCGTCATAAAATCCGATTCCTTTGAAATAGAACAAGCCGGCGGTAATGCCTATTGTGGAAATAATGCTATGTGTCATTATTGCTGTGGCTACTATTGCTATAATAAACCCTATACCTAATCCAAATGATCCTGCCGTCATCTCAAACATCCTTGTTTTTTTGTTCTTTAAGAAGTTGAACGAACATTTCGTACAACTTATCTGTGCGTGCTCCTTGTTGATCGGTTCGCTCTCCTTGCTGATCGATACGTCCTATCATCCAATTAAACGCTGTTAGCACTACAATCATGTTAATTATCATAGTGGAAATAGCCGGAGCCCAGCGCATTTCCAGTGTGTCTTGTATTTTTTCTTTCATTATTTTTTCCTATCAAACATCCTTGTTTTTTCGTTCTTTAAGCAGGTCAACGAACATTTGGTACAACTTATCCGTGCGCGCTCCTTGCTGGTCAACCCGTGCTATCATCCAGCTGAACGCTGTTAACACTACAATTATAGTAACTATCGTGGTAGAAATTGCTGGAGCCCATCGCATTTCTAGTGTGTCTTGTATTTTTTCTTTCATTTCTTATCTCTCCCTTCTTTAAGCAAGTCAACGAACATCTGATACAATCTATCTGTCCTTACTCCTTGGGCATCCAAACGCGCCCCTTGAGAATCCAAACGGTTACTTAACGCTTTGATAGATTCGTTTACCTGTTTGATGTCTCCATCAAATCGATTGATGAAGAAATATAGGAATCCTGATATTGATATACTTATCGCTGCTATTTCTGCTATTATTGTTATTACTTGATTCCAGTCCATGTCAAACATCCTTGTTTTTTTGTTCTTTAAGCAAGTCAACGAACATTTCGTACAACTTATCCGTGCGATCACTCTGTTGTTTAAGTCCGATTTCATATTGTTTTAAACGATCAGCCTGCATTTCGTTTCTCTCATCAAAACGAGCCACTTGCTCATCAAAATGTTTTACTTGCTGTTCGTACAAGATCTTTACATATTTATGTAAATTCCAAGAGCATCCTATTATAATAAAAATTACGACAGACAGTAAAACAAAGTTTACTTCAGAGAGTTGTTCAAACATGTTTAAAAATATTTCAGTCATCGTTTTTGCTCCTAATTTTTTATTTTTTCCTATTCTCCTCGATAGCGCAAAGTCTCCCGTGGAAGTCCTTGATCTCGTCTTTAATTGCTATGATTAGATTTTGAGTGTTTCTCTCAGAGTCTTTTATTAGGTTTTGAGTATTTAATTCTGATGCTTTAGCTTCAGCTCTAAGAATTAGAAACATTCCAAAGATTGATATAATCAACGAAAAAAAACCCATTAATATAACCCAAACTTGCATCCAGTCCATTACTTCTTCCTCTTCTCTTCGATAGCGCAAAGTCTCCCATGGAAGTCCTTGATCTCGTCTTTTATTGCTATGATTAGATTTAACATTATTAATTCTGATGCTTTAGCTTCCGATCTTGACCATAGGAACATTCCAAAATTTGCAACAATAAATCCTAAAAAGCCTATTAGCAAAGTTGTTATTTGTGTCCAGTCCATTTTATTCCCTTATAAAGACCAGAAGGGAAGACGTTATCCAATTGGTCGAGAGGTAACGTTTATGCCCTTCTGATCGAGTTTTTTATTTTCTTCCAGATTATCAATATAAAATTCTATTGCGGCAATGATAAATCCTTTCATTGAAACACCGTATTTCGCGGAGCTAATTTTGATTAATGAGTGTTGTTCCGTTGGAAGAACTAGGAGGTAATTTTTCATAAAAGTCCTACTTAATATTATAAACATAATATACATGATATATAATTATATTGCAACAATAAAAATAATATGTTTACTTTATGGGAAAGACAAAATTTTAATTTGTCTAGCGAATTATTATTTCTAACATGAGGTAAATTCATGTCACGTAACCCACTTTCATATATGGGTATTAGACCAAAAAAAACAGCAAAAGTAACAGTAGCTTCAGAAGATCCTTCAACAGATTGGCTCAATCACGATCTTGGTGACGTTGTAGTAAACGAAGACACAAAAACAGCTTATATGCTCACTAGCAAGGAAAACTCAATATCTACTTGGTATCCTATCTCCGGCAATGGCGGAACTGACTTTCAAGATTCTGTAATTAAACAATGTGCCGTCGGCGCTGCTACTGAAACAGAGGGGAACAGATATCTTTCTACGGCAACAGGTGGTGCGTGGACGATTAATTATATTTATGAATGGTCTTCCGGTTCTTGGGAAGGAACTGCTCCTGCCAGCGGAATGATGACATATGACGAGAACACTACTACAATACTAGTTTATACAGGTGCAGCATGGCAAAACGCTTCTGCAACGATAGGGTCTGCCAGTGAGACAGCAGAGGGTGTAATTGAACTTGCCACTACAACAGAGGTTGTTGCCGGTATTGACACTACTAGGGCTGTAACTACAGCCGGACTTATTGCAAAGCTTGGAACGCAAACAGACCATGGAGTTCTGCTTGGTTCAGGAACAACAGCCGCCGTAACAGCAACAGCAGCCGGTACAAGTGGGCAACCGTTACTTTCCAGTGGAGCAGGAGCAGATCCAAATTGGGGAACTCTTAGCGTAGAATACGGCGGAACTGAAGCCACTTCATTAACAGACCATGGTGTTTTAGTGGGTTCCGGTGTTACGGCTATAACTGCTCTTACCGTAGGAACAGACGGACAAGTACTAGTCGGTGATACATCGGCTGATCCCGTTTTTGCAACGATATCGAGTACTGACGGTTCTGTTACAACGGCATTAGGAGCCGGAACGTTAGCGTTAACGGTAACGCAAGCAGCGGAAGCTCAATTAGGTGGTGGAGAAGTTGCTACGGATGCCGAGTGTGTAACCGGTTCAGACGACACTAAACTAGTTTCAGCCAAAAAGATGGCTACATATTGCGGAACTTTGCCAATCGGTGTTGATTCTAATGAGACTACAAAAGGCGTTGTTGAGATAGCAACACAAGCCGAAGTTGCTACAGGTACTATAGATAGTCCATATGCAGTAACACCTCTTAAACTAAAAACGCATTTAGCCTCTCCGAATCCTATAGGTTCAGTTGCTCCAAGCACAGGTGCATTTACGACACTTGCTTCTGCCGGTACTACTTCATTACTTGGCGGACAGGTTGATATTGCTACGGATAATGCTGCCAACGCAGTAAATATCGGTCTTGGTAGTGTTGCAAGAGCTATAGCAATCGGTTCATCTGCTGCTTCCCATACAATAACAATAGGTTCAGATACGGGCGCGTGTTCTTTGGACTTGGTTGTTGGAACAGGCAACTTTACTTTGGATGGAGCTGCAACCTCTGACTTTACCGTAGGGGCTTCCTCTACTACAGGAGCTATCACCGTAGGAGGAACAGCACAAACAGGGACTATAACTATTGGTTCTTCCTCAGGGACTAACATAGTTGAGATAGCAACAGGAACAGGAAAAGCCACTGTCAATATCGCTGACGGTCTACTAGGAAGTATTGTTTCAGTAGCAAATAGTGCTAACTCAGTAGCACAGACAATTAACTTAGCCGGGGGTGCATCGGCTGCTAATAGTACTGTTAACATACTTTCAGGTAACGCATCGGCGGGTACACAGACGTTCAACGTTATGACAGGAACAAGAGCTGGTGCGGTGAACATTTCCACCGGAGCCGCCGCTCATGTTACTACTATCGGAAATTCAAACGGTGCCGCTCAAGTTGATATTCTTGTTGGTACAGGAAACTTTAGCGTAGAAGGTGCGAATACATCCACTTACGGGATTAGTACTTCTGGGGCTGATTCCGGAACAATCACGATCGGAGGCGGTACAGGAGTTCAGCAGATAGACTTTGCTACAGGAGGCACCGGCGTAAAAACAGTTAACCTGGCCACAGGAGCTATCGGTAACATTGTTACGATAGGAACAGTTTCTGCAGCAGCAAGTTTAGACTTGAAATGCGGTACAGGCAACTTCACTTTAGAGGGTGCTACAGGAAGTACTTATACAATATCAGGAACAGGTGTAAACACCGGTACGGTGACAATAGCCGGAGGAACGGGAGCACGTACTGTTAACCTCGGTATTGGAGGAACCGGAGCTAAAACAATAAATGTCGGTACCGGTGCATCAGCAGACGTAATTACCATCGGTACTACTGATGGAGCAGGAAGTCTTGACCTAAAGTGCGGTACTAATAACTTCACTCTTGAGGGTGCTACAGGAAGTACTTATACAATATCAGGAACAGGTGTAAACACCGGTACTTGTACGTTTGGAGGTGGAACGGGAGCAAGAGCAATCAATCTTGGTATTGGCGGAACAGGTGTAAAAACTATTGGTATCGGTACAGGAGCATCAGCCGATATAATTACCATCGGTACTACTGATGGAGCAGGTTCTTTAGCTCTTGTGTGTGGTACAGGTAACTTTACATTAGAAGGTGACGTTGCTACTACATACGGAATAAGTGCTACTGGTGCCAATACAGGTACGATTTCAATAGGAACCGGAACAGGTGCACAAATACTCAACCTAATGACCGGAGGAACCGGCGTTAAGACAGTAAACATAGCCACAGGAGCCATCGGCAATCTTGTAACGATAGGAACTGTTACGGCGGCTGCGTCTCTTGATCTCAAGTGTGGTACAGGTAACTTCACATTGGAAGGCAACGTTGCTTCTACGTACAGTATAAGTGCCACAGGAGCTAACGTTGGTACGATTACAATAGGAGCAGGAACAGGTGCACAAACACTCAACCTAATGACCGGAGGCACCGGCGTAAAAACAGTAAACATAGCTACAGGAGCCATCGGCAATCTTGTAACGATAGGAACTGTTACGGCGGCTGCGTCTCTTGATCTCAAGTGTGGCACCGGAAACTTCACATTGGAAGGTGACGTTGCTTCTACGTACGAGATATCATCGACAGGTGCCAATACAGGAACGTGTAAGTTCGCTTCCGGCACGGGAGCGCGCACGGTAGAGATTGCCGGTGGTGGAACCGGAATTAAAACTATTAATATAGGTACCGGAGCAACGGCTGACGTCATAACAGTAGGAACTACTGACGGAGCCGGTACAACGGATCTAATTTCCGGTAGTGGTGGAGTAACCATTAACGGTGGCGGTGACGGTCTTGTTGACGTCGTGCCTTCAACGGATTCGCAGGCAACTCCGACAGCTGCAACTACTCAAAACTCAAATGTTTTGGTAGCTACCTTTACAGGTTATACTACAGCTGCTGCAGGAACGCAGAGCTTTACTATCACAAATAGTTTAATTTCTACGTCGTCCGGTATTCTTACAGGTATACACAATGCTGGAGCAGCCGACGCGCAGATGGTAATTAAGAGAATTACACCTGCCGCAGGTTCTTGTGTGGTTTTAACACAGAACGATGGAGCAGCTGCACTTGATGGTGACGTTGTGATTTCTTTGTGGGTACTTTCCTGAGTTAGTTAAGATTTCCTAACATTAAGAACACCCCCTATGACAATAATTTTGTCATAGGGGCTTTTTATTTTGTTTCAGACATTTGACCGAAAATGTCAGGCATTATTTTTTTAATAAAAAACCCTAACGCTTCCATTGAAGCATCCTCAGGAAATTCCACAGCATACGGAGCACCGCTGATTGTAGTTGTTATCCTTCTTTGAGATCCAATCCAATAGTTGAATTGTGTTATTTCTTCTTCTTTTTCTTTCACTTCAATAGCTACTTCTTTTTTTTCATCCATTTTGTTCTCTCCTTATTTGTAAATATTTTTTCTATGATCAAC
>Ga0307378_10008435_pt1 | contig 13703 bp, 15 predicted proteins | sample UN1MG_FD_202238 | JGI IMG/M metagenome (GOLD analysis project Ga0307378, IMG submission 202238) | Soil microbial communities from Risofladan, Vaasa, Finland - UN-1 | ecosystem: Environmental > Terrestrial > Soil > Coastal area > Acid sulfate soil | place: Finland: Risofladan, Vaasa | collected... | reverse complement strand
CAGCAAGCTCCTCGACATGAGGCAGCACGCACTCAGCCAGCTCCGAGCCATCCAGAGGAATCAGTATCTTCTTGTACACTTAGCTACCTCCTTGAAACTTCCGTCATAAGCAAAGTCCGCCTGTCTGATAATATCATCACAATTCTATTTCTTCAAGGGTTCAATAATCATTGGCAGCCATCCTGCCTTTGTTTCTAGGTTTGAGCCCTGATATCTCCCTTCATACCGATGGTTACTTCTTTGAGAGGTATGTTTTTCCCACTCAGGCGTATCGCCTGTTTCACCATTTGCACCAATCCGGAGCAGCAGGGCACCTCCATATGTACCACGGTGATGCTCTTTACATCGGAGCGCCGCAGAATCTCAGTCAGCTTCCCCAGATGCGCCCCGAAGTCGTCCAGCTTGGGGCAGGCCACCAGCAGCGCGCGACCTTTGAGGAAGTCCTGATGGAAGCCGGCGTAGGCGAAGGGAACACAGTCAGCAGCCAGCAGCAAATCCGCGCCCTGCAGGAAAGGCGCCCCCGGCGGCACCAGTGCAAGCTGCACCGGCCAGTGACGGAGCATCGACGGTTGTATCTTTTCTCGAGCAACTTCCCCTGTTTCAGTTCCCTCAAATTGAGTTACAGTAGCTGAGGAGCAGCCACAGGGCAGATTCTCCTCAACTCGCTCAAATTGTGCGACTCTTGTTGACGGGCAACCACAGGGCACTTTCTCCTCTGCATGTTCCTTTGCGTGCAGGTGATGCTCAACTGCCTCCTCGTCGAACTCCACAGCTTCCCTTTCCTCAATGGTTATCGCCCCCTGCGGGCATTCACCCAGGCAGGCGCCAAGACCATCGCAGTACTTCTCGCTGACCAGCCTCGCCTTGCCATCTATGATTTGCAGGGCTCCTTCGGCACAGGCGGGAACGCAGACGCCGCAGCCATTGCACTTCTCTTCATCTATTTTGATTATCTTCCTTAAAGTCTTTGTCGCCATTTTGCACCTCCCTACATAAATCTGTAATTACCGTCTAGGCTTCCACTTCTCCTACATTTTCCCTCCCAAGCGTAGTCGGCTCAGGAGTTTTAGCAGTTTTCTTTTTCCTATCCTGTTCACGAATCACTCTTCTGGTGTACTCCATACCGTTAACCGGACAAACCTCTTTACACCTGTTGCACATATAGCATTCCTGCTTCAAATCAGTCCAGCCGACCTCGACGGTGTGACAGGCTTCTCCGCACTTCTTGCAATTTATACAGTTCTCATTCCTTCTCAGCTTGAACCGACCTTTGATTACTGCCAGCGATAGCACTGCACCGTACGGACAGGCGAGACGACAGAATGGCCTGTACACAAACGCCGATATTACCACTATAGTCAAGAAGACCCAGAAGAATACTGCCCCGGTATTCAAATCGAAGAAGTCCTTAAGTCCCAGATACCTGAGCAGCCCTGTCGAAAATCCCACTGCGAGTATCACGAATGCGATAAGGAAACCGATACGAAAGACTGTGGTTATTGTCTTATTGGTGACCTTCACTTTCCTCCCCGGCAAGAGATATAGCAATTCCTGAGCTGCACCCACAGGACAGACATAGCCGCAGAAAATCCTGCCGAAGGCAAAGGACAGGGCTACGAACACTCCCAAAACCGCCCCAGCCAACGCTACAGGCACACCCAACTGCTTGGCGTTGCCCAGCAGAAGAACCTGAAACTGGTTGGGCAGCATGGGAGCGAAGATGACGAAACCCAGAACGGTGGAAATAGCCAAGAACAGATAGCCTATTCTCCTGTTGAACTTGCCCTTGCGGAACATCATAACCAGCATGATGGTTCCAATTATGGCGTATGCCATTCCGGCAATCTTCGCTATCTCAACAGCCATCTTGAACCCCCTTTAGTCAAGAGGCTTAAACCCCTTGTTAGGACTCTGCAGCCCCTAGGGGAAACAACCCAGTTGACAGCTTGAAATTTTTATTTTCAATCTGTTCGCTGCATCTCCTACCTCTTTGGGAGCCACCTTAATCTTCTTCGCAATCTTGAACGCTACCGCACAAGGTAACTTTCCTTCAACCAACGATGCCTTTATTTCATCTTCCAGGGCTTTGTTATCCATGTTCGTCACCTCCTCGATTATGGAGTCATATTCTCACAACCCTTGACCTGTTTCCATCTCTCCTCGCCCAAACACTGCCGTGCCGCAGCACACCAGTCGATGCAGGAGGGCAGTTTTTCTTTATAAATCCATTCCCCGCACTCATGGCATTTCACCCGCGTCTCATTGGAGAATATTTCCTCCTCAGCACCACAGTTCGGGCATTTATAGAGCTCCACCCTCAACCATCTGAAGTCTTGACCCGGACATCTCAGCGTCATCTCACACCTCCTCCGGCTGGCAGAGCCAACCTCTATCGCTTCATGCATTCATAATAAAGCTGAAATAGAAGTAATACCATGATTTAAATCATAAAGAGCGGATGTTTGTAACAGAGAGTTATGCAAAGTCAGGGCCGTGTTGGGATTTCTAGACCTGTGGAGGGCCTTCGCTCAGAAGCCTGAGCTTCAGTTCATCGAGGATAACTGTTTTGCCCCTGACGGAACGGATAATGCCGCCCTCTTTCAGGCGGCTCATGACCCGTATCGCCGTCTCAGTGGTCGTGCCTGACATATCCGCTATCTCCTGGCGTGTGAAGGGCAGAGTGGTGCCGAGTTTCGCGGAAAGCATGAGCAGCGTTCTGGCGATTCGCTGCTCCACTCTCTCCACCGCCAGGTCCCTCGAACGTGCCTGAGCGTCCCTCAATCGTCCCCCCAGCACATTGATGATCCTCAAAGCCACCTGAGGGCGGTTCTTGAGGAATGAGAGGAAATCCTCTCGCTTGATTCCCAACACTCTGGTTTCGGAGACAGCCTGTGCCGAGGCAGGATAGGGTTTGTTCTCGAAAACAGCGACCTCGCCGAACATCTCGCCGGGGCCGAAAAAGGCGATGATGAACTCTTTGCCGGAGGAGGAGTGTTTGAGGGCTTTCACCTGCCCTTCGGCAACTATGTAGAACCAGTCTGGGGCATCACCATCCCAGAAAACAAACTCACCGGGTGCCAGGCTTCGTTCGCTGGCAAGGGCAGCAAGTTCGACGAGTTCTTCATCGTTCAGTCTGGAAAAAATGAACGATTGCTTTACAACATGTACCTTATTGATGTATTGCATTTGCTAATTTGCACTCTATTGCTATTTATAATTTGGGATTTGGGATTTGGCATTTTCTGCCTTGTTTCCCAATGGCAGAGTAAAGTAAAACGTGGAGCCTCTGCCAGGCTCAGATTCCACCCATATTCGGCCGCCGTGTGCCTCCACCAGCCTGCGGCATACCAGAAGTCCCAGCCCGGCGCCTTGCACCCCTGTTAATCGCTGGTCTTCGAGACGCAGGAACGGCGCAAAGAGTTTGGACTGGTCGTGTAAAGATATGCCTATACCCTGGTCGCTGATCCCGACTATCAGACGATCCTCCTCCATCTTGGCAAGAACCCTTATTGTCCCCCCTTCGGGTGAGTATTTGACTGCATTCTCCAGGAGATTATATAGAATGCGCTCCAATCTCAGTTCATCCGCCTGAACTATGTGAATATTTTTAGGCAAATCGATAACGAAACGATGTGTTGAAGTTTGACGCCTTATCCTATCTACCACATTTCTGACCACAGTTCTGACATTTACAGGTTCCATAGTTAAATGAAGGCGGTCGGCCTGAGCCCGGGAAAGCTCCAGCAAATTCCCCAGAATATGAGATAGCGACTCTGTTTCATAGGCTGCGTCCTGCAGCAATTGACGCATTTCCTCTCGAGATAAACGTTCCTGCTCAGACAAAGCTGTATTCACAGACCCCATAATCACGGTCAACGGGCTACGCAGTTCGTGGGACACAAGTCCGATGAACTCATCCTTCAACTGCTCCAGTTTCTTTCGCTCTGCGATATCTCTGATATAGACCAGAGCTCTGGTCAGATTCCCCTTCTCGTCACGGACCCCCACAACCTTAGCCCATACCGGTATCTTGTGTCCATCAAGGCGCTTTAGTTCGAACTCTGTTTCAAGAATACCTTTCTCGTTAAGTTGAGAGTAATAAGCTGAAAGTGTCTCGGGTAATGTGCCTTCAAGCAACTCTCGAAAATCCCTGCCCTTTATGTTCTCCCTGGCATATCCCAGCAAGTGGCACACACCACCATTACAATCGATAATATTCACATTGGTGTCCACCGATAAAACCCCATCCGGGGAGGACTCGACAAGGGTTCGATAAGTAGCTTCCGAATTTTTAAGCGCCTCTTCTATCCGCTTCAAGTCAGTGACATCCTGCACACCGGCGATTGCCCCCAGATAATTCCCATTCTCATCGGTAATAGGCGAGGTAGACATGCTGGTCCAAATTCTAGACCCGTCCTTATTGAGAAATTGAAACTCATGCAATTCATTTATGCCCTGCTTGCGACGCTCCAGATTCTGTTTAGCGATTTCTATTCCTCGCTCATCCATAAATGAAAACAGGTGCTTGCCCAGCATTTCTTCCAAAGTGTATCCCAGCATCTCTGCCATGCGAGCATTCACAAATGTGGTGAATGCGTCTTTATCTATGACCCAGATACCTTCGTTAAGACTTTCAATCAGACGACGATACTTCTCCTCGCTCTCCCTCAGCGCCTCCTCCATCTTTTTACGCAGGGTTATATCCCTCGCCACAGCCACCAGCTCAATTGGATTACTGCCGGGTATCCAGGCAATTGCGTATTCGACATCAATGAGCTTGTTATCCTTTCTTCTCACCACTGTGCCGCCGTAGAAAAAACCATCTTTCTTTATCGCAGCAGAAACTATTCCAGAGAACTCCGAAGGATTAATACCAGTTGGGTAAAAGAAACTAGCATCCTTTCCCATTAGTTCATCACAAGCGTAGCCATATATTTCCCCGACCCGTTCGTTGCACCAAACGATTTTACCTTCCTTAATCTTGAAAACCGCCTCTGCAAGGTTTCGCACCAGTGTCGAGTAGTGCTTCTCCGACGCCTCTAATGCTTCCTCTCTCTGTTTCAAATCCCTGAACAGAAGTCCGTATGGCTTGGTAAAACCTGTCCAGATGATAGCCCTGTATATCAGATAAAAGGCCACTATCTTTAAAAAGTGGCCGATTATATTAAAAAGGTCATAAACGCCTGTATAGAATGTGAAAAATAGTTCAGAGCCTACGGTCACAATAATAGATGCAGCCAGCAATCGAAGTACATTTCTATCGAATTTGTTACGCCACAGAAACAGAAGATAAATTGCGCCTACGAGGATAGCAGATATAACATACTCGCTGATTTTCTTAAAGGGCGTCAGCCCCACTCCTTCAACATAGCAGACGGGAAAAACCTGCCAAGCGAAAATAGACGCCAGCAGCAGCGCAGTGGTTATCAGATAGCCGAAAAGCACATAATTTGCATTCAGTTTTCGACCGATTAAGAGGGGGGCTACAAGGAGGGATATACTCTGAACGTACCTGCCCGCTATCCATAGTTGTGTGGGCAGATTAGAATCGTAATCAGGAAATACTCCCATTCCCTTGTAGCTCAGGGTATGGAGCAAGTCTACAAGGCCGATAAACAGATAAGCAATGCCTATGATAAGAAGATAGTTGTTGTCAATAAATCGCTTCGAGTTCCAGGCAAGAGCAAAAATGCTGAAGGCAACGACGACGCTGAAGACTTCCCCCACGGTATGGAAAAGAAGAAAACTGTGACGGCTGGTCCAGTATAGGCCAGCCAATATCAGAGCACCTGCCAATAACGCCAAGTATACTTGTTTGTCTGCCTTATTGGCTTGCAATAAGACCCCTCTCATGTCCTCTCGCTCCCGGCTCGGATAATAAGCCCACAGCCTCAAACCGTCAAGTCCAAGAGAAGAGATCGTTTAACATTGAGGAATGCAGAGGAGTGAAGCTCCTTTACCAGGGGTTTGGGGGTGTCCCCCAAGACTGGGGGACTTTAGGGGTTGAAGAGTGATTAAATACTCTCCGTTCGAACTTTGACATTCGTTGCATATAGAGCTATTATTTGGACGCCAAGAGAGTTCCTCTGGAGACGTTGCAATGAAGCAATTTCGCATACTTGTAGTTGACGATGAGAAGCGTATCCTCAATTTCCTCAGAACCAAGCTTAAAGCCTCAGGATATGAAGTATTGACAGCAGCAGATGGATTCGAGGCTCTGGACCAGGTGCAGGCTCAAGAGCCTGACCTTATATTGCTCGATGTGCTCATGCCCAGGATGGATGGCTTTGAAACTCTCAAAAGGCTGCGCAGCTTTTGCTCAACACCGGTCATCGTCCTCAGCGCCAAGGGGTCTGATGTGGACAAAATCAAGGGCCTTGGCCTAGGTGCTGACGATTACCTGCCCAAGCCTTTCAATCCCGATGAGCTTATCGCCAGAATAGAAGCAGTAAAGCGAAGGATTAAACCCGGGCAAAGAAAACAGACCTCGGAGCTGCTAGCTGTTGGGAATCTGACCATTGACTTCAAGGCTCGGAAGGTTGCTCTAGGCAATGAAGAGAAATATTTGACCCGAATCGAGTGGCTTCTGCTCAGCGAGCTTGCTCTCAATATAGGCCGTCTCATGGCCTATGAAGAACTTCTCTCTCAGGTATGGGGACCCGAATATCGCAATGATATCCAGCTACTCAGAACCTGGATGAGCAGATTGAGAGCCAAGCTGGATAGAGGCACCGACAGCCCGGAGCTAATCTCCACAATACCCAAAGCGGGCTATATCATGAATGGGAATCCAGTTTAACATATTTCGTAGCCGCCATTGTTAACATATCGAATTCTCGGATCGGCCTCCGCTTAAAATATCCCCAAAATGTGATAACTTTTTAACCTTTTTTGCCCCCATTTTATGACTTCTTCATCATTGCCTCGCTATCATAGCTTTTGTATAAGCTCTCCGGGCAAAAGTGGCGGTTCGTTTTATACTTCCCTTTTTAGGTATCTTCATCGTGGATGCCTTTGTCACTCTGACCGAGAAGGAATCGCCAACTAAAGTGTGCTTATTGCTAATTCTTCGCTAGTGGAGAAAAGATATGCTTGAGGGAAAACGAATAGCCATTCTAGCTGAGGAAGGATTCGAGGATTCCGAGTTAATCGAACCTCTGAGAGCCTTGAAAGACGCCAGTGCTAAAGTTGTGATTGTGGGCAGCGGGTCGCATGAGACCTACCTTGGCAAAAGAGGTAAGGCGAAAATCAAGGTTGACACGAGCGCAGATAAGGTCAACGGACAGGACTACGATGCTGTAGTCATCCCCGGCGGCTACGCACCCGATAGAATGCGCTTGCACCAACCCATGATAGATTTAGTTAAGAAAGCCTACAATTCGGGCAAGATTGTCGCTGCCATTTGCCATGGGCCACAGCTTCTCATCTCAGCCGGCATAGTGAAAGGACGCCGTGTTACCTCATGGCCCTCCGTGGCAATAGATTTGAAGAACGCCGGCGCGAAATGGGTGGATGAACCGGTCGTTCAAGATGGTAATCTCATCACAGCGCGTAAGCCGGCTGACCTGCCTAGATTTAATAAAGCAATAATAGATGCACTTAAGAACTAGTTCGTGTCAATATGGAAGGGGGTGGTCGGATACAGAAGCCGCGGCGAGGTCCCTTGGCAAGGAGAAACCCAAAGCTTTAATGAGGGGTAGGTGAATAAAATGGTTAAGACAGAGATGACTAAATCTAAAGTGAAGAAATTGCTAAGTGATGTGTCGGATGAAAAGCGTTTCTGGAGCTGTGATGGACAGCTATTAAAAAACATTCCTGAACTGGAGACTTCCTTGAAAGAGATGAACCATGATACTTTTCATTATCATGTGAACGAGAGTAGGAATGACTTCAGTAACTGGGTCAGGGATGTGATCGGGGATGAGAAACTGGCACAGGACTTACAGAAAAGCAAGACCCAGGCTCAAGCAACCCGATGTGTCAGCGAGAGAATCAGTGAACTTAAGTTACATATAAAAACCAAATAAAACTAGACGTTAGCTGTTTCTTTTGGTTCGTGTTGTTGCTGAACTGGATGGGGCAAGACATGGAAATTCAATAGCGACTCCTACCATTAACCAATTATTAATAACCTGTGAGTTCTGCAATTTGCCTAGCTTGTTCAAACAGTGGGGGTGAGGGGATGAGACCGCGTAATATTACACCTGACAACACGATATTCGTAATTGTATCCTTTGAAGGAAGAGACCCCTATTCCCTGGCCGGCGGGTTGGGGGTCAGAGTAGCTAATCTCTCAGAGACGCTGGCCGATATGGGATTCCCCGTCCATGTATTCTTCATCGGCGACCCCAGATTACCCGGTGAGGAAATCTGCCAGAACGGAAAGCTTGTCCTGCACCGCTGGTGCCAGTGGATAAGCCGCTATTACCGCAACGGCGTTTACGACGGCGAGGAAGGCAAGCTCCACGATTTCAATCAGTCATTGCCCCCTTGTATCGTGGACAACATAGCAGCGCCGGCTATAGCTCAGGGCAAGCTGGTGGCTATACTGGGCGAGGAATGGCATACCACCGAGGCCATGTCCCGTATCAGCGACCTGCTCTACCAAAAGGGTATAAGGGATAAGGCATTGCTGTTCTGGAACGCCAATAACACCTTCTCCTTCAACCGCATCAACTGGGGGAAGCTGGGTTATACCGCCACCATCACCACAGTAAGCCGCTACATGAAGCATATCATGTGGGGCATGGGCTTAAACCCACTGGTCATTCCCAACGGCATACCCAAAAGATTGCTCCAGCCGGTGGACGGTGAGAAAGCTAAGCTTCTCAGGCATTGTTTATCCATTAACGGCGGGATGATTCTGGCCAAGGTGGCCAGGTGGGACCCTGACAAACGCTGGCTCATGGCTGTGGAGTCTGTGGCAAAGTTGAAACAAAGAGGCATGAAGGCAGTACTGCTGGCCAGGGGTGGCATGGAGCCTCACGGCCTGGAGGTGCTGGAGAGAGCTAAATCACTGGGCCTGACGGTGGGCGAGGCCAGGGCAGCCGACAACAAACTTGATTCCTATTTCCACGCCCTGCATGGGTGCAACCAGGCGGATGTCATCAATATCAAATTACACCTGCCCCAGGACTTTCTGCGGGTAATCTACAAGGCTTCGGATGCAGTGTTAGCCAACAGCGGACACGAGCCCTTCGGCATAGTGGGGCTGGAGGCCATGGCGGCGGGGGGGATAGCCTTCACCGGCGGCACAGGCGAGGACTATGCCATTCATCATCACAACGCCTTCGTCCTGGAGACCTCCGATCCCAGGGAGATAGAAGAACATTTGATGTATCTTCAGGAATTTCCTGATGAAGATACAAGGATAAGGACAGAGGCGCAGCGCACCGCTGCCTATTTCACCTGGGAGGAGGCGTCCTGGAACCTCGTAGGAAAGCTTGAGAATCAGGCACGTTTGCAGAATGCTCTGATGAAAAGCCCCCCCCTTCTGCTATGCTCTCAACCCAAAGAGATTGGCGAGAGCAGTTTATGGGTAGATATAGAACAATCTCGAACAGGTGATGCTGCTCCCTTCAGGATTGCCCCGTTAGAAAACGCAGTGAAAAACCGAGAGCAACTTAATAGAAAGGTTAGAAATGCCTGTTGATATCAATTTCATGATTGGGGGTGAGGCGGGTCAAGGGGTACAATCTGTAGGTTCAATCTTAGCTAAAGCTCTGGCGAAGGGTGGTTACCATATCTTCGCTGACCAGGACTATGAGTCCCGTGTGCGAGGCGGCCATAATTTTTTCAGGGTCAGGGCCAGCGATACTGAAATAAATGCACTTTCTGAGTCTGTAGACATACTTATTGTACTCAATAAGGAAAGCATAGACCTGCACCATAAGGAACTCAATGGCAATGGAGCCATTATCTACGATGGCGACAAAATTAAGGACGTAGGAAAGAACGAAAGCCTGTTTGCCGTCCCGTTGGAACGGCTTGCCCAGGAAAGCGCAAAAAACAAACTGATGTCCAATACTGTGGCGCTGGGGGCAGCTCTGGGACTGTTGGGTTACGACAAGAATATAATAACCAGCGTTATAGAACAACACTTTGGTACTGGCGAGGCAGGCAAAGCAAACATAGCTGCGGCTAACACAGGCTATGAATACGCCAGAGTCAATTTCAAGAGAAACTTCACTCACAATATCATCCCGCTCGGCGATGGCAAGAGAATGCTGCTCTCGGGAAACGAGGCCATAGCCCTGGGAGCGCTTGCCGCCGGCTGCAAATTCATGGCAGCTTACCCCATGACCCCGACCACCACCATCATGGAATATATAGCAAGCAAAGCAAAGGATTTGGATGTAGTGGTGGTACAGCCCGAGGATGAGATTGCAGCCATCAACATGATAATCGGAGCCGCCTACGCCGGAGTGCGCTCCATGACTGCCACATCAGGAGGCGGGTTCTGTCTCATGGTCGAAGGTCTTGGCCTGGCAGGCATGACCGAGACACCTATTGTAGTGGTGCTGGGACAGCGTGCTGGCCCGGCCATAGGCCTGCCCACCAGAACGGAGCAGGGCGAGCTGGAGTTCGCTATTCACGCAGCACACGGAGAGTTCCCCAGGGCTGTGCTTGCCCCGGCTACCGTAGAAGACGCCTTCTGGCTGACTGTCAAAGCCTTCAATCTGGCGGACAAATATCAGACACCTGTAATTCTGATAACCGACCAGCATCTGGCGAGCTCCTACGCTACAGTCGAGAAATTCGACCTCTCCAAGGTGACCATCGATAAGGGATTGCTGCTTTCCAAAGAGGAATTGGCCAAGCTTGGTGAATATAAAAGACATCAGATTACCGAGTCTGGCATATCTCCGAGGGCAATCCCTCTCGAGGGAGGGGCTTTAGTAGTTACAGACTCCGACGAACATAACGAGGAGGGGCATCTAATTGAAGACGCCGAGACCAGAACAGCTATGATGTTGAAGAGATTTCGCAAAGCAGAAGGATTAAGGAGAGAGATTGCCCCTCCTCGCGTTTATGGCGTAACTAATGCTGAGGTAACACTTATAGGCTGGGGCAGCACTTATGGTGCTATCAAAGAGGCGGTTGACCTAGCAACTGCAGACGGTCTTAAGATTAACCTGGTACATTTCAATGAGGTTTGGCCCTTCCGTGCTGAAGCTGTATCTAATGCGCTCCAGGGCGCCAAGAAAATCATCGCAGTAGAGAACAACGCCACAGCTCAGTTAGCCCACCTGCTCAGAGCAGAGACAGGCTATCAGGCTACGGGAAAGATACTCAAATTCGACGGCCGTCCTATCTCGGCGTCATATATCCTGAGCCAGCTCAAACAGGAGGTGCGCTAGTTATGGTTAAATTGGCAGACTACGCTGGAGGGCAAACTGCCTGGTGCCCCGGATGCGGCAACTTTGGCATCCTGGTAGCACTGAAGCGCGCACTGGTTGAGCTTGATATAGAGCCACAAAAGGTGCTCATGGTCTCAGGTATCGGCCAGGCGGGGAAGCTGCCTCATTACACCAGAGGCAATGTGCTGAATGTGCTCCACGGCAGGACTTTGCCTGCGGCAACGGCAGCCAAGATAGTCAACCCCGAACTCGTAGTCCTGGCTATCGGAGGCGATGGGGACGGCTATGGTGAGGGTGGCAACCATTTCCTGCACTCCCTGCGCCGCAACCACGACATAACCTACCTGGTGCATAATAACCAGGTCTACGGTCTCACCAAAGGTCAGGCCTCACCCACCAGCGATTCCGGCTTCGTCACCAAGACCACGCCGCAAGGAGCATACAACCCGATAAATCCTCTGACCATCGCCATAGCCGCCGAGGCCAGTTTCATAGCCAGAGGCTTCGCCGGAGACACAGAACATCTGGCAAATCTCATCAAGCTTGGAATTCAGCACAAAGGCTTCGCTCTGATTGATATACTCCAGCCCTGCGTTACCTTCAATCACAAGAACACCTATGCCTGGTATAGAGAACGAGTATACAAGCTGGAGGAGTCAAATTATGACTCCACTAATAAAACAGTCGCCTTTGAAAAGGCTCAGGAATGGGGCGATAGAATACCGATTGGGGTGATTTACAGGAAGGAAAGAGCCGCCTTCGAGGAACAACTACCCGCTTTGACAAAAGGGCCGCTGGTCAGGCAGAATATTGACCCTACCAAGGTAGAAAGGCTTTTGGAGGAATTTGTCTAGCACTTTCAGCTAGAGTCAAAAATTTGAGAAAGGAGAGAAAAGCATGCTGAAAGACTTCAAGGAATTCATCATGCGGGGCAATGTGGTCGACATGGCGGTCGGCATCATCATCGGTGTAGCCTTCGGCACCATAATCAATTCACTGGTGAAAGATATAATCATGCCGCCGATTAGCCTGGCCCTGGGCAAGGTTGATTTCAGCAACCTCTTCTGGCTTTTGAAGGAGGGCGATAAAGCCCCCTCACCCTACTACAGTCTTACTGAAGCCCAGACTGCCGGTGCGGTAACTCTTAATTACGGTGCTTTCATTAACACCATCATCGTCTTCATAATAGTTGCCTTCGCGGTATTCCTGCTCATCCGACAAATCAACAAAATGCGCCGGCGGATGGAAGGCCCAAAGCCAGAGGTAGCTCCGGCAACGAAGGAGTGCCCTTACTGTGTGTCCAAGATACCGCTTAAGGCCACTCGCTGCCCGAACTGCACTTCGGAACTAAAAGCTGCTTAGATATTGCAGGAAGGAGGTGAGATTCTAATGCCAGTTGTTGATTGGCCAGCTTTAGGTCTAGCGATGGGAATAGCAAGCCTTATATTCGGTGTTATTGTTATGATTTTCCCCAAGATACTTAACTATCTGGTTGGGATTTATCTTATCATCATCGGTATAATGGCTATCATAGGGTACCTAAGGTAAAGATGAATCTGGCGCATTAAGTTAGCCACCGGCTGTTGTACTTGAGAGTTCCTGCCGATTCCAAATAAAATGAAGGGGGGCAATATGCTCACCTTATTATTAGTTATTGGTATTATTATGTGCGTTTTGTGGTTGCTGGGTCTAATAACTCGCCGTACTTTTGGCGGGTTTCTCCATATAGCACTTATTATTGCAGTCATTCTCATAATTCTCTGGGTGATATTTAAGGTATTCTAAGTCTTTTGGACATTCCAGTATCTAAGCAGGTCTTTGCCCCAATGACAAAGAGCCGTATAGGCACTGTTCTTGGCAAGAGTAGTGTTTTGAGCTCCCGCTTGAAATCGGCAAAATCATCTAAGTAGGGGTAGGTTTGAAACCTGCCTCTGCAATGCTGCCAAGTCTCAGATGTGATAACTTTTTAACCTTTTTCCCCTTCATTTTATGACTTCTTGATACCCAAGGCTTATCATTTTTAATGAGGCTGGTAATAGAGGAGGTTCTTTCATGCTTGCTATCGCTAGTAACTTAACCACGCGAAACAGGAATGTCGCCGGGGCGCTGAAACCTCGCACCGCGGAATCCATCAGTCCAAAGGCAGCGGAGAAATATAGGAAGGAGCGTACGGATTTTCTACAGAATCTGGCAGAGCAATGTGTCAAAGCAGGGGCTGATATTCTCGAGATTAACCTGCAACAGCGATACGACGAGCCTGAGATTATGAAATTTGCCGTTGAGACTGTGCAGAAGGTAACCGACCGCCAGCTTTGTCTTAGCTCCAGGAATGCCGAAACCCTG
>Ga0307378_10008434_pt1 | contig 13703 bp, 27 predicted proteins | sample UN1MG_FD_202238 | JGI IMG/M metagenome (GOLD analysis project Ga0307378, IMG submission 202238) | Soil microbial communities from Risofladan, Vaasa, Finland - UN-1 | ecosystem: Environmental > Terrestrial > Soil > Coastal area > Acid sulfate soil | place: Finland: Risofladan, Vaasa | collected... | reverse complement strand
CCTTCCTTAGTCGGCAGCACGCAGCACAGGCACAAGTCCGGTGCGAGCCCATGAATAGCGAAACGTTTATCCACTGGGTAATCGCAGCCCGCAGTCGTTCGATCTCCTCATACAGCCGAGGCACAGCCTCCTCTCGAATCTTTCCACGAGCCCGCAAGTCGGCATTCTCCGCCCGCAAGCGTTCGATTTCGCCCTGCTGCTCACCAAGGTTTTTTGTGAGCGAATCAATGGTCGTGAGACTCAGGGCGAGATCAGCCCGCAGTGTCTCGATCTCGTACCTCTCCTCGTAGTTGTTCAGGGCTCGTTGTAGATCAGCGGCTAGACGTTGCTCGTAGTCGTGTTCCCCATCCACTTCGGTGATTAGGCGTTGCAGGATGATGGTGGCCCCTACGTGATTAAGGAACCATTCCGCAGGGAATCCCCGCAGGCGTTCTATCTCCTGCTCCTGATCCCGCAGACCTTTGGCGGCATCCCTGAACAGGTCCAAGAGTTCCTTATCCCCGTAGCACTTGTAAACCATCGCCTCCAACTTGCTTGCTAAGTCACTCATCGCCCAGTGCCTCCCGTGCTAGTTCAGATGCCGCAATTCGTCCAGACCGATCAGCAGCGTCCGTGTTCCCATCTCTTGATCTCAGCCCGCAGGCGCTCGATCTCATCCGCCAACTGATCGGCCTTGTCGATGCTCAGGGCAATGGCAGAATCGTTTCCGATGCGGCGGATGATCCCGAACATGTGACTGGTCCCTGGCTCCCAGCTCATCAGTGCAGATAATCGGTCTCGCACTCGTGCCGTCTCGACGTGTTCACTCATCGCAGTAACCTTTCGATTTCTTCGCTGCTGCTCTAGCCGCTGTCGTCGCATCACCGTGTGCTGCAACTAAGTCATCGACTAAGGCCCGCAATCGTTCGATCTCCTGTGCCGCTTCGTTACTGATACCGTCGCCGCACATCCTGAGTTGTTCCACGATGTCAGTCATCGCTCAACCTCCCGTTAATCTTGCGGTTCAATCCCTCCACCAAATGCTTCAAGTCGGCAACACGCGGCACAGGCACACGTGCGGTGTGTGCCCATGACTTGCACCGAGTGTTGCCATCTCTTGATCTCAGCCCGCAGTCGTTCGCACTCTGCACATTCCAGCGGCACCGTAAGGCTATTCAGCTTGGCCCGCAGGCGTTCGATCTCCGCGTCCTTCTCGGCGTTGTACCGCTCGCCCAAAGCCAGCCTCAGTTCCAGCTTCTCGATCTTGGCAAGCAGGAAGGCTCGCTGTGCCCTGGTTTGCTTCCGGTCAGTCGTCATCGCCAACTCCTTGGCTGAATAGGAATCGCTCGGCGGTCGCCCGCCAGGGGCTGCTGGTCTTGATCTGCCGAGTCGTTCTGACATCGACAGTGCCGAAGTCCCAGGTCTGCCAGTCGATGACCCCGTTGAACTCCAGGGGCTGCCCGTCGTCGTTGACCTGCGCTTCACCGATCAGGTCACAGCCACGACGCGTCGCGCGGAAGATTCTGGTTCGGTTGCTCATGGGTCACTCCTTGTCAAACAGGTCCGGTTGCCGCTTGGTGATCCGCTCGATTTCCCGATCGACACGGCGTTCCAATTCCTTGGCGGTTGAGAGTCCACCCTGCGTGCGGAAGTAGGCTCGCTGTGCTTCCCGCATCTGGGCGACTAACGCCACAAACTCACTGCGTTCCTTCATTTTTCACCCCCTGTTCGGCGCCCGTAGGCATGGTGCCCGGCGCTAAATCCACCCCTTTATCACTCGGGAGCGCCAGCAACCTTGCTTTCAGGGCTTCCAGGCGTACGTACAGGTGCTCGTAGCACTTGCCGATGTGATCGAAGTCCTTATCCAGCTTCAGTAGGATCTCCGCCAGCATTTTGATCCGCTGCTCCGCTTGGTGAATGGCTTGCAGCAGCGGCCCGGCTTCGTGAAGGTCACTCATCCTTAGCCTCCGCAGTGAAGTCGCAAACAATCCCCAGCATTTGCCGCATGGTCTTGGCGGAGTCTCTCCAGCGCTGATTCCAGATCCGCAACCGAGCGATCTCGTTATCCTTGCGGTCCAGCTCAGCGTAGAGGCGATTCAACGCGCCCAGTATCACTGAGGCTTCGTCTGGCTCTGACTCGGGCTCAGCAGTTGCATCCTTCCATGCCTGCATCTTTCGCTCGCAGTCGCGCTCGCCTTCGCACTCGGACCATTCCGGTTCGGGGGGCGGCCCCAGGAATTCATCAGCGGGGTTGGTCGATTTCCAGTGGTCGTAGGTCATAGCTCGCTCCAAGCATGGTGGGGGCCACTTGCCCGGCCCCCATAGGCATCTCCACTTCGCAGGCTTTGATCTCGCCCGCTCCGCTTCAACGATTCATGTCCACGGCAAGTCGCTTAGCCTTTGGCGATCTGATCAGGATCACCTCTGGGCCTTCCGCCAGCTTTGCTGAGTGTTCCCCGGCGTCCCCGGTACTGGCTCAGAATTACTGACTCGGCGGGGGCCGCTCGACAACTCCCCGCCTCGCGCTCTCGCTAGCCCATTGTCTGTGTCTCCATTGCTCAGGGGCGAATCACTGCACGAACTACCTGCCCTCTTACGAGTGCTGCCGGTCAATCCGTGTCGCCCGGTGTGTGTTCGGTGGTTGCTGCGCTGTTGGCGTCCTGCGCACGCTTGATAGCGATACGCAGGTCGTCCTCAAGCTGTATCGCCTGCTTGACGGTGAGTAGGATCGTAGGCGGGGAGACGATCACTTGGCCGTCGCGGTGGGCGGCCCAAATGCGTTTGTGTCGGCTCATGGTTAGCTCCTTGTGGGTAAAGTGGTCGTGGCATGACTCGAACATGCAGCACTCCGCGACGCGAACGCCGATGGTGGTGACACGACTTCTGTGGGCTGGGAATGGCGGGAGTCTAACCCGCGTTGGACACCATCGCTCATCCAGGAGAAGTCGTTAGCTACCCGCCTCCGCCCTTTGACTGGCCCTTTTCGGCCTAGCCACCGCCGTTACGTACCAGCGGATTGATGAGCTACACTCCCCTATTGTTCCTGTGGTCCTTGCCACTCATTGAAGATGTTCATCGCTTCTTCCCAGTGCTCCCCACCGTGGTCCACCGGGATCTCGGCTGGAGCGCCAGCCACGACTCGCTCGTAGGCGCCGACCAGCGTGGCCGTCAGTCGCGTGTTCTGTAGCTCCAGGCCGTTGTTGCGGTCGCGCAGTGCCTGAACCTCATGTTCAAGCTGAATCACGCGGAGGTTGGCTTCCGCCAGTCGTCGCTCGGCAGTCTGGTACCACCCGAAGAAACGGTCGCGGTCTTCTTCAGTAGTCATCGCGTCACCTCAGGGTGCGTGGGGCGATAAGCCAAGGCGGCCCGGTAGGCTTCTTCGATCGTGCGTGAGCCCTCGCCCATCGCGCCGGTGCCGAACTGGAAGCGATAGACCGACGGCTGAATGAAACTCATCAGGCGACCCACCGGGCGATCGTCCGCCGCCAGGGCTTCCACCTCAAAGTAGCCAGAGCCATCCTCGAAGATCGTCAGCTTGACCTGGAAGATCCCGTGGTCCGGCCACTGCATCTGCTCCAGCTCGGCCAGCATCTCACGGACTTGAAGAATGGTTGTCATAGCGCCCTCGTGTGTAAAAGGAAAAGTGAGCGGAGGTGCTGATGCGCGTTTGGCTTTTCACCACCGGAGCCCGCTCGACCCCGGCTAAGGAGCTACCTCCCAACCCTCAGCACTCCAGGCAAGAGGGAGGTCACAACCGCCGCTAGCTTACTCGCAGTAGATGATTGTGAGGGTTGAGTCGACCCACTCGCCCAGGGTACGCCCGATCGAACAGGTTGACGCTCCACTTGATGCACACCCGCTCGCTGCAACCCTTGATGTGATGCGCGAACTCATGCAGCAGTGTGATGATCGACAGGCGGTCGAACATCGTGATGCGGTTCTGGAAGGGCTCATAGCACCCCAGGGCACAGGCCATCGGGTGGTCCTTGCTCTCATGCACCAACTGTGGCGTGATGACCACATAGACCTTGGACAGTTCTTCCAGCAGCGACTCCATGTGAGCAAACCGCTGCGAGATTAGCTCCGCTCGCACGTCGGACTCGTTCTCCGCCGTCGCCCGGTCGATCTTCGCCAGGGTGCAGCCGTCGCGTCGGCACCGCTCGCGGAAGCTACGCACGGCTTCCACCGCACCACTCTTGAATCGCATATCGGACTTGATCACTTGCTTAATATTCATCGCACGCTCCATAGTTCAAGGGCTCGGGTTTCAAACGCGGTAAAGTCAAACTGGTCGTCCTCAGCAGCGAGGGTGTTGCCGACGCGAGTCAGCAGGTCGTCGATGGCCCGCAACGCCACGTCCTTCTCGTCGCGGGTGTAGGCTTTGCTGGCGATGACTCCTTGGCGGCCCGCCGCGAAGTCTTTGGCCAGGGCTAGTTGAAGTTCGTTCATCGTTTCGCTCCTTCAGTGTTGTGTACGGCCTGTATCATACACATGCCCTTCCGCAGCGTCAAGCCGACACGTCCACTTTTATTTTTACCGCAAATTCACGGATCTTCTCGATGGCCCTGCTTTCGAGTTGCCGCACGCGCTCGCGGCTGACATTCTCCTGAGCGCCGATCTGCTTCAGGGTGTATCCGTCACAACGGCGATGCAGGATCGAGGACTCCCGCTGGCTCAGGCAGGACAGCAGCTTGGCCGCCGTCTCCGCTGAGTGCTGGCGATCAATCATCTCCTGCTGATCGTCGTGAGGGTCGGGGGCGTTGTAATCGTACCCGTCGCCCTCGTTGAGCAGGCTGTGCCCGCGTTTCATCCGCGCGTCGCTAAATAGCATCGCATCCGTGCAATACAGAGAGCGGTAGCCATTGCGAGTGGCGGAGTCGTAGGTGCTGTTCCCTGGCAGCCGGACGATGCGGGAATTGTTCCCGTCCCGGTAGACACTGATCGCGAACAGTCGCGCACAGCCAATCGCGTAGGTGCTCCACTGGATGCCGCGATCCGGGTCGAAGCGAGCGGTTGCCCGCCACACAACGATGGAAATCTCCTGCAAGAGATCCTCGAAAGGCAACTGCCACGTCGAGTATTTCTCAGCGACCCGCTTCATAAACGGCCGGATCTGCTCCACCATCTGCCCCCGCGCATCGCGGTCGCCAGTTGCCGCCAAGCGTAATACTTCGTCGGTAACTTTCATCTCTAGCCCCTTGTTTGTGTAGAACAAGTGTTTAGCCAAACAACGTAGGTTCGGAGACTTCCTCCTCGCCAATCCCTGCCAGCGCCTGCGCCAGCAACGTCTCCACTTCCTCATCTCGCAGCAGCTCGATCAGCGAGTTGCCCTCAATGCTGACCACCCGCCCGTCCGGGCACTTGAGCCCCGAGCGGCCTTCCCGGCTGACTCGCCGGAAGATCCCAGGGCGGCCCTCGACCAGATACAGTTTGCGGTTGGCGTACAACGGCGACTGCGTGGCCGGATCGACCTCCTGGGTGCTCGCAACAAACGGTAACTCAACCACGCTTTTCAAGGTCGTCATCAGTCCACCCTCAGGGGTTCAGTTAGGTCACAGTGTCGAATACGTTCCGTAATCATAGCAGGGGTTGGTTCTGGGCACAAGTCAGCGCCCGAGAACTTTGTGAACCGCACGGATTCGGGCCACGTAATCCTCTCTCCAGTAGGGGCTCAGATGGAACGTCCCAGGCGTAGCGGCCTTCCCGCCGATATGGGCCCAGCCGTCCCCGTCTTCTCCGTAGCCGGACAGGTGTGCGCTGCCGGTGTTCCAGCGGTAGAGGTACCACACCCGGTCCACCGGAAGGTGGTAGCGGTCAACTAGATACCCGCTGTCCATCAGTTCCAGCTCGAAGCTGCGATCCTCCCCAAAGCTAATCGGCAGGTAAGGCAGTTCGAGTGCAGCTTTTCTGGTCACCATGCAGGTGGCGTAGGCGCCGTGCACCAACTCGGTCTTCTCCTTGTTGGTCGCCCAGAAAGTGCGGGGCGCGCAATAGTCCAGCTTTGCTGAGATCATGCGGGCGGCCTGATCGCTGAGTCGCCACGGCAGGCTGATGTCGTCATCGTCCCACCGGGCCAGTAGTTCCCCATCGGCAAGCTGCGCCATGGCGTTCAGTTTCTCGCCCAGACTGGCGTGCCGGTGCGGGTGATTGACCACCACGACCTCTGGCTTGTCGCAGACGATCTCCTGGGCCTCGCAGTCGTTGTAGATCAGCAGTTCCTTGTCTGGGTAGTCTTGCCTCAAGAAGGACTCCACGGCCTCCTCCAGCAGCCACTGGGACTGCGGGCACTTGTTGTAGGTCGGCATTAGGCAGGTGATCTTCATCCGTGGTTCCTCCTGATCCAAATGTCGATGTACGCAGCCAGCCGCTTCCGGGCGACCTCGTGTGTGCAGCGGAAGGCCGTCGCGTAGATCCGCAGCACCACATCCTGGCCGCAGTGGTCCAGCGCCGCGATCACGAACGCTCGTTGCATGGTGTAGGCCCCCAGGAAGTAGGCCGCCAGCATCATTCCCATGAAAAACAAGGTGCCGAGATTCATTCAGATTCCTTCCATTTCCCACTAGGGATCAGCAGATCGTGGTCAGGGCCGTGACCCCACAGGTAGATCCAGCAGTCGCAATGGGCTTTCCCCACAGTGATGCTGGTCACGACGCGGTGATACATTCCACCGCCACTGGCGCAGCAACCCTCCAGGCGATCGAGAGCCCGCATCGTCTGGTCGTTGACCCGGTAGACCTCACCATAGACAGGCCCGAGATTCTGCTCGTCCTGGCAGACCCCAGGGAAGTACGGGCAGACGCGATACATTGCGAAGGACGGAGAAGTGTGCCCCACGCCCAGAAAAGCTGAGCCACCCAGCAGCCGCGAGTTCCCGAAGCCACGCTTCAGCGTGCCGTAGACGAATACCAGTTGTTCCATGACGTGCTCCTTGTTGTGTGCTACGAAGTGTATAGAGCGGCGTCCATTCAGTCAAGCGACACTAGAATGGACAGTGGTAATACCCAGGTGGAGGTTTCGATGACAAAAACGATAACCACGTTGGTGGAAGAAGCGACCTACGGGGAAGCTGGCGCGGAAGTCGACGAGGAGCAGCACGTCGTGCGGGGCGTCAAGCTGTTTGACGCGAACCGCAACCGCAACGGCCGGAAGTACAGCGACAAGGCGGTGGGGCAACTCCAGCACCTGTACGAAGGGCTGCTGGTCAACATCGACCACGCCGAAAAGGGGAAGTCCGCCAGTGTCTTCAATCGGAATGGCAAGATCGCCAATGTCCAGCAACCGGCTGCCGGTAAGCTGTATGGTGACTGGCATTTCAACCCCAAGCATCCAATCACCGAACAGTTGATCTGGGCCGCCCGGCATCAACCAGAAACGCTGGGCTTCTCCCACCGTGTGATTGCGGTCACCCGGAAAGAGAAGGGCCAACAGGTCATCGAGGACATCACCAGCGCCCTGAGCCTGGATCTCGTCGGTGACCCGAGTACAACTACGACCCTGTTTGAATCCAAGGAGACGATCATGGACTTAGCCACCCTGAAGACCGAGCACGCCGACCTCGTGGAAGCCCTGACGGCTGAGATCCGCGAAGGCCTGGAAGCCACCAGCGTTAGTGAGTCCCTGCAACAGCAGTTGGACGCGTCCAAGGCCAGCAACGACACCCTGACGGCCAAGCTGGCGGCAATCGAAGAACAGGCTCGGCTCGACAAGCGGCTGGCGGAGATTGCTCAGTTCAGCTCGGAGAACAGCCTGGAGCTGACCGAGGAGCAGGTCGCCCGCTACGCCAAGATGGAAGTCGAATTGGCGGAAGCCACTTTGGCTGACCTGAAGGAAATCGCTGGCGACCGCAAGGTTACGCCCCCCGCTGGCAAGCCTAAGAGCAAGGGTTCTTCGGAAACCGTCCGCAGTGAGAAGTGGGCGAAGTTTGCCCACCACCTGCGATAAACCATCGCGTAGTTGATTACTTATCCCACTGACATCAAGGAGGGCCAAGCATGGCTCCTACTTACAAAACCAATCCGAGTCTCATCACCCCCAAGCGCGGCCGCCGAGGCTTGGTGGAAATCCGCTACGGGCTCTTGCGAGCGGGCGTCGATATCCCGGTCGAAGACTGCCTTGTCGGCGTTGATAATGACGGCGACGTGATCCCCGCTGGCGACTACACCGTCGTGGCGACGTTCGTCGCGGAATTCGCGGGCTTCTGCCCCTACGCCGTCACCGCTGACGCCAACAAAGATCGCTACGTGCCGATCTACGTGCGTGGCAACCTGGAAGTGGACATCGCCGCCGACAGCCTGTCCGTTGGCCAGGGCGTGCAGCCCGTGCTGACTTCCGGCGCGGTCGATAACGGCAAGGTCATCGCGGCGACAGCAGCCGGGAATATCATCGGGACGGTTGTGAAGTCGGTGCCGGAACCGCAGAATAACTTCACCGCCGCCGGTGCCACCAGTGTGGAAATCTCCGTGCGGGCCGACCGTCTGATCGACGGCTGGATTCCGACCACGACGACCACCACCACATGATCACTGTTGGCACGGCCACATACGACGACTACCAGGGTGTGTTCTTCACCCTGGAGTCGCTTCGTATGTACCATCCGCCAGCAGAACTGGTCATCATCGACAACAACCCTCCGGCACTCGGGCCGGGCGGGAAGTTGTTGGGTGCCGAGAAGGGCTACTTGGCCCCACACGGTGTGGCCACCCAGCAGCTCGCCAGTCGCATCGACGCGACCTACGTTCCCTTCACGGACTATCAGGCCACGACGGTGAAAGGTCGCGTCTTCGATCACGCGTCCAACGACATCGTGCTGGTGGTCGATTCCCACGTCCTGCTCAGCCCCGGCTCGCTCCCGGCGCTCGAGAGATACCTCAGTACCCCCGGCAACGAACGGGATCTGGTGTACGGGGTTCTGCTGGCGGATGACCTAAGCGTCTTCGCCACGCACATGGACCCGATCTGGCAGGGTCAGATGTGGGGAGTCTGGGGCACGGATGATCGCGGGCGCGACCCGACGGCACCCGCGTTCGACATTCCCCACAGCGGCGGTGGCTGCTTCGCGATGAGGCGAGAGCACTGGGTTGGCTTCAATCCCGAGTTCCGTGGCTTCGGCGGAGAGGAGGGCTACCTTGCCTGCAAGGCCAGAAAAGCTGGGGGCAAGGTAGTCTGCCTGCCGAGCCTCCGCTGGCTGCATCGCTTCAATCGACCAGACGGTATCCCCTACGTCTGCGGGGTGGAGCACAAGCTGCGGAACTACATCCTCGGACTCAGAGAGTTGGGCATGGACGCTGGCCCGGCAATCAAGCACTTCTCCGAGCATCTGACACCGAAGAAGCTGCGGCAGGTACTCATTGGGTGCTCGCTCTCACGGCAGCCTGCATAAGGAGCTGAGACTTGTCCACGTTTGACATGCTGCGGATATCCAGGTTCATCGACGCCCATACCGTGCGGCCCAGGATCGCTGTGGAGACAGGCACGTTTCGCGGGGAGACAACGCTCAAACTCAGTGCGATGTTCGATAAGGTCCACACCATCGAGCTGACGCCGAATCTCGCCGCCGCCGCTCGCCAGAACTTCGTCGGCACCAACATCAACTGCTTACTGGGGGACAGCGCTGAACTGGTCCCCCAGTTGGCCCGCGACATCGACGAGCCGGTCTTCTGGTATCTGGACGCTCACTGGTTCCCGCCCAAGTTCGGCGCCCCGGCGGACATGTCCCGCAGCAATCCGTTCCCGCTGTGGAGTGAACTCGATTCCATCGCTGAGCGGAAGTACGCGGACATCGTGGTCGTGGATGACGTGCACGCGTTCGGCCGCGAGGACTGGGGCGAAAATGCTCCCGACAGGTGTCAGGAGTGGGTTGGGCTGACGGACGCGACAATCCGCGAGCATCTCCAGCGAGTGGAGTCCACGGTGACCGCCGAAGACAAGGTGATCTGCTATCTCGGGAAATGACTGGCGACTCGCCATCACCACCGCCCCACGCAACCCAGCTTTTCTGGGCACGACGGTCAGCAACCTCAGGGAAGCTGGCTGGCAGGGCCCGATCGAAGTCAGTGCGGAGCCGGGAGTGCCTGTCCTGGAGTCCGTGGAGTGGCACCAGAACCAGCAGAACCTGGGCGTTTGGAAGAACTGGCGGGCCGCTTTGTCCCGCCTCGTGGCCAGCTCCGCCCCGCTGCTGGCGATCACCCAGGATGACATCCAAGTCTGCGGGAACCTCCAAGCCTTCGTGACCAGGGCCGTGACCAGCATTACTGGAAAGCATCTGCTCAGCCCGTACACTTCCACGCCGGACGCCATCAGGAGCGGATATAGCAGCGGCTGGAGGGATATCTATCCGGGCTGGAACTACATCGGGGCCTGCTTTTGGTGCTTCGATCGAGAGATGGGCGTCTGGCTGGATGAGCACCTGCCGCAGGAGGTGGAGCACAATCGCTGCGTGGACGCCCAGGTTGGCAAGGCCCTGCTCACGCAGCAGATCCCGATCTTCATTCACTTGCCCTCCCTGGTGGAACATCTGGGCGATGAGTGCAGCACGGCCGGGCACGCACCAAACCCGAAAACACGTCGCGGGTACGATTACATTCAATCGGCCCTGCCGCCGTGAGTAATAATGGATGTTGATCCAGTTTGACCGAAACCACCAAGTCCGGTGTCAACCATTTAGGGAGAGAGCAGAATGACTGCGTTCACCAAAGACCTCATCGAGGAGTTCTACCACCGCGCGTCAGGCTCTCGGGAGCAAGTCAGCGAGTCGTTGGAGTCGATGAACAGCGCCCTGGCCAGCGCTCACCGCAGCGGGGAAATCGACACAGACAAAGACATCGACTACGAAATGCTGTTCGAGGCGTGGGCTGGTGAAGGTGATCTGGTCGAAGGCCGACGGCGGCTGAGTTCGTTCACCACCCGGAACGTCGAAGTCCAGGAACACGCCCTGGACGTGATGGCGTCCTCGCAGTTCGCCGCGTTGGTCAACACGACCATCCAGCAGGGCACCTTGGACTTCCTGTCCCAGGCTCCCTTCGTGCTCCTGAACAACGTCGATCGCAACATCTCGCTCGACCAGAACACGAACAAGTTGTTCGGAACGCATGACCTGGGCGATATTGTTCAGCCTGCCGACGAGCTGGAAGAAACCCCGCTCTACGGAATCCAGGGCCGGACGGTCACGGTGCCGAAAGCCCAGAAAGAGAAGTTCGCGTTGGGCCTGACCCGTGAACTGCTGGCGCTGGACACCAACAGCCTGATCCGTACGCGGATGCGACAGGGTGCTCAGGCGATGGGCCTGCACGCTGAGAAGCTGCTGGCGGACATGATCTTCGAGTGCTACGACACGGCGGCCAACCCGTGGCCCTACACCGAAGACGACACCGAGTACCGCACGTACTACACGCTCGGTGACGCGGGACCGTGGGAGAACAAACTGACGGGCAACGGCCCAGACGCCTCCTACGCGCCGATCCAGGCCATCAACGACATGATGGAAAGCTGGAGTGACGACTACACCGGCGAGCCGGTGATCATGGACCGTCACGACTTCATCATGTGCTCGGACAGCGCCCAGCGACTCATCGCTGAATCGCTCGGCCCGTTGGGTTACACCCGCCATGTCGGTACGGACCAAACCGCAGCTTGGACCGATACCGCGACTGCCACGCAGCGCAGTGCGGACGGTCGGTTCAACAACCTGGGCATGAGCCATTACGCGCGTCGTCGCCTGACCGACTACTACCAGACGACTGCTGGCGGCAGCCTCTCGGCGGCCAACGCATTGATCGCTGCCCAGAACACCTGGGTGATGGGTGACTTGCAGCGAGCGTTCGGTTGGGGTACTGAATGGGCGTTGGAAACCGTTGAGCGATCCAGCCCGGACTCCTGGGAATACTTCAACCAGGAGATCGCGCTGCTGATCAAGTACCTGTGGAAAGTAACGCCAGTCGTGAAGAACCCTCGCGTGGCGGTGCTCAACCGACCGTAGGGTTCATAAGGGTGGATCTATGCCAGAGTCAAAACCGTCTGCGAAGCCGTCTACCGAGGCGGCGTTGCAGAAGGTCATTCAGAGACTGGAAAGCCTGGAGTCGGAAAACCAGTCGCTGCGAGCAGAGCTGGGCGTTGTCCAGCATGTCAAGGACAAGGAGCCCAAGCGGCTTTCGGAAGGGATCGCCCGGCGTGCCTCTCGCATACTGGAGAAGTCCCGCGCTTTACGAATGGCCGTCGACAAGAACGGGAAGCCGACGGAGCGGCGGATCGAGACGACGTTTGAGCCGCACGTAGAGGTCACTCGGCCCGAGCCGAACTGGGCGATCTACACGCGGATCACCAACGCCTTTGACAAGCGTCGGATCGGTGAGTATCGCAAGAAGCCGATCCTGTTCTACAGCGACCACGAAGAAGCACACCTAGTGCGGGCGGATTTTGAACGGTGGTTTGGGGTGCCATTTAATAACCGAACGCAGGTACTGAAGCCGTACGTGCCTGAGTAGTCGATCCACGATGAACGGCCTTCGCCTCCTGCGCAGTATGCTGACCACCCCAACATGCTGCCGGGAGGCTTTTTTATTGAGGGATGACGGATGATCAAGGTAATGGACGCGGTTGCAGCGGACGGGAACAGCTCCGTCTATGTCTGGCGTGGTGGCAAGGGAACGCTGGTCGGCGCCGGGACGTTCGGCAGTGGCACGCTGTCCGTGCAGGTGTCGCTGGACAACGGGACCACCTGGGTCGGCCTAGCTAGCGCCACGATGACGGCGGCCAGCGCGATCACCTTCGAGGTGCATCGCTGCCAGATGCGGTTCAATCTCGCTGGGGCTACCGGCCCAACGCTCAACGCCTGGGTGTCTTGGCTGCCGACCGATCACACCACTGGCGGATTGCAGGTTACCTAATGAAGGCATTAAGTGAGATCGAGCAGTCATTAGACGGCAAGAAGAACTACATCGTCGGTGTCTGTTGCGTCCTGGCGGCAGTGTTCGGGGTGTTCATCCCCGAATCCAACCGCTGGCACATCGAAAACGATTCAGCAACGTTACTGTTCTGGGGTGGGGTTGCACTGATGACGGGGAGGGACGCCCTGGATAAAGTCATTCGCAACCTGGAGCAACGAAATGGCGGTCAGTGAAAATGTCCCGTTTACCAAACTCGGCGTGGTTATTGCTGGTCTTCTTGGGACTATTACCGTTGCTTTTGGCGGCTGGCTCGGCACTAGCGTATGGGCTCTCACGGTTGACCAAGCCGAACTACATGCCCGTTCCAGCTCAACAGAACGACGTGTCGACTCCGCAGTCGAAAGCTCCCGAGTTGCAGTCTCCGTTGCCGAGCAGCACGGAGGTGAGATCCTACTCATCCGTCAAGCCATCGCTGAGGTCCGAGCGGAAGTCAATACGTCCAGAAGCCAACTGGTTTCCCTCACCGAAGCAAGCAAGGACTCACTACTGGTGCGAATCCTGCAACTTGAACGACGCATAGACGAACTGGAGAATTCCGAATGAGCACGACGGTTATTCGACCGGCTAGCACGGTCCACAAGAGTTCCGGTAAGCAGATCAAAAAACCAACTACGACGAAGGGTAAATAGCTATGGCGAAGACAGTTCATAACGACGTACTGGACGCGGCGCTGGATGCGATTGCGGTTGGCACTCGGATTTGCGTTTGCTCCGCCGAGCCGACGACATACCCCGAAGCGATCACGACCTACGAGCTAGCCGACGTGACGGTCACGGCCGGGAA